>Ga0209755_10008141_pt1 | contig 11260 bp, 8 predicted proteins | sample TergutCo191P1_FD_187301 | JGI IMG/M metagenome (GOLD analysis project Ga0209755, IMG submission 187301) | Cornitermes sp. P1 segment gut microbial communities from Petit-Saut dam, French Guiana - Co191P1 (SPAdes) (version 2) | ecosystem: Host-associated > Arthropoda: Insects > Digestive system >... | reverse complement strand
AGTAATCATCAAGAGACTGCTGATGCTTTCAACAAATATTCTCCATCAGTAGCTTAAAGCATCAAAACAAAGAACAACCATAATGACTGTAGTATCAACATGGAAAACACTATGTCGGTTCATTATTTGCTACAATCTTTTAAGAATCCCTTTCTGAACAAAAGCTTAAATTTTTATGAACTAGGGAAGTCAAGAATATAATTAAATCTCACAAATTAAAGAATTCACATAGATATGACAAAATATATACTAAACTATTAAAAATTAGTTCTCCCTTCATTAGTTCTCGTCTAACCCACATCTTAATAAATCATCATCAGGAATATTTCCAGACCATTTAAAATATTCAGAAATAAAACCTTTGTTCAAAAATGGTGACAAAATAATATCTCTAATTATAGGCATATATCACACCTAACTTAATTTTCTACAGTAATGGAGAGAGCTACACACATTCAACTCTGTGAACACATTAATAAAAATAATATCTTCGCAGAAATACATTTTTGCTTTAGAACTAAATCAACGAAAAACAACGCCCTATATAAGTTAACTAATGAAATTCTGAAAGCCTTAAATAATAAAATCATGGTAGGAGGCAGCTTTTGTGACCATGAAAAGTCATGTGATTGAGTTAACCATAAAATTTTATTATCTAAATTGGAGTCCTACAGTGTAAAGGGTAAAGCTAAGTTTTGGTTTGAATCATATTTCAGAAACAGGTATCAAAGGGTCTTAGTTACAAATAATTATCTTAACCAAAATGATTTTTTTACACGGGAAGAAATAAAGCATGGTGTTCCGCAGGGATCGATTTTGGGCCAACTGTTGTTCCTTCTTTACATCAATGATTTAGCCAGAACTATAAACGATAAAAACAAACCAAGACTTTGTAGATAATACTAGTATACTAGTCGCAAGTATCAGCTATATACTGTATTCTCTCACCTTTTATCAGTGCATTATTATTAAATTATTTAATTAATATTGAATACTACTTTCTATATATTGGCTTATTTTTATTGACAAGTCTAATGTTACAATGTAACGATATGGATGAAAATATAATAATAATAATAATAATAATAATAATAATAATAGCATTAACAACCACAGCCCAACAGCTCAAACAGTGGTGTTAATTGGCAAATTACCATAGGTTTGTGCCAAATTTTCCCTTCTCTCATGACACTCCTTGCCTGTATGTATGAAATAACAAAGGACTTCAAAATCCTGAAGTCCTTTTGTGTCTTGGATTATTTAATTATAGATGTCAACTAAATAAGTTATGAAAAATTGTGAATGGTGGAGTGGTAAGGATGTGAGGAAACGAGGTCATGATATCACGTAATATGTCTGTGGTGACATTATTCCTAATTAAGGCTGATGTACAATTTTAGGTTGGGATATATGCTTCCTAAGGCACTGTGTGGAAAGAAGCCTCCTGCCAGTTAAAACAGGTCAAGAAAACTGAGCATGGGGTACTTCCACATTCAGCAAATTTATGGAGACGTAACAGTACACCTCCCACCGAACACACCAAATAATGGTACTCTTCCAGCAAATGCCTGGTGGCAATCAAAACTATAAATGACTGCACAGAGGTTGGGAGTCTGCTGGCCAATTTACAAAATGGAATTTTCTAAATACAGTACAATGTAGGAGTACCAAGGTCTACATCATGGCATTCTGTACAACTGGCAAACTAATTATAACTTGTCTGTTATAGAAGGAAGCATCAAACGCCTATGGACAACTGACTATGAAAGGCAAGCCCGTACAGAGAAGGGAGTTGAATTTCCTTCCATGGAAGGGGCTCTTATGTCAATCTCATTCCTCATATTTGCTGTGTTTCTTATCAAACTAGTTCAGGTATGTTCCTGGGATACACAAGATATGTCAGTGTAAGAAGTCCTGTGTTCTGAACTTGTCAAGTGCAGCCTGTTTCCTCCTGAATCATGATTATGGCATAAAATCTCCTCCCCTTCAATGTAAACATGAGTTTTGTCACCTGCAATACCTTCAACTGGAGCCATGATTCTCTACTAAGTTCAGCCTCAAAATTCTGACACATATTTACACACTTTTACTTTCACTCATCAGTTAGGAGAAAAGGCACAAATTTTGCAGCCATCCATCGAGTATTCAAATCTAGTGTTAAAATGCTGGCAAAAAAAAAAAAAAAAAAAAAAAAAAAAAAAAAAAAAAAAAAAAAAACCCACACACACATAATCTGGATTAGGTAGATCACAAACAGTTTTTAATAAACAAGTTTCTGTGCAACAAATTTTCATTCACTTTGCTTGTGGATGGGCTTCCTCTTCCTGAACACTTAGCACTGTGAAATAATGTCATTCCACTTTCAAACTTGAAAAGGAATTCTATTATTTGAGTTCTAATATTGTCTCTTCTCTAGAAGAAACATTGAACATCTTGCAGGTTTCTGCAGCCAACTGAACAAATACAAGTTGTTCTTATTAATCTACAATGTATGACAAGCACAAATAATAATGGGTATAACACACAATCTCATTCACAGGACATTACTTCTGAGTGATACAAACTATAAAGTAATTTAAAGTAAACTGCAAATTCTACTCTACATCCACCCAGTAAAGGAGTGTTATTTTAAATATGGTGTTACACTGTGCCTGCTGCAACTGATGTCCCCCCCCCCATGCACGCATGCATGCACACACACATGCGGGCGCGACTGCTGTCAGTAAAGTGACTGGCTACAGATTCGACTAGGGTTTGGTCCAGGCAGAGGTTTTTCTTCTCACAACATCCAAGACTGGCTCTGAAGGCCACCCAATGAACAGCAGACTCTTCCCATGAGGTAAGGCTGCTGAAAAATAAAGTGGACCCCTCACTTCTTCTTAATATTAAAGTTAAAAACATACAGAGTTTTACTTCCACTCTCTCCATGTCTTCATTGCATGGGACTAAGGCATACCGACAGCTTTACCTTTACATATTAACTTGCTAATTTGTATATTTTTCATTAAGACATTCATAACTCATGAATACCTTTCTAATGTGGTAGATATTATTCTCACAAGAACAACAATATAATAAAATAATTTAGTTGCAGCAAACAAAGTGTTTTACCATATGTTAGAAAAGGAAATATTTATAATTTCCATTTCCATAACAAAGATTTTAATACCAGTGATTTCCTTATGCAGCAGCTCATCCAGGGTCTGCAAGCAAATAACATGGCCAAGATGTCTACAAGGCACAGTCGTTCAATGCCAGATTTACTAACAACAGCAAGGGTGCTACACCTCATTGACAAATTCCCGGTATGTTCACGTACATGGCCAGGTTCTAATCTGCACCATAGCAAGAATTTCTCTTCTTGTCATGTCCCACATGGCTGTTCGTCATAGTCTCTACTACCACCTGCACTGCACATATTCTTGTATTAGAAAAAGCTGACTGAAAATGACACTGTAACCTCTAGCTAGCTACAGCCCCACCCCTCTATTCAATGGATAGTGGGGGATGTTTCCTTTAGGGGGTAGGGGTTTGAGAATAAGCCATGGCAACTACTCACACCTCCTGCTGAGGTTGAGAATGCATCTAGCCTTCCATTCCCCCATATGACGTCAGGATGTGAAAGAAACAGTACAGCTAAATTTTTTCAATCCAACATCTGATAATTTGGAAATCCTGATAATCCAGCGCTTGAGAAGAGTAGAACCAAGAGCAGAAGTTTTGGTTTTTACCAGAAAAGAGCTTCATTAGTGAAAGAGATTGCAAGGATATGTTCAAAAAGTCGGAGTGCATCTGTATATCAATCACTGTGGATACCCCTTGTCTCCTACTGCAACTTCTTCAGCTATGAATTCTCCACAGAACATACAGGAGAACCCTGATAACCATGAACCAACAAATGTAGAGGAGATCCAAATGAAAGACTCCTCTGCTTAGTTGCACAGTCCAATTATAGAAGTAGTAACAGAAAATTACCTGTAAGAACTTAGGTCAGTATAGTACTGTCTGATAATCTGGAATATTCAATAAATTGACACTTGTTTGGTCCCATGCAGGTCACAGTAACAGTACTTTGCTGTACTGTCTTTATGATATTATTACATATAGAGCAGCTTGGTTCTCCTCACTAAAAATTATTCAGGTGATCAAGTCAAGAAGAATGAGATGGGTGGGGCATTTAGCACATATGGGGGAGAGGAAAGGAGTATACAGGGTTTTGGTGAGAAACCTGAGGAAAAGAGACCACTTGGAAGACCCAGGCATAGATAGGAGGATAATAATAGTATGGATCATCAGGAAGTGGGATGGAGGGGGCATGGAGTAATCAGGCTCAGGATAGGGACAGGTGGCAGGCATTTGTAAATGTGGTAATGAACCTTTGGGTTCCATAAAATGCAGGGAATTTCTTGACTACCTGAGAACCAGTTAGCTTCTCAAGGACTCTGCTCCATGGAGTAATTAAATAAGTAAGTAATTAAGTAAGTAAGTAATAAGAGCAGATGGGTGAAGGCCAACACAAGAGTTCATAATTCAATACTTATGTTTCTATAATACAGATGAAATTAATGTTATGTTCTTCCAGAAACCAACTTCTGTTTTGTCTAGACAAATCCACATGGTAACTAAGTACAATAATGTTTTTCCTCATACCATTCAAGATGGTTACATCCTAATGTGGGCACGCAAGGAGATAACACTTGTAAAGGTTACAAATGGTCAACTAAAGCATTTATAACCATTATTTGTATGCTTTCTACTGGAGAAGTTATATGTTGAGAAATTCAATCAACTTGTTTATCTTCAATTTCTTACAAATTAATATCATATTAGGTTGGCTGCTAACTTATCAGTTTATGTTCTGTTATGTCCAGTACCTGTATGATTGAATCATACGGTAAAAAATGGTTTTGTAATTCAAGCAATTATGAAACATTCAAATGCCAACGTCATCATAGGTCTCTAGTTTCATCAAGTATGCAACTTGCTCATTCATTTCCACTTGATATAGATCAAGGACAAGACAATTTATTTTTAATACAAGTACAAAATTTGTGCATGTCACTATTTCTTCAATCACAACAATGATAAATTATTTCTGGGAATGCATTCTCTCCATCTTATGTACCGTATCCTCAGAAGTCTGAAATCTGGAAAAGCTTTCTTAGTTCAATGTGGTATCCGAAAATAAAACACAACTGACAACAAACACTCATAGAGTTTTTAAACATAAACTTCCCATACTTTGTAAGGCAAGATTCATTCATGATATCATCATGTCTAAGCACTCTTCCTGGCAACTTCTGACCCCAAAAAATGGATTTTCAAGAAACTTTAAATACAAGAATTCCAGCTTCCGTCATTAAGTAGATAAGAACTGTTGTCTTCTGGACTAATACTATGCAAGTAGTGGTAATTCCTCACCAATAAGTTTTCCTGAAATGTCAGCGAGGCATTACCATAACTTGCTACATGACAGCCTAGAAGAGCGCAGTTCTCAACTTTGTACAAACTTCATTCTATTAGAGACTTTACTTTTGTACAGTCTAGCAATATGAATATGCCAGTCACCTGAAATTCCATGGTGGGAGCCTAATAGCCTAATAGCATCTAATCTAATCTAGGTCCTTCAAATATGGTATGGTAAGTGACAAATCTTTGAAGAAGATTTTTGTATAACATTAAGTAGCATAAAAAGCTTGGCAAAACTGTATTTGATGTTCCAGTGAAAGTAATATGCAATTATCCAACCACTGGTGCTGGGCATGTGAAGGATGGTATGGGCATGAGATGAGATTGAGTATATTTGTGAGATATTGAATATAGCAAGTGCCTGAACAAGTGTAAATCATGGGTAGACTGAATCACTCAACTGTAAACCTATTAATCTGTACTTCTTGCTAGCCTCCTCAAACAGAATGAAGCATCTGAACTGCAAGCACATGCCTAAAATTCATCCCAAAACTTTTTATTCTTGGTCATTGTCTCAGTTTTAGACAGTGAAAACTTGATGATCTGAACTACTATCCAAAGCTGTACAGTTTGTTCCTTTTTTGTATGACTGGCTGCCATGGTTCTAAATAAAGCACAACATTCTGATTCCTTTCAGCTACAATTTGAGGACAATGGCTGGTCCTAAGTCTCATGTGATAACTCACAGAGTGACCAAAAAGGAAGAGTCTGCAGTTCTAGGCTAAGATAAAAGATAAATAAATTTGAATGCAAAGTCAAACAGTTGTTTTAATAGAGATGAAGCAAGGTTCAAGACTGATATAAATTTCTCACACGTGATACGTAAATTTTAACTACTGCTTATTTTGCTGGCTTCTCCTCTTGGCTGTATGACTCCTATGGCAAATCTGTGGACTCCTGCTTGGTTTGTGTGGTGGAATACTGTACCATGTTGGACCATGTCTGTAATAGATGTACTAGTTGTACTCCCTGAAATAAAGATTACTTTTTATTATTAACAGCATTTTCACACTTCACAACAGTTAACTGTTGTATTTCAACTACAGTTCATTTACTGAAAAGAAAGGATAAAAATAACACGTGCTAACTGCTGTATCTAACCATGAAAACAAGCTATGAATGACGGACAGTCACAGGGTAAGTTTAAAATACATATATTTTGTGTTCTTTATTGTCAACTTGAACAAGAACAAATGTGCACAGTTGTATATGTTGGTGTACTAGAGACAATTTATGAAAACATGCATGGAATGGAAAGCTTCAAAATAATTGGTGCTCAACAAGCAAAATTAACCAGCAACTATAAGTACATTACATACAAACTAATCAAAACTAACAGAGCATTATGGTATAAGAAAATTTGCAGTGGCAGTCATCTAATACCAAAATAACAATAAAAAAAAAAGGTAATAACCAACAAAATATAATCACAAGAACAGCAGCAATCATATCTAGATTGGCATTTGTGCATTTGTTGGTGTGTAAAGATGCCATTTTTGAATACGAACGGTTCAGATTTAATTGTACTGCTGTCCCACTATGTTTCCACACAGTGCCTGCCACAAACAACTGACATCACATTAAAACTTGTCTTTCCTTCTACAAGGACAGCAAGAGAAGATACAAACCAGTGATGTGCTTTTAACTTACTCGCTTATAGGAGAGTCACTATGGTCAGGAGTCTCTGGTACCATCATTTTTGCAGTGGAATGGGCAGTGTTGAATTTTACATTGACATCAGAATCACTCCAGTCTGATTCTGTATGTTCAGGACTCCCCGGTGAGGCCTAAAAAAATACATTTTGTAATAAAGGGCTGAGATGCATCTCTAGTCAACAATAATCTGGCATGAAGGCAGCATCCTTTGGCACAGTGTCTGCTAATGGGCCTTTAGTACTGGATGACAGATATATGAATATCCAGGATTAATAAGATAGTAACTACCACAGCCATTTCCCCATGTCTGATGACTCTATCTCTTGCTGTCTTTGCTATGCAATCAGTGAGAATGCAGCAAAACCACACAGAAGGTTACTGGCCAACTTGCTGTATCTGAATACATAATTCACAGATCTAACTGTGTTTGTGTAAAACTGGGTATATTACTTCCTTGGAACTCAGAATGCATCAAACACTAACCTTTACATCATGCAGTGAATATCTGTGTGTATGTACATTTCTTGTGCTGCAGTAGGTGTTGTATGGTCAATGCCCAAATATAACAACATGCTCTTTCTTACAAAATCACAACTTGGAATCCATTTTACCATCATGAAATTAGTGAAGATAACAGTTACAGAAATCACTTAATTAAACTGCTACAAATAGTTCAGAATTATGGTTTTGTAAACTTGTAGTTTCAGCAATTCTACTGTGACTCGCATGGTCTCTTCTGACACTCCCACACATTGTACATGTCAGATACAAGGCTCACAAAGCCAGTACTCAAGTGAAGCTGACACTATTCACTTTTCTTGTGAAGTAATCAATAATTTTTTTTTTTTTAATAACATGCCAGTTTTTCCTACCTTCTTTACAATTCTGTGTGGAACTTCAACCCTGAGAGTCATTCAAATTTACTCTTAACACATTCTATTGAACTTTCACTTTACATAATATTGATGTAAATGCCCAATGCTCGAGTGTGGTGGTTCCCAAACTGTGCAGGTTTCTGCTTTGCTGACACCTTGTCTGATGACAATTTTTAATTTTAGACTTTATGACTACGCAACATTATGTAGCATGTACAAGTTAACACCTTGAGGACAAGCTGCACTGCACAAAAACACACATGGACAGTAATTAAGTAAATACAGTATTAATGTTTATCTCTACTGGTACTTAAATTTTAGCATATGCATACATGAACACAGTTTTTAAGGTTAAATGAGAGTTCATTGCTGTACAGAGTGCAGGTATTCAACAAAACACAATACAATGACAACAAACAAAATTATTACCAGATTTCACACCTGCCAGAACTTCATGAAACATAGCAACATCTCACCAACCACAGAAGTTACATTCCTAAAAAAACACAGCTAAAAAAAGGCGGAACTTTTTGAAAACCTGTGGATATTACACACACACACACCAACAAATAAACAAATGGCTTATTTAAAAATAAATTAGATATTAAATATAAGTGTAGCATGCACACAAGGGTAATCTTGGAACTAGAAAACTAGGTTTACATGCCAGTTTCACCAATCCTCCCCACTCCCAACAAGTATCAATCCCTTAATGCAGAAGCCATAAATTCTTCCATGTATATATAAATCGAGAACCACAGATACATAAAGCCAAATAACAACTGGGAGAAATCATGTTTGGCAAGGACATGCTCAATGCCAAACAGCAGAGAATACATTAGGAAAATATACATTCCATCGCTGCACACCATTTCGTTCTTCTGTAAACTGTAAATCGCAGTTTTGTTCATAGGGCCATTAATTTTAGCTACAATGAAGTCTACTTTGATTTTGCATTAAGCAAAAGAATTCATCAGTAGTTATCAGTTTCCAACCAGGGCAATTTTTTACTGTTAAGTACAGTACACATACTGCATTATTCTGTTTTCTTTATACCTGCAGTTTTCTGCATGACTTATGTCAGCAATTTTTGTGACCAAAAGGGTTTCACAATCACGAAAGAAACTGATGCAGTGATTAAACAGATATACCCACTTCACTCAGCTAAGCAAATACTTTCAAAGGATCTTATCCATCACCTCTCCATTGACAGCAATGGAATTCCTTTTGTTTCAGAGCAGTACCAAATGACTATAATAATAGATTGTAACTTTCATTTTGTAAATTTTGTAATGGGGGAGCAAGGTTTGAACTGGTTAAGATATCTACCACAAGATCTAAAACCTCATACAGCGCCTTCGGTGGTCTAGGGGTAGTGTGCTGTCTTTAAGTACCCGAGTTTGCGGGTTCAAACCCAGCCGAAGCCGTCATGATTATTCAGGGCGAAAAAATCCTCAGCACACCTTCCTTCGGAGGGGAAGTGAAGCCGTTGGTCCCATGCCATAGATTTGCGGCATGTAAAAGATCCCTAAATGGTGTGGAAGTCGTCATTTAGGCAAGATTACCGGAACTTTCTCGCCCACATAGTTCCACCTTTCGCTGCTAGGATCTCTTGCGTTGTTACGGGCATGGAGGCACCTGGTGGCGGAAGTGGGGACATCTAAAAAGAGGGGGGGTAGATAGGGTAGTACAATAAGCCTTAAAGGCTGCGGTACATCCGTGGCATTCGCTATGGGCCCTAATGATGATGAAGAAGAAGAAAACCTCATATTATTCCATAACTCATGATTATAGTTCATACTGTATACTCCGATATCAGCAGTGACTTACAAAGAGAAACAACATTGGAACAACACAATTCAGTGGAATAAGCACACCTTCCAGGTGAGTACGTCATTCTTTTATATTTATATTATGTACCAATAACTTTACTACCAATCTGCAGATACAAATGTGTCGTCTCCTTAGCTAACTGCACCATCTGACACTGCAGTGAACATAGATACATTTTATGTATAGTGAAATCAATAATAGGCCTAAACTGAAGTATATTTCAAATGAAGTCCATCTCCGTGAGAATAGAAAGATAGCAAACAAAAACATTTCATGAACAGTACCATCACCTTAAATCTGACAAGCAATGGCAGTGGCCATTTACCTCAGCACTATCAACGGTTTGCTGTTCAACATCTGTGATGACAGAAAGGCCAGTGGTTGTCTCTGTATTGGTAGCTGTATCACTTACTGGCATGCTACGCCTACCAGAAGAAAGCATATGTTGAAACTTCCGTATCAGGCGAAGGCAGGACCTATCTTGAATTGACTGAAACACAAAAACGAGTTACTGTTAAATAAAGACTTCTCAGTTCTTCACCCTCCTATAAGCACTCCTTCTGTACACACACAGTGCAGTACAAAAGTTTTACGACTAATTTTTTTAAAACTTGAAGACACATACCTTTTTTTCTTTAATTCAAAATAAGCTCCATTGGCATATATATACAGGATTTGCACAGTTGTACAATTTCCGAAAAGCTGCCAAAAATTCCTCTTTTTTGACCTTCTTTAATTCATCAGTTACAGCTTCTTGGATCTCAGCAACATCCGCAAAGTGGAGTCCTTTTAACTTCATTTTCAACTTGGGGAACAGAAAATAGTCTGGCGGAGATAAATCTGGAGAACACCGGGGGGGGATGTTTGATAAAGAGTTGTAACCATTTTTTTGGGTCAGCAATTGGCAAACACTTGCAACTTTGTGGGTGGGTGCATTATCGTGCAACAAGAAAAAATCTTGAGAGCAGAACGCAGCTGGACAAACCCATGAATGCACTTCAGGAAGCCATCCATTACTCCTTAATAAAATTCTGCACTTACTGTTTTTCTCTCCGGTACAAATTCTTTGTGCACTATGCCTTGAGAGTCGAAAAAAATTATCAACATGGTCTTGATGCAGGACATTTGTAATTTCAGTTCCTTCAGCCGAGGGGACATATCACCAACACACTCAGAAGTCTGTTGCTTTGTTTCGGTGTCATAAGCAAAACAACAGGTCTCATCTCCCGGAATAATTTTAACAGTACTTAGTTACTGGGTTGGCTGATAGATCACTCTAGTTTATTTCTTTAAAAAAAATCAGACCTGAAACTTATGGATCACACTGTGTATCTATTCCCCTTCAAGCATTTTGTTACATGGCCTGCTCTCTTTCCATCGTGAGTGCTGTACATATTTTCTCTCTTGGTATCATGAGTGACTGGTTC
>Ga0209755_10008140_pt1 | contig 11260 bp, 10 predicted proteins | sample TergutCo191P1_FD_187301 | JGI IMG/M metagenome (GOLD analysis project Ga0209755, IMG submission 187301) | Cornitermes sp. P1 segment gut microbial communities from Petit-Saut dam, French Guiana - Co191P1 (SPAdes) (version 2) | ecosystem: Host-associated > Arthropoda: Insects > Digestive system... | reverse complement strand
TTGATATTTGCAGAGATTGCGGTTTGAATGGAATTATCGAAGATGATACATGCCCCAACTGCGGCGGTAATAACATCAGCCGTCTGCGAAGAATTACAGGTTATTTATCTACGCTTGATCGTTTTAATGACAGCAAATTGGCGGAAATTCAAAATCGGCAGATTCACCACGATTTTAACGGATGATGCATGCGCAAACAAAGCTTGAGCAAACAAAGTTTGCAGTTATCAGGCATTACCCCTGAAAGCCTTGTAGACGGACCGGGAATTAGGTATGTCATTTTTACGCAGGGTTGTCATCATCAATGCCTTCATTGTCATAATCCCGGCAGCTGGGAAATTAACGCTGGTAAAGAATTTTCCGTGCGTGAAATTATCCGCATGATAAAAAAAAATAAAAAAAATATTCAAGGGATTACTTTCTCAGGCGGCGAGCCTTTTTTACAAGCCGGAGAGCTGGCGCACATTGCAGAGGAAGCTCATCAAATTGATCTGGATGTTGTAACTTATACAGGTTTTACATACGAACAATTAGTCGAAAAAAATGATGATAACGTGAATGCTTTATTATCCTCCAGCGACATTTTAATCGACGGATTATATATTCATAAATTTAAATCCGCGTCATTAAAATTTTGCGGTTCGTCAAATCAGCGTATTATTGATCTGGCGCAAACGCGAAAAAATAATAAAATAATCCTTTGGGATAAAAGTTAATAATTTATGATTAGGAGCTGTCATGTACAAAGATGATTTTTCCATAACGGCAAGTGCGGCAAAAGCCAAAGCCGAGTTCATTAAAAAAAATCCCGGCGGATTTTTTGTTTCTTCGTTATTAGCCGGCGTTTTTATCGGCATTGGTGTTTTTCTGTCTTTTACAATAGGCGGTTTGCTTGACGGTCAGCCCTACGCAAAAATATTAATGGGCGCTTCATTCGCTGTAGCTCTGAGTCTTGTAATCATTGCCGGCGCGGAACTTTTTACAGGCAGTAATTTGGTAATGTCGGCGGGGATGTTTTCAAGAACAGTCAGTTTGGGTGAAACGCTTAAACTGTGGGCTGTTTGTTACATTGGAAACTGGATTGGCTCAATTATTATTTCTGCGGTTTTTATCGGCACAGGGCTTACATCAGGTTCTCTCGGTGATTTTATAAACGCAGCTTCTGCCGAAAAAATAAACATGCCTTTTTTTCAGTTATTTTTTCGCGCTGTTCTCTGCAATACGCTTGTGTGTCTTGCCGTATGGTCATGTATACGCAGCAAAAGCGAGAGCGGCAGACTCATCATTATTTTCTGGTGCATGTTCGCCTTTGTTACAACAGGATTTGAACACTGTGTCGCCAATATGTCATTACTCGCTGTTTCGCTGATGAATGGCGGAATAAACGCACAGGCATATTTCTGCAACATTTTAACCGCAACTTTAGGCAACATGGCAGGCGGCATACTATTTGTAGCTCTGCCTTATTATTTTATTTCGAAAAAAGATTGAAGTTACTTTTAATTACGGCTCTCGCTTTTCTATCATATACTAAAAATAAAATTAATTAGTATATGATAGATTAGATTTATCAGTCTTTAACAGATCTTACATATAGAGCCGCTAAAAACGGCAGCAGTACAATTTGTAAAATAACTGCTGCAATACCGGGCATCCAAGTTGTTTGCGCGTATTCAAAGAAAGGCACATTTAAACGTCCTGATATCGCGAATAAAAGTAAAAATACTATTCTGCCTGCAATCAAAGCCACTGCAACCGATCCGAATGCCGTGATTTTATTTTTTAACAAACCTGTTAAAAAACCATAAACGGCCAGTTCAGGTATCATTAAAGGTAACATCATCGGCATTGGCATACCTGATATTAAAAATGAAACAATAGGAATTGACGCACCGACAATCAAACCTGACATAGGGCCATAAATCAAACCTGCGAATAAAATCATCCAATGCATTGGCTGCGCAATAAGATAATTTAATCCCAACCTGTGTGTTAAGGTTGGAAGTACCAAAGCAAGAGTAAGGAACAAACACTGCCCCAATACTGCTTTTGTTGTTTTCCATGACAATTGCGTATAAGCAACATCATTAATAAAACCTGTAGCGACCATAAAAACTCCTCAAGAAAATAAATAATACCCAAACACAAGTTCGAGTTTGTTTTGCGTTCTTCTGAAGCGCAAAATACCTTCATGGCATTATTTATTGGAAAATTGAAAGTAAAACAAAGACTTGAGAAGCTATACCTTCATGGTATACGTTGTCCTTATTATTTCAAATATTGGAAAACGTGTCAATTAGTCTTTTCTTTTATTTTTATCGGAATTTCATTTATATAAGACTGCAATGGTTTATCAGTAACACCTAAAACAGTTACGCTGCATTTATCAATCGGCAGTAAAATTTTATGCGCTGAACTTGACGAAACAGCCGCAGCCATAGCGGGACTTATCTCCCCATGCATAGCGTTTGCAAAAATTATCCCGGTAACCCCGATAATAAAATCTGCTTTAGCGCAGTTAAAAACCACAGCATTTTCACCGGTCGCTCCATTATTCGCCCCTGCCTTAAGCATTGCCGAAGTCGCTATCGAGTTCGTTCCAACCGCCGTAATTATTACATCGGGAAGTTCATTTTTAATATGCTCAATAATGGACTTACCTATTCCGCCGCCCATACCGTCAATTACTAAAATATTCATTAAACTGCTCCTATTTAGTTTCTACACAATTATACTGCAAATTCTCTTCTTGACATACTCGCCGGTAAAATATAAACTATCCTTGTATATTTCAAAGGAAGTGGGGTGTAAATCCTCCGCTAACCCGTAACTGTAATTGGGAAGATTTTGTCGAGGGGCGCAAGCTCCGTGACGGTCACTGGCTGACACCGGGAAGACCGACAAAAAAACAGCCCATTAGTCAGGAAACTTTGGTGTACATATGGCTGCTTTAAAGCGGTCATACACATTTTTTCAAGGTTCGAGGAAAAGCCTGTGAAAAGCCGAATTATCCTGTCTGGAATTTTATTCTCGTCGATTTAATGCGGTCTTTTTGTCTTTTCTCCGGCAAGGAGAGTTTTATGGAAATTTTAAAAAAGAACTTCACACAGAGGCACGGAGGCACGGAGGATGGCGCAAAGTTTGGCAGACGCGCGGGCTGCTGCGTTGCTTTAGCGTTGATTCTTGTTTTCGGCGCGATGTTTATTTCGTGTACTGACCCGGAAGACATTATACCCAATGCTGATAACGCAGAGCAGCCAATCATTACCGCGCAGCCTGCGGACGTTTTTTGGAATGTTTATAATAACACAAACCCCATTGATCTGACAGTAACAGCTAATGTTACAGACGGCGGAACGCTTACCTATCAGTGGTATTCAAACACAAGTAAAAGCGCGAGCGGCGGCACTGCAATCACGACAGGCGGTACTGACGAAACTCTATCTCTTATTAAAAGTAATTACACTACAAACGGTTCCCGCTATTTTTATGTAGTAGTAACAAATACAAATAATTTAGGCGGTAATAAAACCGCAACAACAACCAGCGTTGTTGCCGAAGTTGCGGTTGTTGGCTATCCTGATTCGGCTTATACAACAAGCGCAATGCCGGAAGAATTAAAAGGAACATGGACTTATGATTGGGGCGGAGGGTATATAGAAAAATACATTATCAATGAAACAACATTTACATCTGAATATACTTATGCAGGAACAATCGCCGGACACCGCAGTAACAATGACGGCGACGGATATATCACAATAAAATTTACAGAGAATTTCGGTTATGTTGATTCTGAAAATATGTTCTATGTCATTCACTATAAAGATCTTTCAATATCGGAAATAACGCTTGCTGGCGCATGGCTGGGTGCAGACCCTGATTTCGAGTATGGCGTTGGTTCAGGCGGCAAAGCAACTCAAGCGGAAGCGGAAGCGGTAATGACAGTTTCCGCGGGCTATTTTGGAATGTACAGCACTCTAAGTAAAGACGGCGCTGGAAATTCTGAAACTTTATATATTACAGCCGATATTCCGCAAGCGTTGAAAGGAATATGGAAATCACCATACGGAGAAACAATAACAATCAGCGCCGCAGAATTCAATTATGACATGGATTTTTATGGATTTACCAGTAATTATGCGGGAACAGTTATTAATCATCGTGTAAATGGTGACAAGGGATATATCACAATACAATACACTTCAAATTCCAGCGATGCCACAGCGACAGGTAAATATTATGTAATCCATTATAAAAACCTTACAACATTGACTGTGTCCGTTGCGGGCGCTGCCCCAGGTTATGACATGAATGATCCCGATTTCGCCGATGGTAAAGGCGGCGGAAAAGAAACTCAGGCGGAAGCGGAAACTGCATATACAGTCACAGGCGGTTATTTTGGAATGTACAGTGACTGTAATTTATATATTCCCAATGAGGAAACATTCTCTAATGATTTGGAAGGTGAATGGGAGGATGAAGATGAAAATATTATTACCATCACAGATTCAACTATTTCAGTTTCAATGATGGGAATGTTTGATATTTTTGTCGGAGATATTGTCAAACTGGTTGATAACGGTAATGGTTCAGGATATTTTGTTTTCAAATATATAACTATTTTTCAAGATATGGCTTCCCAAGATCTTATGAACACATACACTGTCCTTTACTGGAAAAATTATGACGATGATACTGTAGATTTTGCCATTGGCGGCAGCGATGATTTAATGACATTTGAAGAAGGTGAGGCGTCAATAGAAGATGCAGAAACTGAGTATATCAACAGTAACGGTTCTTTTACATCAGAAAGTGATTTAATTACATTTGAGAAAATATAAATGAATACCAACAGGAGGAAAATAATGAGCAAAAAAATTATTTTTATAATACTTCCCGTTTTCTTCCTTGCTGTTTTCCTTATCATCATTTTCTTATCTTCCGGCTGTACACAACAGCCTAAAGAATCTGAAGAAATAATCACGCCCCCCGAAGCGCCGCCTGCAGAAATACCGTCAACTCAAACGCTTGCGTTATCCGCAATTCGCGGAGACGGTGAACTGTGTATAGGCTGGACTGCAAAAAACGGCGTTGAGTACGAAGTATGGTACGGAACAAATAATAAAACCGAAAACTCGGCTAAATGGAACGGCGCAGTTACCGTCTCGCTTCCCGTTGCCGGAACTGTAATTAACGGTTTGAATAATTCAACACAATATTACATTTGGATAAAGAAAAAAAATGGAAATGATTTTGAAGGCGGAATATCTGAAACTCCTCAGTCTCCGCCTTCATTAATCCACGAAAACTTCGCGTATGTATCAGGCGGAACCGTAACAGGAAGCCACAGCTATTCCATGCAGGTTACAGTACCGGCAGATTCTACCTACATGAACGCGGGAAAAACACTGGTAAAACAAGGCGTGTTCACAGAAGGCAGAAAAATCACAATCGAACCGTTCTTTATGGCAAAACACGAAACAACAAGACAGCTTTGGCATACTGTTCAGGTTTGGGCTGAAGCAAACGGTTACTCCTTCCAAAACAAAATAAGTGCGCCCAACGAGTCGAATAAAAATCTGCCAATCAGTAATATTAACTGGCGTGACACAATAGTTTGGTGTAACGCTTACAGCGAAATGGCAGAACTTGAACCTGTTTATTATCATGATGAAATTGTAATTCGTGATTCCCGAAATGCAAATTCAACCGCCTGCGATAATGCGGTTATGAATAAAAATAAAAACGGTTACAGGCTTCCAACCGAAGCTGAAAGAGAATACGCGGCGCGCGGCGGTGATCCCGGAAAAGCGGACTGGATGTTTTTATTTTCGGGAAGCGATGACGCGAATAATACGGCGTGGCATCACGGCAATTCCGCTTATACGATCAAAGATGTTGGAACAAAAAACTCAAACCGTCTTGGTATACACGATCTTTCTGGCAATGTTCAGGAATGGGGATGGGGCTGGATGAATTACGGCATCGCGTCTGACGCGGATACTACGGCAGACGGAGAAACCTACAGCACTCGTTTTAATCAAATGCCGATGGCAGGCGGCGGAGTCGGATCAAATATTACAATGTCCTGTGTTGCAGACCGCTGGGGTTACATTACAAATTACAGAGATGCCTATGTCGGCTTTCGCGTTGTGCAAAAGGCGGAATAGATGATTTCTTTTTTTCGGTTTAAAAGAATATTTTTAAAATTTGCGGCTCTGCTTTATTTAACAATTTTTTTAATAAACTGTGAACTATACGGAAAGATCGGCACAAACGATGAAAATATTCAGGGCGCTTTGCCTGCTCTGCTTCGCGGAGAATGGGTTTTTATTCAACCCGGATTAACCACTGCGGCGGAAAGGTACGTCATAGATGAAACTGTAATTCAATACGGCTACGGAGACGGAGAATCACAATACGATTTTAAAGGAGACATTCGCTTTGTTTCAAATTACAGCGAAGATTCAGGCGTTATAATTATCGAATATACTGATACAGAACGCCCAAGTTATCCGGGATACAACGGCAATTCATTTTTTGGAATCTATTATCGAAATTTAAAAACCAACACGGTGCAATTGGCAAACTCAATCAACCTTGCCGATTTAAGCGCTCCTGATACCGCGACTCTGGAAGAAGCAATCGCAAAATTTACCCGCTTTAGAATGGGCAGTTTTGTAGACTGGAGCGTGGTTCAGCATCAAAGCAGAGTTCAAAAATGAAATTTAAATTTATAAATTTTTTAATGTTTTTTCTTATATTGTTCACTCTTAACGCGCAGGAAAATACAGATGAAAATTCCGGTTATGAACATCTGTTTACAGAAAATGACGGCATTACAATCACAGGAAGCAGAAACACAACTCAGCAAATGGAAGTTGTCAGCAGAGAAACAATAGAAAAAACTCAGGCGAGGGATATTCCTTCCCTGCTTGAAGAAGCCGCCGGTTTAGGCGTTACGCGCTACGGCCCCTACGGAAACAACGCCGATGTAAACCTCCGCGGATTCAATACAAAACGCACTACGATTTTAATTGACGGAATTCCCGTCAACTCCGCCGCCTCGGGGGATTTTGATTTTAACTCAATCGACTTATCTTCGGTTGAAAGAATCGAAATAATCCACGGCGGTTCTGATACCAAATACAATGTTTCGGGCGCTCTTGGAGGAGTAATCAATATAGTCACTGTTAAAAAGCAAAAACAGGGCTGGAAACTCGGCGGCGGACTTTACAACACCTCATATCTGCCGGGACAATATAACAAACAGTACGGCGGCATCGGCGATCCTCAATGGCAGGATTTAGCAGACTCTCAAAACCTGAATTTATTCGGCGCGTACGGCGCGGAAAAAAATTCATTCCAGTTCGACATTTTTGCCAACCGCGCCGGAAACCATTTTTTATATCAGGATGAATACGGTTACGCGCGGCGCAAGGAAGGAAACGACATACTTGATACAGGAGCGTCGCTTTCATACATACAGGAATTTAAAAACAATTCAAAACTCATAACAACAGGCGCTTTTTATTACGGAGATAAAAATATTCCGGTATCCGGTTTTACATCCGAATACGCGCAGCAAAAAGATATGGCATCCAGAGAAAACATCATGCTGGAAATGCCTATAACATTTCATGATAATTTTTCGATGGAATTAAGTCTTGGACATAACTGGAAAAAATTAACTTACGAACAGGGAATCGATCCGTCAATTCATAATGAGCACAGCTTAACATTTGTAAACAGGTGGGCTTGGTTCACGGGCGAAAAACTGACGTTTCGCTTCGGCGGAGATTACAATTTTATCAGCCTTGATTCCACAAACGCGGGTCTTCATTACGGCAACCGGGGTGGGTTTTACATAACGTCGGAATTTCTTCCGGTAAAAAAAATTCTTTTAATCGCTTCGATAAAAGGAATCACAGACGGCAGAGAGATTGTTCCTGTTCCGAAACTCGGTTTATCATGGAAAGCGAATGACAGCTTTACTTTAAAAAACAACTATTACCGCAGTTTTAAATTCCCTGATTTTAACGATCTTTACTGGGTGCAGGATGGCTTTATGGGCAATCCTGATTTAAAAAACGAAGACGGCTGGGGCGCGGATTTGGGCGCGAATATTTCGATAAAAGATTTTTTAAAAATAAATACCACCGCGTATTTTGAATGGACAGAAAATTCCATACACTGGAATAATTCCTCAGGTTCATGGCGCCCTGAGAATTACGGAACCGGCGCTTTTTTAGGATGGGACAACAACATTGAGTATACGTTTCGCCGTACTCTAGGTCCATTTGAAAAGCCATCAATTAATTTTTCATGGCTTCTCCAATTAAGCTGGCTGTTAAGCGGAGAACTTACCTTCGGAGACAACAAACGCATTCCATACATGCCTGTTAATACATTCACAGCGTCTCTGGAACTGCCGTGGAAAACCGTAGGCAAAAAACTTCCCGGCTCGCTTATTTTATCCGGCCGCTTTGAAACAACACGTTATGCCGATACCGCAAATATTACAGAACTGGAACCTTATTTTATTTTAAATATTACATATAATCAAAAAGTGAATGAGAGCATTACAATCTTTGGAAAGATTAACAATGCTTCAAATACACATTACGTGTCTTTTGCGGATTACCCTATGCCGGGAATTACAATCACTCTCGGTATGCGGGCAGTATTGGAGCCTAAATGAAAATATTTAACAACAGTAAAACCGCATGCTTAAAGAATTATTCGGGGGTCCTGTCGGCTGCCAAAGCGCCGCACATGCTCCGCATGTACGACGCTTTGCCCCCGACACCCCTCAAGTATTTATTAGAGCATGCGGTTTTAATTTTGTTTGCTGTTTTTTTATTAATAACAACAAGCTGCAGTGCAGATAAGAGCAAAGAGATAATTGACCGTTCAGGTAGAAGCGTTATCATAAAAGGCGAGATAAAACGTGTTATCTCCACCGCGCCGTCTAACACGGAAATAATTGTTGACATTGGGCAGGCGGATAAGCTTGTCGCGATTGATAAACATTCCGCAAATGTGCTTGGCATTCCGGCGGAATTGCAAGGCAAATTGCCGCTGCTGGATTTTTTCTACCCGGACGCGGAAGTGATTATAAACCTAACGCCTGATTTGATTATTGCGAGCGGGCATAACCCTTCCGGCAGCGGCGAAGACCCGTTTCGGCTGCTGCGTGAGATGGGGGTCACCGTAGTTTATATTTCGATGAGTAAAAGCATAGAAGACATTTATCTTGATATTAAGTTTATCGCTGATATTTTGAAGGCGGGGGAAGAGGGAGAAAAACTTGTCAGTTTGATGCGCAGTCAGGTTGATGTGATTGCGCGAAAAGCGTCAGAGATCGAAAATAAAAAAACGGTGTACTTTGAAATTTCGGCGGCACCTGATATGATGACTTTTGGGAAGGACAGTTTTATCAGTGACATGATTTATGTTATCGGCGCTGTTAATGTTTTTGGAAATGATAACTGGCTTGTAACTCCGGGAGCGGAAGCGGTCATTGCGCGTAACCCCGATGTGATTTTAACAAATGTGAATTACATTGATAACCCGATTGCAGAGATAAAAAATCGTCCGGGGTTTAACCATATCAGCGCGGTGCAAAATAACCGCGTTTATCAAATTGATACTGATTCATCGGTGAGGCCGTCGGCGAGAGTTGTGCTGGCTTTGCGTCAAATGCAGGAAGCGGTCTACAAAGAAGATTTCACACAAAGGTACTAAGGCACAGGAATAAGAATGAAAGGAATGAATAACAGAAAAATTATTATCTCTGGAACGATCATCTCATTATTGATAATTATAACCGCTGTTTCTCTGGGAAGCACAAGTATTAGCTTCATAGACACAATCCAAATAACATTCCACAAAATTTTTAAACTGCCGTTATCTGAAAATATCGACGCGAAAAATGTTTCGATTGTGTGGCTCTTAAGGCTGCCGAGGGTCATGCTTGCCTTCCTTGTCGGGGGGTGTCTTGCGATGAGCGGCGCGGTTTGCCAGTCGATATTGCGCAATCCGCTTGCTTCTCCTTACATTTTGGGTGTGTCGTCGGGAGCGTCTTTGGGAGCTGGAATTATAATTATCAGCGGCGTTACCCTGCCGTTCATGTTTGGCTTTTCTTTGCCGTTAACTGGTTTTATTTTCGGGCTTTTAACGGTTTTCTTTGTCGCTTCTTTTTCTTCGCGTATCGACAGATCGATGTCGAATAACACAATTATTTTATGCGGCATGGTTTTATCGCTTTTTTTAAACGCAATCTTAACGACTCTCAGCGCGGTTTTTTCCGACGATCTAAGGCGGATTGCGCTGTGGCAAATGGGAAGTTTCGCGATGCGCGGCTGGAGTTATGTCGGGCTTCTATTACCGTTTTTTATAATTGGAACAATTGGGATTTTTCTACATACGAAAGAAATGGATATTTTAAGTTTCGGCGACGAACAGGCGAAATCCGCCGGAGTTGAAACAGAGCGGCTTCGTAAAAAACTTTTGGCTCTCTGCGCTGTGCTTACAGGCGCGGCGGTCGCTCTCAGCGGCGTTATCGGTTTTGTGGATTTAATCGCTCCTCACGCGGCGCGCAGGATCATCGGCTCGCGGCACAAACATCTGCTGCCCATGTCATTTCTGCTCGGCGGCTCGCTGATGGTGTGCGCGGATCTTATCGCAAGAACTGTCATTTCTCCGTCTGAATTGCCGGTAGGCGCAATTACGGCAATAATAGGTGCGCCGTTTTTCGCCTGGGTGTACTTTCACAGGAGGAAATATTAAAAAGAGATTAACCACGAACCACACGAACCATCACGAACGACAACAAGATTTCGGACTACAGGTTCGTATCGTTAGTGTGGTTCGTGGTAAAAAGAGGTTTAAATGCTTATAGTAAAGGATTTATTTGCTGGTTATAACGGCGTTGACGTAATATTCGACATTAATTTCGAGCTTGGAGACGGCGAAAGTCTTTGCGTGCTTGGACCCAACGGCTGCGGAAAAAGCACCTTATTAAAATCGATAGCCAGAATTATAGATTACCGCGGTGATGTTTTAATGAACGGTGAAAATATTTCTACCATTCCTCGAAAAGAACTGGCGAAAAAAGCCGCGTTATTGAGTCAGAGCGCGCAGGTGTTTTTTCCTTACACGGTATACGAAACTGTTTCGATGGGGCGTTACGCTTATTCGCAGGGGTTTTTAAAAACTCTTTCCGATGAAGATAAAAGTATTATCGAAAATATTA
>Ga0209755_10008139_pt1 | contig 11261 bp, 11 predicted proteins | sample TergutCo191P1_FD_187301 | JGI IMG/M metagenome (GOLD analysis project Ga0209755, IMG submission 187301) | Cornitermes sp. P1 segment gut microbial communities from Petit-Saut dam, French Guiana - Co191P1 (SPAdes) (version 2) | ecosystem: Host-associated > Arthropoda: Insects > Digestive system... | reverse complement strand
TCCAGCCCTTTTTTTAATAAAAATCGCCCGCTGGTTTCATCTTTTTCAATACGCGCGTAGTGCCCGGTGGCGATGAAGTCGTGGTCGGTTTCGGCGGCGCGGTGCAGGAATTTGTCAAATTTGACGAAGCGGTTGCAATCGATGCAGGGGTTGGGCGTTGTGCCGCGTTGGTAGGCGGCGACGAAGCGGGTCAGCACCTGGGCGTCAAATTCCCGGGTAAAATTGAACATATAAAAAGGAAGCCCCAGCCGCGCGGCTACGGCGCGGGCGTCCTCGGCGTCGGCTAGGGTGCAGCAGCCTTTGGTGCTTTCCGGGGCGTCGTACAGCTTCATCATTGCCCCGGTGCAGTCGAAGCCTTGGCGCTGCAACAAAAAAGCGGCCACGGACGAATCCACGCCGCCGCTCATCGCCACGAGAACGCGGCGGTTATTTCCAGTAGTCGAATTCATGCTCGTACAGATGCACGGTGTCGTTTTCTTCGATGCCCAGTGCTTCCAGCTTGTCGATGATGCCGCGCTCGCGCAGGAAGCGTTGGAAGAAGGCGAAGCCCCGTTCGTCGGCAAGGTTAGTGTAGCCCAGCATCCGCTCGATGCCCGGGCCTTCTACGCGGAAATGCCCTTCTTCGTCGTCCCGTTCTACGGTTATCGAATCCGCCTGCGTGTCGGCTTGGAAGTACGTGCCGTAGTCCGCCTCGAAGTCTGCCACGGGGGGCGCGGTGGAAAGTGCCTGTGCCACGCCGCGCATCAGCGCGTCCATGCCCTGCCCCGTAGCCCCGGAGATGGTGAAGAACGGCCAGTTATGGTCGGCGGCGTATTTTTCCAGCGCCGCCAGTTGTTCGGCGTCGTGGGGCAAGTCCATTTTGTTTGCCACGATAAGCTGGGGGCGCTCCAGTAGCGTTGGGTTGAATTGCGCCAGCTCGCCGTTAATTTTCTCCACGGCTTCGATGGGGTCGTGGTCGGCGTATTCCGATGCGTCCACCATGTGTACCAGCACCCGCGTGCGCTCGATGTGGCGCAGGAAGTCGAAGCCCAGCCCCACGCCCTGGCTCGCGCCTTCAATGAGGCCGGGGATGTCGGCTAGGACAAAATCCGTATCGTAGTCCAGCTTCACCACGCCCAGGTTGGGGGTCAGCGTGGTGAATTGGTAGCCCGCGATTTTGGGCTTGGCGGCGGTGACGCGGGACAGCAGCGTTGACTTGCCCGCGTTGGGGAAGCCGATGATGCCCGCGTCTGCCAGCAGTTTCAGCTCCAGCGTCACCTTGTATTCCTTGCCTTTTTTCCCGTCCTCGCAGAATTTCGGCGCTTGGCGCGAGGGCGTGGCGAAGTGCTGGTTGCCCCGGCCGCCGCGGCCGCCTTTTGCCAGTACACGGGGTTCGGCGGCTACGTTCATGTCTGCCATGACCAGCCCTTTTTCCCCGGTTTCAGACTCCCAGCCGTAGCGCACCAGCGTGCCCACGGGTACTTTCAGCACCAGATTCGCGCCGTTTTTGCCCGAGCATTTGCTTGCGCCGCCGTTTTCTCCCGCGGGGGCGATGAATTTTTTCTTGTAGCGGAAATCCAGCAGCGTGTTGACGCCCGTGTCTGCTACAAACACTACATCGCCGCCGCGGCCGCCGTCGCCGCCGTCCGGCCCGCCGTTGGGTACGTATTTTTCCCGGCGGAAGCTGATGTGCCCATGCCCCCCCGCGCCGGATGCAATGGTGATTTGAACGTGGTCAATAAACAAATGAAACGCCTCCCTCGACCGCACGAAGGCGACCATGTATACTATGTATGAGGTGATTGTACGATGAAAATCTATGACATTACGGCTACGATTGGCGAAAACCTGCCCGCCTACAGCGGCCACGAGCGCTCCAGCATCACACAAATTTTGGATATGCGCAAGGGGGATGTGTGTAATTTGTCCACCTTCGCGGCGTCCATGCACACGGGCACGCACGCGGACATGCCTTTGCATTTCATTGCCGACGGGGCTTCCTGCGAGGATGCGGCGCTGGAAAATTTCTATGGTACGGCGAAGCTTTTCCGCCTGAACGTAACCAGCCACGTAACCGCCGCTGACTTGCAACCGCTGGATATTGGCGCGGGGGATATTGTCTTGCTGGACACGGGGCAGTCCCCCAATATGCGCGTGCCGCAGATGAACAAAGACTATTTGGCGCTGACGCCCGACGCCGCACAGTATTTGGCGGAGAAGAAAATCCGCACGCTGGGCATTGATTACCTGTCCATTGACCCCGCCGATACCACGGACTTCGCCGTCCACAAAATCATTTTGGGCAATGGCATTGCCGTGCTGGAAGGGCTGGTGCTGGACGGCGTGCCCGAGGGCACGTACACGCTGTCTGCCCTGCCGTTGAAGCTGCAAAACGGCAACGGCAGCCCCGTGCGCGCGGTGCTGATTGCGCCGTAGCGGCTATACGTTGAACCGAATCAGCAGCACGTCGCCGTCTTGGACGATGTATTCTTTGCCCTCGACGCGGACGCTGCCCTGTTCTTTGGCGGCGTTGTAGTTGCCTGCCTTCATTAAATCATCAAACGCCACTACTTCGGCGCGGATGAAGCCCCTTTCAAGGTCGCTGTGAATTTTCCCGGCGGCTTGGGGGGCTTTGCTGTTTTGGCGGACTGTCCAGGCGCGGACTTCCTTGGGCCCGGCGGTGAGGAAGCTTATCAGCCCCAGCAGCGCATAGCCCGCGGAAATGAGCCTGTCCAGCCCGTTGGACGCCAGCCCCAGGTCTTTTAGGAATTCTTCTTTTTCCTCCGGGCTAAGCTCGGCAATTTCTGCCTCCAGCTTGGCGCAGGATACGAATAGGGTTGTGCCTTGGGCTTCGCAAAATGCGGCTAGTTTTTGTACGATGGGGCTGTCGGCGTTTACCATGTCCTCGGCGATGTTGGCGGCGTACAGCACGGGCTTGGCGGTTATCAGCGTGAAGGTGTTGACCAGTTTTTCGTCCTCGGGGTCGTCCCATTGCATGTCGCGCACGGGTTTGCCCGCTTCCAGCTGTGCCATGACTTTGCCCAGCACATCGGCCTCGCGCGCGAAGGTTTTGTCGGTGCGGGCTACTTTTTCCACGCGTATGGCGCGCCGTTCAATCATTTCCAAATCGGCGAAGATTAATTCCAAATCAATGGTCTCGATATCGCGCATGGGGTCGATGGTGTCGTATACGTGGGGCACGTTTTCGTCCTCGAACAGGCGGACGACGTGTACCAGCGCGTCTACCTCGCGGATGTTGCCCAGGAATTGGTTGCCTAGCCCTTCGCCCTGGGATGCGCCCTTCACCAGCCCGGCGATGTCTACCATTTCGATGGCGGCGGGGGTTACTACTTTGGGGTTGTACATTGCGGATAAATCTTCCAGCCGCTTGTCCGGTACGGGTACGCGCCCTACGTTTGGGTTGACCGTGGAGAAGGGGTAGTTGGCTGCCTGTGCGCCTGTTTGCATGATGGCGTTGAAGAGGGTGCTTTTGCCCGAGTTGGGTAGTCCGACGATGCCTAGTTTCATGGTGTGCCTCCGTGTTTTAGAGATGAAAGATTAAGGTCAAAAGAGTAAAACCGTGGGGCAGCTGCCCCACACCCCGCAAGGGGACGCGTCCCCTTGACCCCTGTTATTGGGTGGGTTTCAATCTATTTTATACCGCAGTGTGTACAATTACCTTTTCGGCAACTTTAAAGCCATATTTTTGTGCAGTTATTTCGCCGCGGTCATTAAAATGGGCTGTGCGCTCCGCAGCGGTCATGTCCTTGGTTATTTCTTCAAATTTGCGTCGGGTTGCGCGTATTTCCTTGCAAAAGTCAACGACATCTTGTTCATTTGTCCAGCCTACGCGTTCGGCTTCGCCTGCCATGCCTGCTTGAAATTCTTTGAATGCCAAGCGGTTAGAATTTAGCAATACGATATTATCGCCCTGCCGGGCAAATACCACTTTGTCGCCCTCTTTAAGCCCAAGGGATTTTCGCACGGCGGCAGGAATTGTCACCTGACCCGTAGTAGAAATTCGTGCCATATCTAACATTTCAAGCCTCCTGAAAATCGTTTACATGCCCGCCGGGCAGGGAAATTCTCGTTTTACGTGAGTTTCTCACGTTTTGCGTGAGTTTTGCGGGGGTGGTTTTGGGGAGTTTTTTCGGTTTTTACACGCGCCGGGTGCTAAAAAAGGTTGAATCTACGGGCTTTCTTTCCCGCGGGTCAATTTTATGGGGGTGGTTTGCTTGGAAAAATGCGTGTTGGCGTGCGGTTAATCATTTCCCGCATTATATATAAATTTGTCTTGAAATCAAACTTAAAACGGGTATAATGAGTGCAAAATTAAAATGAACAATTCAAATTGGAGTGATTTGCTTGGCGTTGAGCATAAAAAGGGCTATTTTACATATATTACGGGGGGAAGGGCCGCCCTCTGTTTTCTCCCAATCGGAGTTGGATATTGACAGCGAGGTGTGCGAGGCGTTTATTCTCAAGCATGTGAAGAAGCTGATTGGCAACCCGGCGGTGCGCACGGCGGTGTTTAAGCCGGATTCGGCGGCGTTTGGGCTGGTGCAGGCGTATCAGCAGGGCGCGCATTTTAAGGAAACGACGATTGCGCTGGCGGAGAAGATGCAGGGGCTGATGGCGCGGTTCAAGAAGTTGCCGCCCTGCGATTTGCTGCTGGCGCATGTGGCGAATAAGGGCACGGAATACCTGGCGGTTTTGAAGCTAAGCTACCAAGAAGTGTACCGCAGCTGCACCAAGGACGCAGAAAACCAACTAAAAGTATCCAACGCGCTGCCCTTCTCATCCGGGAAGGTGGAACATGCTTGCTTAATCGGCCTGGGCGGGGCGGCTGTGCCCATCAGCGTGGTGGAAAAGCCCGAAGTGCTGGACGGCAACGCGGTGCTGTACTTCTCGGAGCTGTTTTTGGAATGCGAGACTTCGCCCTCGAAGAAGGAGCAGGCGAAGCTGATTGACGAAATCAGCAACGAATTTGTGCAGGAATATCACGAAAACAGCCCCAAGGTAGCGGCGAAGATTAAATCGGCGCTGGTAGAAGAGGCAGAGGCAGAAGAGGGCTTCGTTTCCATTGACAATGTGGCGGCGCAGGTTTTTGCCGACAACGAAGAAGAGAAGGCGCAGTACATCGCCACCATGCGCGACGCGGGCGTCATCGCCGACGTGCCCTTGGGCGAAAAAGTGGCGCGGGCGCAATTCGCCACCCAGCGCATCAAGGGCGATAATGGGGTGGAAATAAAATTCCCGGCGGGCATGGCGGCCGATGAGGACGAGTTGGAAATAACCACCCACCCGGACGGCACCGTAACGCTGGTAATTAAACGGTTACGGATTGTATAGCGGTTGCCACGGTTTTGCATAAGGGAGTGTGACAGCATGTATACAATCGCATTATGTGACGATTTGCCCGAACAAATTGTTGCGGTACAGTCGATGCTAGACAACTATCAGGGGATGCGCCCCGGGTTGGCTATGCAAATTTCGGCGTACCCGCAGGCAAGCGAATTAGTCAACGAGTTGAAAGCCGGGCGTCGTTTCGACCTGTATCTGCTGGACATTGTCATGCCCGGGATGGACGGCATTTCGCTGGCGAAAAAAATAAGGGAAGTGAATACCGAGGCGAATATGATATTTTTAACCCATTCGCCCGATTTTGCGTTGGATGCGTACCGCGTCAGCGCGGCGCAGTACATCACCAAGCCCATGAAAGAGGCAGACCTTTTCGCGGCGCTGGACAAGGTAATTGCCAGCCACAATAGGGAGAACGAGCGCTTCTTCACCCTAAGTGTGCCGGGGCGCACCATAAATTTGCTGCATTCGTCCATTGTGGCGGTGGAATATATTAGCCGGCTGCTGCGCTTTCACCTTGCCAATGGGGAAGCGGTGGACTCTAAAACAATACGCCTGGCGTTTACGCAGGCGGTGGCAAGCCTTTTGCAAGACGAGCGGTTTTTGGCGGTGCATCAGTCGTTTGTCATTAACATGGCGCATGTGCAGGAGCTGCAAAGCCGCAACATTGTAATGACCAACGGCATGGAAGTGCCCGTGCCGCGCCCCAAATATGTTATGGTAAAAAATGCGTACCTCAGTTATCTAGCCAAGTCGAATGGATAAATGGGCGTTGATTAGACGCATTCATGTACGCACGGTGGTATTTTTTTTAGTTACTTTTTCTACGTTAGCGGTTGTCCAGTATGTGATGCCGCGTTTTTTATTTCGGTACGAAACGGGCATTTTACTGCTGTTGCAATTTTGCGTCAGCGTGCTGGTGGCGGCGCTGGTACAGCGCAATTTGGACATGCGGCAAATGCGCCACTTGCACGACCGCACCACGCTGGAGCAGCACATGGCGGCTATGAAAGTGCTGGTAGCATCACTGGAGCAGCAGGATGAAACCACCCAGCTACAGCGCAAGGCAGAGGCGATGTTCCGGCATGACATGCGGCATTGGGGGCAAATGCTGCTGACCATGCTGGACAACAACGAGCTAAGCGCCGCCAAGGAAATTATCCAATCCGTAGCGCGCCAGGTTGAAGAAATTGACAAACAAAAATACATGCGCGAGATGACGGGCGTGCGGTTAATAGACGCGGTGCTGTGCCATTACATGGAAGTGGGGCGCATCAGCGGGGTAGCGGTGGACATTAACATGCACCGCATCGACGAAATAAACGCCGACATGACCGAGCTGGCGGTGACGCTTTCCAACGCGCTGGAAAATGCGATAAACGCCTGCAAAAACATGCCGCCCACGTTGCCGCGCAAGGTAGCCGCGGGCGGGCGCTACCACGGAAGCCAATATTTTATCGAGGTGGCGAACACCACGCGTAGCGAAGTGCGCATCGACCCCAAAACGGCGCTACCCATCCGCGCGGCAGGGGCGGGCGATGGCTTGGGCACGCAAAGCATTCAATATTTTGTGCAAAAACACAACGCGCAACTCACCTATGAGTACCACAACGGGTGGGTGTACATGCGCCTATTAATATGAAGCGGAGGGATTTTTTATGTTGGCACACCATGCTTGGATAACCCTGGCGGCAGACATGCATTTGGAATGGGAGCAAAGCGAATTGGAAGGGCGCGATGTGGCGCAATACAAAACGCTGTGCCAAGAAATTGCCCAACACAAGGACGAAAAAATGGCAGAGGCAGCCTACGCGCTGCTGGCAAACGCCCCCACGCGGGAAGATTTTACCTTCGTAGAGCCTTCGGCGTATGACGAAATACGCGCCGCGCTGCCCAACCCGGGCAAAGCCTACACCCCGCCGAAAAAAGACGACGCGCTGGCGCAGAAAATCAAGGGCGCGTGGCTGGGGCGCATCGCAGGCTGTTTGCTGGGCAAGCCCGTAGAAGGCTGGCGGCGCGACAAGCTATGGCCCGCGCTGAAGGAGACCAATAACTTCCCCATGACGGGCTACATCGGCGATTGGAACGCTTCGCTGGTGCAAGGTGCTGCCCCCGTAGACGATGACACCAACTACACCGTGTTCACCATGAAAATGATGGAGAAGTACGGGCGCAACTTCACCCCCGACGATGTGCTGGAGGCATGGCTGGCGTGGATACCCTACCTCGCCACCTGCACGGCCGAGCGCGTGGCGTACCGCAATGCCACCATGGGGCTGCTTTCGCCGGAAACGGCAACCCACAAAAATCCGTACCGCGAGTGGATTGGCGCGCAAATTCGCGGGGATTTCTTCGGCTATATCAACCCCGGCAACCCCCAATTGGCGGCGGAAATGGCATGGCGCGATGCAAGCATTTCCCACGTCAAAAACGGCATTTACGGCGAGATGTACATCGCCGCCATGATAGCCATCGCCGCCGTGTGCGACAACATGCGCGAGGTGGTGACACAAGCCCTGTGCGAAATACCGGAAAATTGCCGCCTGCGCCGGGATGTGGATTTGGTAATAGGCTGGTTTGACAGCGGCGTAAGCGTGGACGACGCCATCGAGAAAATCCACGAAGCCTACGACGAGCATTCCGCCACGGGCTGGTGCTACACGAATTCTAACGCCATGATTGTCGTCATGGCGCTGCTGTACGGCGAAAAAGACTTTGGCAAGTCCATTTGCCTAAGCGTGCAGGCGGCGTTTGATACGGATTGTAATGGCGCAACGGTGGGCTCGGTCATCGGCATTATGCTGGGCGCGGGGGCAGTAGATGCATACTGGACGGATGCCTTTTGCAACAAATTGCGCACATCCGTAGAAGGCTTCAACCTGGTGACAACGGACGAATTAGTGGAAAAAACCATGGAATTGCTATGAAGCTGCGCATAGCGGTAGACGTAGGGGCGTCCTCGGGCAGGGTGATGCTGGGCGGGGAAAATGCCCGCGAACCGCAGGAGATATACCGCTTCGCCAACGGCATGGTGGAAATAGACGGGCAGCTGTGCTGGGATGTAGAAGGACTGGTGCGGGAAATTGTCGCAGGCATTCGCCTGTGCGTGCAGGCGGCAGGCGGTGTGCCGTGCAGTGTGGGGATTTGCACCTGGGGCGTAGACTTTGTGCTGCTGGACGAAAACCGCCAACGGCTGGGCAACGCCGTTGCCTACCGCGACAACCGCACCAACGGAATGCGCGAAAAGGTGCATTCCCTCGTGCCCGCCGCGGAATTATTTGCCCGCACGGGGCTGCAACCCATGCCGTTTAACACCCTTTACCAACTAATGGCATTGAAGGAACAACAACCGGAATGGCTGGAAAAAGCGGCGCATTTTCTCCTAATGCCGGACTATTTGCATTACCGCCTGTGCGGGGCAATGGTGAATGAATACACCAACGCTACCACTACGGGCTTGGTGCATGTGCAAACGCGCCAATGGGACGGGGAATTGCTGGCGCGGCTGGGCTTTCCTTCAAAATTGTTTGGGAAATTGACCCCGCCCGGCACGTCCATTGGACGGCTAACCGACTACCCCGCGTGCGAGGTGATTGTGCCCGCCACCCACGACACGGCGTCGGCGGTAATGTGCGCGCAGGAAGATGCGATTTTCATCAGCTCGGGAACGTGGTCGGTCATGGGCGTGCTGGCAGCCGAATCGGACACATCGGAGGCGGCGCGGCTGGCGGGCTTCTCCAGCGAGGGGGGCTGCGGGGGCTTTGTGTTTTGCACCAATATTATGGGGCTGTGGATGATACAATGCGTGCGGCAAGAGCTGCAAAACGCGGGGCAGGACATCGACTACGCCACCCTGTGCGAATTAGCAGAGGCGGCGGAAATAGATTCGGCCATAGATGCAAGCGATGAAGCATTTTTCTCGCCCATTAGCATGATTGAGGCAATACGCAACGCCTGCGAAACAACGGGGCAACCCATACCGCACACCCCGGGTCAGCTGGCGCGCGTCGTCTACCAAAGCCTGGCCATCGGCTACGCAAAAACCGCCCGCACCATAGAAAAACTGGCGGGGCGGTCGTATCAGAAAATTCACATCATCGGCGGCGGCGCGAAGGCGGCCTATTTGAACCGCCTAACCGCCCAACATGCCGGCAAGGAAGTGCTGGCCGGCCCATACGAGGCGACGGCAGTGGGAAATTTGATGATTCAAGGGATGCAAAATTAACAGTTGACGCGGCGGGAAAGTGACTTTATAATAGGTGCGAAAGCAAGTATGAAACGGTTCTCGTTGGTTGGGAGTCGATTCATGATTTATCAGTTGCTAGCTGATTTCGTCAGAGCCGTCCCTGGGTTGAGGGGCGGTTTTTCCTTTATCCGACGAAAAAAAGTGCTTTAACGTAACTTCGATGATAATTTTGACCAATGCTTTAGCGATAGCTGTTAATAAAGAAAAAACGGCTTGTTCCATACTTTCCACCTCCTTTCATTGTGAAAATGAAAGCAAGCTTCCGCATGAATCGACCCCCAAGAGAACCGTGGACAATTTATAACACAATAATTAACTTTTGTGTATAATTATACAAAATTTTTTCACAAGCGAGGAATTACAATGAAATTAACCTACCTACACCCGGCCGACCAATTGGTAGCCATCATGAACCGCATCTACGAAAACGGCCTAACCACCACATCCGGCGGCAATTTGTCTGTCATGGAGGATAACGGAGATATTTGGATAACGCCCAGCGGCATTGACAAGGGCGCGCTGACCCGCGCAGATATTTGCTGCGTCAAGCCTGACGGCACGGTCATTGGCCCGCACAAGCCATCGGTAGAATTACCTTTCCACGCGCTGGTGTATAAGAAGCGCCCCGATATTCGGGCGGTATTGCACGCCCACCCGCCGAAAATGGTAGCCTTTTCCGTGGCGCGGCGCTTGCCTGAAATGAACATGATTTCCAACGCGCGGCATTTGTGCGGCAAGCTGACCGTCGCACCCTATGCCGTGCCGGGTTCGCAGGCGCTGGGGGAATTAATTGCCGAAGAATTCACCAAAGGCTTCAACATGGTGGTGATGGAGAACCATGGGCTGGTGGTAGGCGGCGGCAACTTGTTCGATTGTTTCATGCGGTTCGAGACGCTGGAGGCGACGGCCGCCACGCAAATTTTGGCGAATAAACTGGGCGCGGTGAAGCGGTTCAACGACGAGGACTTCGCGCTGACCAGTGTGCGCAGTCAGGCGAAAATGGACAATTTCGTGCCGGGCGCGCACACTGCCGAGGAATGCGCCGCCCGCCGCGATATCATTGCCTTCATGAAGCGGGCATACAAGCAGGGGCTACTGGGCTCGACGGCGGGTACGTTTTCGGCGCGGCTGTCCAATGGCACGTTTTTGATTACGCCCTACGGCACAGACCGCGCTTATTTCACCGAGGGCGATTTGGTGCTGGTAAACGGCGAAGCCCGCGAGCATGGCAAAAATCCTTCCCGCTCGGCCATGCTGCACAAGCGCATTTACGACACGCATCCCGACATTCACGCCATTGTGGGTGCGCAGCCGCCCCATGCCATGGCATTCGCCGTCACCGACGCGCCCTTCGACTCCCGCACCATCCCTGAAAGCTACATCATGCTACGCGATGTGAAAAAAGTCCCCTTCCGCACCGTCTACGCCGACCCCCAGGCCGTGGCAGACGCCTTCGCGCCCCGCTCGCCCGTACTCCTATGCGAAAACAACCAAGTCCTGGCCACCGGCGCGTCCATTCTCCAGGCCTTCGACCGCCTGGAAGTCTGCGAGGCCACCGCCACCGCCATCATCGCCGCCAAAGAAATTGGCGAGCTGGTACGCATCAACGAAACCGAAGTAGCGGAGATAGACAAGGCGTTTAATTTGCCGCAGTAGAAAGATGAAAACCGTGGGG
>Ga0209755_10008138_pt1 | contig 11261 bp, 10 predicted proteins | sample TergutCo191P1_FD_187301 | JGI IMG/M metagenome (GOLD analysis project Ga0209755, IMG submission 187301) | Cornitermes sp. P1 segment gut microbial communities from Petit-Saut dam, French Guiana - Co191P1 (SPAdes) (version 2) | ecosystem: Host-associated > Arthropoda: Insects > Digestive system... | reverse complement strand
CTCCTTCATCCAATTAGGCAGATGTTAATCTCAGCCTTTGGTGAGTTTTTGCCCTTTTATAGTGTGCTTTTTACTATTTTATAAAACTTATCTTTAAATAGTGGGCAGCATCCAGAACGAATTAAATGATTTTCTATAGAAACCTACGGCAAATCAACATGATTCCGGAACAAATTATCTTCGTTAGCCGAGGTATCACTGTATCTTAATATTTTTAAACATGTTATGTTGCCTTTTATGTTTTAGTTACAGAACAGGGAACTAAAATTAGATGTAACAGGGACCATGGTCACCTACCTCCAACTCCAATATTATCCAAAGATTTGGTTTTGCCAGCTGATGTGATTATCAGACTAACCTCCATGGCTGGTGAGAGACTGCTGTATGTATGTATATATATATATATGTATGTATGTATGTATGTATGTATGTATGTTTGTATGTACATGCGCATATGACATTTATTTATAGTACATGTATGACACATTTACTCCCTCAAAATGTTTGGATACAAATTTGAAACTTATAACACTTAATATTGACAATATGTCTAAGTACATACAAGGTATATTCAGAAAGTAAGGTACAAACTGCCATCCTGAAACTCCATGTAAACTAGGAATAAATTTTATTAACATACACATGCACAGATGTGCGTGGAGTCAATTTATCACCCCAGCAGCAACACCATCATCACTCAGGAACTGTTGTCTGGCCAAATAACTTTTGACAGGCCTAAAAAGATGGCAGTCCAAAGATACCAGATCTGGACTGTGGGATGGATGCTGCAACACTTATCATCCATACTACTGAAGCCACTGTTACATTATCCAGCCTGTATGAGGTATCACATTGTGTGAAGAATGATGACACCAAGGTTGAACTGGCCCACTCTCTTTTTGGCACACTGTATCTCACTCAGTGCAACATATTACAGTAACAAGCAGCACGAACTATCTCACCTATGGGTAGGAAATCCACCATAGTGACACCTTTGGCATCCCAGATAAACATTGCCATTACAGTGGACAAAGAAGTGACTGCTCTGAACTTCCTTCTTGCAGGGGAGTCTGTTTATGTATTATGGAATCAGTCTTTATCCCTGGTGTGACAAGACACACCCAAGTATCATTGTCAGTCACAATCTAGTCCAGTAATTCCTAATTGGTTCATCTGTATCAAGTCACATGCTCTAAGCACAAATCCATATGCACATCTTTGTGTTCACTCAATTGCTGTGGGGCCCAACACACAGACACCTTCCTGTAACCAAGAGTGTCACGAACAGTGTCATGCTTTCTTGTTGGCAAAATATTGAGTGGTACTACATTTTTGTGTATCCCCACGTCTCTCCTCAAGGCCTTCCACACAACAGATGTTGTCAACCAGTGTCAAAGTTCTTGGTCTTCCTACGTAAAATTCATCAGTCAGATCTACTCAACCATTTTGGTATGTTCTGTACTACAGAGAAACTTGTTTCCTAATCATCATGTGCTTCCCTTAGACAGTAACAAGTTCTCTGTGAATTGGGTCTGTGTTTTTTGCCTCATGCATGCAAAAACTGAATCACATCTTGCACCTCCATGCTGATATAACTTTCCACTCTCACAGACATTGTCATTGCTTTACACATATGTTCACAATCTTAACAGATATATGGCCATTTCAACCAGTGTACTTACTCTGGTTCTACATACATGCAACCATGAGATGCTCCTCTGGTTGTTACAACAGGCATTCCTACTACTTCACCATGTTCTGGTGTAATATTGACACTGGTTATTCATTTTCACAAACTGCACTTACATGTACCTTACTTTTAGAACAACCTTCATATACTCATATACTATTTGGAATAAAAGTGCTCGTCGTGTCTGAAACAAAGGAAAACAAATTCTGGTATGCAGCACTATTATTTTTTGGACATATAACAAACAGGTGATTTTTCTGTTTTCTGGAAGAGCAACATATTGGTTCCTACATATACACACATTACAAATAGGAGGGTAAACAGTGAATAAATTTTGCAGCACAAAGATGAAAAACTTGATCCCAATCCAAGAAGCAAAGTCACATTAACATGCTGGCAGTAAAAGGATATTTCTTGTAATGATCTGATCTGACATTGTCTGAAACTTGTCCTGCATACCTTGGAGTAAAGTCTGAACCTAAAATAAAATGGACAATATATTTATATAAAGCAAAATCAGTGTATAAATTATATAAGCCTAGTCTTATAACTCAGTATCTTCAAAGTTTATTCACCACCTTAAAATACTCTGTACCATATCTGTAGACTCAATGTCACTAAACTTCTGTACATACATTAATTACCATAAAAATTAATACAATCTATTCCAGTGTCCCTAAATACCATGTTAATTGTGTTCTGAACTGGACATCTACAAAAAATTATAAAATTAACAAAATATCTGCTAAGATCAGCACTTTCCTCTCTCAAGTCCTCCCTCATTGCACAATGACCACTAGTGGGCCAGGCCCTCCTCAATATCAAGGCCTCATTATCTCTTACACACACCACATTCAAAGTCTCCTCTGAAGAGTGAACAGCTTGATGCAGAGACCTCTACCTGACAACACACAACACTCACAAGAAATAGACATCCATGCCCCCAGCGGGATTCAAACCCGCAATCCCAGCAAGCAAGTGACCACAGACCCATGCCTTAGACCATGCAGCCACTATGCTGGCCCCCTATCAAAGTACAGCTGCAAATTATTTCGTTCTTTGTGCATGGACTCAGCATTTTTATGTAACCTCACTGCTTCATGCCCCTTTCCACAATCTAGACGAACAAATCAAATGCTAAACCACACAACAGTCTGGCCCTGAAATGCAGCAACATCTCAACATTAACACACTGTGCAAACATCTTGGATGAAGCAAAGCTACACACCAAACTGGTTCGGCTCAGAGTTTTCATGGAGAACAGGTACTCTCCCAGGCAGTCACACAGCTTTTGATCCCAGAGGAAGATCCCATAAAACAGCCAACCAAGTACAGCACAGCCCTTCCATCATACGTACAAAACTCATAGAAACACACTAGCAGAATATTCATGTGGCATGTTATACAGACAATATATGTCTCCCACCACCCATGACACACAACATTCTCAGGACAGCTGAAGCTTACAACAATTCTGAAATATGCCATGCAAGCACAGGACTGTCTACATCAGCATGAAGGATCACTAAATAGAATAACATATGAAGGAGCACCAGACAACAAGAATTACTGGTAGTGGTTTAAAATTCAATAACCAGTGTAAGTGAATACAGTTCAATAAAACAATGGCATTACCATAACTGCCCCATTACAGCAGAGAAAACTGAAGCAATGGAATCAACCTACACCAGAACATCAACAGGGAATTGGATGACTAGGAAAACCCTGCCTGGCAGATAATTTATACACTTCATGTGACGGAGGGCAATACTTCTACAGTTCGCCATTCCCTACTTAATTTCTTTCCCACTCCCCCACCACTTTCAACCCCACAGGGATCCTGCTATCAAATCTTATGCCACTCAACCCAAAGTAATAAAGTTAAGCAATAAAGTGCATGGTGAACATTTAGATAGGATTGCTCAAGAATTTTTGTACACCATGTGTTGCTGGCTTCGGTGCACCTTACAGCCCTGAAGAGGCGTGTTTGTTAACATTCTCTGTTTATCGTGGGACACTAACACTACTTCCTCTCCTCCCATGGGTTCAAGGGACTGACCCACCAAAGGAGAAAGCAAATTCCTTTAAACAATGGCTACACGGCAAGAGAACACCACATCATTATCCCTGTGTTGTTTTCTGTCTTATGGTAAAAGGTAGCAGTACCATGTTTATGACACTTGTTACCTAACACTAGTTCTCATCACTAGGACTAACCACCAAACATTTGGGAGAAACTGGAATTAAAATCATCAGACTGAAAGTATAATGTATACTGATTTGTCAGAACATAAGCAATAGGTATAGGCTGAAATATTTGAGGTACATGTTGACTATAGCTCAGACAACAATGACAATCTGTAACTGACCAAATGTATGACACAAATGTATGTCATAAATCTTAGCTAATTAACTGTTTGGTGAGTCAAAAACAGCTGTTTTAAATGCCAATTCCATTACTGAAATCATATTTTATTTAACACAGTGGGCCTGTTGCACACAAAAATTTTCCAATAATACATTAAGCAGCAGACTGTAACAATGAGATGTTTTTATATGAATAAGAGCACTTCAGAATAATCAATCCCATCTTCTTTTCAGAGACTATGCAGGATACATGTAACCAATACTCACACCACGTTTAAAAATGTAAGTGATGTAGAGAATGAAAATCGGTTCTTCTGGCAAGACAGCATGACTGGTAATATAACCAGTAATGCAATGTCTACCTTACATTAACATTTTTGGGAACCAAGTAATTGATTAGTTGTCCTTTGCTGCCTGCTCATTCACCCCACTCAATGGCATTACTATTATCCGTGGGGATGTTTCAGATATCATGTTTATTAAAAACACACACTTGAACACGCCTTAAAGAAACCTGCCATGCAATAACATAAATTTATAGACAAGAACTTCATACATTTTCTAATAATACATGCAGCAGGTGTAAAGCATACGTAAGATTTGGAGGTTATTTCCATCGCCTGTTGTAACATGCAGTAAGTTATATTGCACACAGAATATTTTTAATCTCTGGTCTCAGCATGGCAGCTGTCGCAGGATCTTTAGCACATACAAAGCCTGCATTCATGGTAAAGCTCCAGTAACCACTAATATAGACCAAAGATTAATGATGTGGTCTGTAAAATACAAACTGTTAAAATACATTTTATGAGCACATTTGTGGATTCAATAGATCGATTCTGCTTTAAATTGGACAACCTGCACACACATATTTAATCTAAACAACCTAACATGGAAGATGTATACTACAGTGAGACCAACAAGAACAAGAATTATGTACTTTGTGACACAGTACACAGACTTCAACAAGGCAGTCATTACTTTAAAAATGTCATATATGTTTCATGGTACACATGGTCAATTTACACAAAACTCACAAATGCTGAACAGCACTATGTGCACATTTCTTATGCCAAATTTCCCAAAGCAGACAATGAATGTGCAAAGTATGGACAGAAATTTAGGGGCACATGGTGGCACAGTTGGGTGAGGCACAGTGTTACCAACTGGAAGGACATGGGTTTCCTTCCAGATGGTCACTGGAATTTTTCATTGACATAATCCTTCTGGCTGGACTATAGCCCTGGGGTCAACTCAGCCACTAAGAGAAATGAGTACCATGAATATTTCCTCCCAGTGCATACAGCTGACAACCTTACCACCTTCATGTGCTGACTGTCATGAAAACTGGCAGCCTCAACCTCCTGAAACCCTCAGGGCCTGTCCAAGCATGTAAAGGGATTGCCCTACCTTTCACAGACAGAAATTAATTTTCCCCCCCAAGTAAAGTATGCTTTCGATATGTCAATTCTCAATACAGTCAAAGTTACTCAACAAACTTTTGTGGACAGCTACTGGACCAAGTTTCACTGCAATCAGCAAGAATTATGGCCAGTGAGAATAAGTGCATTTAAATCCTTAAGTAAAGTATGACTGTCAGTGAGCCAACTCTCACAAAATTCACACTTGCTTGACAACTTTTTTTTAAGAACTGAATTTCATCAAAATTCAACAAAAAGTTCAGTCTCTGATACTATGTCACAACAAAAGACATGGTCTTCACTTAAAGGTGTTTGGTTTTATTCCACAAATAATGCCTAAAAACTATCCTGAAATGTGATGTGGTCAACAACTAATACATTAGCCAACAAAACCACAAACAAGGATGTTAATATTAATTGCAGCACGTTCCTTTACTGAATTAACTGTCACAAAAACTGAAATAGGCCTGAACAAAACCAAACTGGATTCTTGAAATGATAATTTAGTTGAATCCGGAGTGAAGTGAAAGGGTTTCTGTAAGATACCAAATCATAGCACTGGTATGTTCATTGTGGAAACAACCACTCAAGTTTCTCATACTGTGTTCTGTTCTGTTTAAGAGCAGCCAGAAATGCATGAAGCACTTATTATGATACCTTCAAGAGACTGCCAAGTGAATATGCAGGTATTTTTCCATAATACAGCTGTCAGTATAGGATGACACATGCATTTGGGTGTTTTTGTTATGAAATGCAGTATTCAGAAATCACAGATCAGTTGTCACTGCTTAACAGCAAAAAAAATTCACCAACTGACTGTCATAAACATTGCTACATTTCAGGGCTTGAATGTGCGCGCTTGTCACTGTATTATTAAACTGATCCAATTATGTATGCGGTTGTCACTGCATTACTAAATTTTTCCATTTATGTTCCTGGCACCACACATAAAAAAAATTGTAGCAAGTGAATGTATCACTTCCTATAAACCGGTAACCATACTTTGCACAGGGTTTGGCAACAGAACTCCAACATGGAACATGTTTAGTAAATGACAATTTTACTATAAAAGTGAAAACCCTTGCATGAGTGTTCACCCATAACAACTGTCGCTGTTCAGTTGTATCCAATAAAACCGACTACTTTATACTTCCATCCCGTTCTTGACATGAACGTTGTACTTCAAGTACTGAGTCCCACCCCCAGGCCATGCTCCACTCCCATAGTATACAGTAAACACAAAATTATAAAAGATTTTACCAACTGTGACATACCTGACGGTCACTTATAATCTGTCCACACAGTTAGGATATCACGTTTCGATTAGGTATTATACACAGTATTTTATTACTTACATGTTGCGTTAACTCCTGCATATTCTTAGGGTCACTGCTGTTACCCAACGAATAATTCTGCTGATCATCGACTGACTTTAAGTCTTGCTTCATATCCGCCATAGCTGCTCTTCGCTCCCGCTGTTACTCAACGGTAAAGTGCGAACTCTTCCGTTATTACAATGAAGCAATCGCCAGCCAGAATTTCACGCGGAACCCGGTGCAGCTATATATACCACTATATACACATGGCTGTGGTACACGTCAGCGACAGGCAGGAAGGTGGTACGGGAATTGTACGTATACAGGATGCGTGACTACAAACCACTGTGTAGACTGGTACGGCCAGCATGCAATAACTTCGAAATTTTGTATGAGGTAACCAGAACATTTGCTTCAAAAGATTTTGAGGTTGTTTACTCAGTAATGATTTCGCTGCCACGTAAACTTTTGAAGGCTGGAATTCGTCTAAAAGTATTAACAAAAATCCAGTGCCCATCACACATAAAACACCCGAAATATCGTTCCAAAGATCAATGTGTTGATGATTTTACGGAGATAATTTCTGTTTACTCTGAGAATCATGTGAAACATGAAAACACTATGTGGGTGAAATGTAAGGGTTGTTATGCTGCATATTATACTGTAATACATATTCGGGTACAGTATATGTCTGGTATATATTGTGGTGGCAATTCTGAACTTAATAGCTCACTAATTTATGTGTGCGAGATTTTGTATTTTGGAAGGGATCGGCAGCCCTCACATACAATAATCATTTAACTTCTTAATACCGTGGTCGGTAGCGTGATATTTGTGGTTTCCACGAGGCGAAACATGAGGTGTTTCGTAGCGCGTAATCGTTTCAAGCGAGCTTGCTATTGGTTATTTCCACAACAGACGTTGGTCATGTGGTGAGCGTATGTGGGATGATGTTCGAAGTATTGTCGTCGTTGCTTTGATGATTAAAACGTGATTAAAACACACAAGTGTTAAAATGCTGTCGTATTGAGTGCGTCATGATCTGATCATGTACAGTATGGTTAATATATATATTTGGTTACGAAACTGTAACATCGAAGGCGAAAGTTCATGACAGTGCGTGATGTCTTTGTGCTACCACAGTTAGTAAACATAGGGGTTCAGAGCAATCACGTCCTCATTTCGCGGGTTGTTCAGCAACACGAAAGTATAAATTAGTTGTTCGAAACATGCGTACAGGATTTAAAGGTTATTTATGTTTATTATTTATTTCCTTGTCGGTAAGCAAGTCATGCACCTTATCCGTTGTGGAAAGGCCAGCAATAACTCCTGTCATTTTAGGTAAGATGAATACGAAAGTTGAGAAAGGTAGAGCATTTTCACGTTCTCAGAGTGTAATGAAAGCCACATGTGGGTAAGTGTTGACACTGGTGCCCAGTTATGTCAAATTTAAATGACTGAGGCTGGTAACAGTACATGAATCCCAAATTCATTGACAGGTTCGGAATAGTGTAAACTTACCGGGTTTCTCTTCGTCTGTTAATTGTAAGGAAACCAAAGATTTAGTGGTAGATGTATATGATGACTGTTCTGTGATGTTGTATATTATTATTTTCTTTGTTATTCCTATTGAGTCCTGTTAGGGATGTTAAAATAACAGAATCCCTCTGTGGCATCAGAGATGTTACTTTAACTTCTCTTTTTCCTTTAGTTTGATATCTTGACCTTCCATTTGTTTAATTCTGTCTGATCACACCCTGAAATCCATTTTTGTTACACACATTAAAGGTGCAATTATGTCATGATACTGGAGGAAATGTGAGCTTTCAGATGTGAGGCCTATATGTAGATAAGTTCCAATATTTCAGCTGCCCCTGCTGTCTCCATCTTAGGAGTAGAAAATTAAACTGTACAAGAAAAATGGTATTGATTTAGGGAAGGAGAAGGGACTGGTGGCCCAGAGCACAGGAGAAATGTTGAAACTGAATAGGGTGGAGGGTGGTTAACTGAAATTAGGCGAAGGAAAAGTGAGAGGAGGAGACAGGGGAAGAAGGAATAAAAGAAATTGAGTAAGGTAAAGTGAAGTAAGAGAAAGAAGAAAGGGGGCTGTGAAGAACAGTTTTGAATGGCCCCGGGTGGAGAAACAGCTCTCAGATATTAACATGAGGCTTTGTTCTTTCAGTACGGGAGTAAGGGAACTGTTTTCCTTGCCAGCTCAGAAACAGATCATCTTCCTTGCTCATATTGGTGGGTGTGAGCTCTTTCTCTGTCACCTCCTTAATGACAGACTCCATGTATCTTAGATTTGTTGGAGGCCATAGTGTCATTTTCAAGTAGCAGTGGTCCAGGTTGGTGTTTGTTCTCCATGGCTACCTTGTAAAGATGAAGGGAAATAAGATGTGCCAATTCTGTCTAACTCCAGTGTCATTTGAGTTTTCAGTCTGTCCAGTGTAGAAGTTATCACAGTCACATGGGATGTGCTACATACCTGTGGTTTTCAATTCCCCCATTGAGAGACCAACAGACTTTATTGATGTCCTTGACAATAGCACCCTACTGATATGGTGGGAATTTTGTAGCTAACAGAGAGTAAAATAGCAGCCATTGGTGGATCATCTGTGCACAGTAGCCTTCTCATGTTTCTTGAAGGCCTGATAAACATGTATCTACTGATGCAGGTGTCATTTTATGTGAAAGCATACTTCAGAGAATGTAACTCAATGTGAACATGATCATAGGTAGGTGTAGGTGGAAGTCATACCTTGCTAGTTTGATAGGTTGGGGTGTAGTTGAAGTTGATTTTGTGCCTGATGGTGTTGATGATAGCTGGAACTCTTTGAGGGTTGTATTTTGTGCCTGGTGGTAGTGATGGTAGCTGGAACTCTTTGAAGGCTGTATCTAATAGGTGCAGTACCAAATGAGTGGCCAGAATTGAGTTTGAATTTGAGATCCAGAGGTTAGTTACTTCATTATACCACTGTGCTCTGATGGCGGCTGTGAATTGTTTATCTTTGTGTGATAGAGCTGAAGATTATTGATTACTAATGCTGCCTCTTGTTTAACCATTGTATATATTTGGGTTTTTCATGGTCTCAAGTAAAGAATTTAGGAGTATGCAGTGATAGTCTAGGATTTTGAAAATGATCTATAATTGTCTAGGATTTTAAATATGATCTGCAGTTCATCTTTCCCTCACATTTCACATTGAAAGAAACTTAATGTTCATTCCAGGATATCTGTAATATGATCGGAATTATACATGGGTGCGGAGGTTTTGATGTATGTAATTACATATATGTGTAGAATATCTGTCATGCACAAAACATACAGTTTTTTAGGCACTTCAGCTATAATATACAGAGAACATTAATTCATTAAGCAAAGCTGTACACGCCATAGTAAAAAAAATAAGAACCAGTAAAATTAATATTCTAAAGTTAAATTCAACAACAAATGTATATTGATGGGACTGAAATTGTTTTTAGTTCTGTAGTCATGTTAGTATCCAGCTTTTGTGTTGTCTGACCTTTGCCTCTGCACTAGCCTGTGTTACGTTAGTTTGAGCAAAGGTCAAGAAACAGCGCATTACAGTTCACATTCCGAAAAAACAGGGGCTAATGATCGTATATTAAGCTAGTACAAAGCAGTTCTTTTTGTGGAATGACATCTCTATGGTGCTGGATCATGGCTGCATGTGCACATACAGTATGGGCAAAAGTACCTGACTTTGTAAAATGTAATGGCCCATTTTGGTTCTCACTAGTACTGATGTTCTGGTGGTATTTATGCAGTATGTTCTGTGCAACTGAATTGAAAGGCTGGACACCTTGGAGAGATTGCAGCTGTTGAATGGTTTAGTACAAGTTACATTGTTGTAACAGGCAGAGGGTTTCAGGTAACTGTTTTCTAGACATGATGCACCCACTCACAACTTTCTGGTAGTGTTTGTTATCCATGCAGTATGACGAAGGATCAGTAAGGGCCTCAAGACCACCAACTCATTCATGTTTGGTTTATACAAGGTGTGATCAAAAAATAGGGTGAATGTGAAATAAAAAAAATTATTGCAGTAAAAGACACATTGCCATTAATCCCCCTCAAAATACCCCCCCTTTCTTCGAACACACTTATCCCATCGTTCTTGCCACTTTCTGAAGCAGTTCTGGAAGTCCTTTTTCGTGAGTGTCTTTAGGTGTGCTGTCGTGGCTGCCTCCGTGTCCTGAATCGATTCAAAAGTTTACCTTTCATGGTCATTTTGACTTCGGGAAAGAGCCAGAAGTCACATGGTGCCAGATCCAGTGAATAAGGTGTAATATTTTTATTTGACAGAAATTGCCGTACCAGAACTGATGTGTGACACGGAGCATTGTCATGATGGAGGACTCACTCACCTCATGTTCAAATCTGTTGTTAAAATGTTTTGAACAGAACCATAAGAGATGTTCAGATCCTCAGAAATTTCCCTAA
>Ga0209755_10008137_pt1 | contig 11261 bp, 9 predicted proteins | sample TergutCo191P1_FD_187301 | JGI IMG/M metagenome (GOLD analysis project Ga0209755, IMG submission 187301) | Cornitermes sp. P1 segment gut microbial communities from Petit-Saut dam, French Guiana - Co191P1 (SPAdes) (version 2) | ecosystem: Host-associated > Arthropoda: Insects > Digestive system >... | reverse complement strand
TGCCGGTTTCCAGAATAAGGTCTTTCCCGGCTATATTGAGTGTTACTTTATGCATCATTATTTACGCAATCCCAGCTCTTTTATAAGCTTTCGGTAACCTTCAAGATTTGTACTCTGAATATATTTGAGCATTCTGCGGCGTTTGCCGACCAAAATTAAAAGTCCCCTCTGCCCCGATTTATCCTTTTTAAACTGCTTGCAGTGTTCTGTAAGCTGATTGATACGTTCAGTTAATAGCGCTATCTGAACTTCCGTTGCGCCTGTGTCTTTATCGTTTTTACCGAATTTGGCAACGATTTTTGCCGCGCTTTCTTTGTCTAAAGCCATTGATTTTCTCCTGTTTAAACCCTACGTTTGGCTGAATTCTGGCATAAATATATAAAAATGTCAAGGTACTACCCCAGAACGCAAGCATATTTCCAGATTTCGCCTGTCTTTTCGATAATGGCGATGAGTTTTTCGCCTTCAAATACCGCTATTGATTGGATAAGAGAAGAGTTCTCGCCAAGGCACGAAGGCGCAAAGGACGCAGAGGAATAAAGAGTTTTTTTATTTAATAAAATGTTAAGTTGCTTTCCATGTCGCATATAATCAGCTTCTTTTGGTGTTACTTCGATCCAAGAAATACCTAACTGATTTATCACATTTTTATTTATTTCCTGTAAATTATATTCTCTAAAGCTCTCTTCATCTTCTTTGCGATCTCTGCGTCTTTGCGTCTTTGCGAGAGTTTCTCTTTTTTCTTCTTGGTGTTCTTGGCGCCTTTGCGTCTCTGCGAGAGTTTCTTTTTTCTCATCCAATTTAAACCCTGCGATTTGCGTGCGTTTTAACTCGCAAAGATGCGCCCTGCTTCCCGCCGCTATCGCGATATCACGCGCAAGAGAACGTATATATGTGCCGCTTGAACAATGTACAAAAATATCTGCAAAAGGCGGCTCCCAGTTTAATAGTTTTAATTCGTAAATTGTAACAGGCCGCTTTTGCATTTGCGGCAATTTTCCTTCTCTTGCCAAAACAGAAGCGCGTTTTCCTTCGATATGGATCGCAGAAAATGAAGGCGGCGCCTGCATTATTTCGCCTGTAAATTGAGGGAGCGCTTCTTCTATTTGCTGCCTTGTTGGAAGAGGAGCATTTGCAATTATATCTCCTTCAGGGTCAAGGGTATCTGTTTCATTGCCAAAAAAAATGCGCCCTTCGTACTTTTTATCGCAGTGGGTAAACCATTTGCTTAATCTAAGAGCCTTTCCTGTAAGCACGATTAAAAGCCCGGATGCAAATTTGTCCAAAGTGCCTGTATGCCCCACCTTGCCTGTTCCAAGAGCGCGTTTAATGTCGCGTAACGCATCAAACGAGGTTAACCTTGAGGGCTTGTTAAATAGTATTAATCCTGAATTTTCCATTATTTTTTATTATATACATTATCCACGAATTTACACAGATTAACACGGATTGTTATTTTTATTCTCTTTTAAATTCGTGAAAATCCGTGAGAATCCGTGGACAGTGTAATTCGTTTTAATTTGACTCCACAAGGTTTTCTATTTTTTTTATTAAATCGAAGCTGTCAGAAACGCTCCTGTCGATATGAAACCTGAGTTTTGGGATTTTTCTTATGTGCATTGTCATGCCTAACTGAGACTGGATAAATCCTGCCGCGCTTTGCAAGCCCTCAACTTCTTTTTCTTTTACGTTTCCGCGTATGTCGGAAACATAAACGTCCGCATAAGACAAATCTTTGGATACGTCAACTTTTGTAATGGAAAGAAAATTATTTACACGCGAGTCTTTAATTTTTCCTTCCAGGATAAGAGAGCCAATTTTTTCCTGAATCGAAAGACCAAGCCTTTCAGTTCTAAAACCTGCCATATTTTAAAGCAAGCTCCTTTAGGAACTAAGCTTCCTTGCGATTTCTATTGTTTCGATGATTTCCAGGTTGTCGCCGATTTTTATGTCGTCAAAACCGTCAAGGCCGATACCGCATTCATAGCCTGCGGCTACTTCGCGCGCGTCATCTTTAAAACGTTTAAGCGAGGCGATTTTCCCTGAGTGAATTACAATTTGATCCCTTACAACATTTACAGTGCAGCTTCTCTTTACTGTGCCTGTTAGCACATAACAGCCCGCGATTGTTCCCACTTTTGGAACCTTGAACGTATCGCGAATTTCTACTGTTGCGATAATTTCTTCTTTTGTATCGGGCTTTAACATTCCTTCCATTGCCTGTTTTATTTCTTCCACGGCTTTGTAAATGATGTTGTACTTTCTTATGTCAACTTTTTCCTGATCTGCAAGTATTTTTGCTTTTGGCAAAGGACGTACGTTAAAGCTGATAATAACCGCTTTTGACGCAATCGCAAGGTCTACATCGCCTTCGTTTACAGGACCGGGAAGCGCCTGAATTACATGAAGACGTATTTCTTTTGTGCTTAATTTTTCTAAGCTTGATTTTAATGCCTCGGCAGAACCTTGTACGTCCGCTTTAATAATTACTTTTAATTCCTGAATCGAACCGTCGCTGATTCTGTCATGGAGCGTTTCCATCGTAACTTTTTGAAGTGTCTTTGCGTCTTCAAAACGGCGAAGTTCCTGCCGCTTGGAAGAAAACTCGCGCGCGATTTTTTCGTCTGACACTACCTGCAAAGGATCGCCTGCGTTCGGGATGCCTTCAAAGCCAAGTACTTCAACCGGCATGGACGGAGTTGCCTTGTTTATTTTTTCACCCTTGTCGTTGAATATCGCGCGCACTTTGCCGGGCCATATGCCGGCAACAAACGCGTCTCCTATCGCAAGGGTTCCTCTTTCTACCATTACTGTGGCTACAATTCCGCGTCCGTGATCAACTTTGGATTCGAGAATTTTTCCTTCCGCGCTGCATTGGAAGTTTGATCTTAAATCCAAAAGTTCTGCTTCCAATAAAATCGCGTCGATTAATTTGTCGATACCTGTTTTTTGTAAAGCTGAAAGCTCGACAAACATTGTTTGTCCGCCCCAGTCTTCCGGCATTAAACCTAAATCTGAAAGCTGACTTTTTACCCTGTCCGGGTTTGCTTCCGGTTTATCGATTTTATTAACAGCGACAATAATCGGAACCTTTGCGTCTTTTGCATGATTGATAGCCTCGATTGTCTGCGGCATAACGCCGTCATCTGCTGCAACAACAAGAATTACAATGTCTGTAATCTGCGCTCCTCGCGCTCTCATTCTTGTAAACGCTTCATGTCCGGGTGTATCTAAGAAAGTAAGAGCGCCGTGCGGCGTTTCTACCATGTACGCGCCTATATGCTGCGTGATGCCGCCAAATTCGCCCGACACTACGTCCGCTTTTCTTATTGCGTCCAGCAATTTTGTTTTTCCGTGATCGACATGTCCCATAACGGTTACAACAGGAGGGCGCGGAAGAAGAATTGCGTCATCGTCAGATGAAGTTTCTATTACAGTTTCATCGTAAAGGCTTACAATTTTTACGTCTGCGCCGAACTCCGCCGCAAGAATTGTCGCGGTGTCGGCATCAATCTGCTGATTTATTGTTACCATCTGACCCATGCTCATCAATTTTTGAATAAGGTCGGATGCTTTTAAATTCATTTTTCGCGCAAGCTCTGAAACAGAAATTACTTCCATTATGTCGATGGATTTTGGAACAGGGTTTGCGACATGCGTTATTTTCTTTTTAGTCTGAAGGAGTTTTTCCTCCATTTCCAGTTCTTTTTCTTTGCGGTTATAAACGGGTTTCTTTGCAATGAACTTTCGTTTTGCAGGTCCCTTTCCTTCAGGTATCGGGCTTTGCGCACCGGCTCCTGCTCCGCCTCCTCTTTGTCCTTGCTGTCCTTGCGGTCTTCCAAAACCGCCGCCAAAGCCGGGCTTTCCTCCGGGTTTTGGAGGGAAGCCGCTTCTTTGTCCTTGAGGACCGCCTGAGCCGCCTCCCGGACGCGGAGTAAAACCACCCTTATTATGAGGCGCATCATTGTTCTGTCTGTTGCCGCGCGGCTGACCGCCTGGACCTGACGGACGCATAGGACGCTGTGACTGAGGATGTCCGCCGACAAGTTTTCCGCCGACTCTTCCTGCCGCAGCAGCGGGACGCTGAGCGATTGGAAATGAACTTACCCTCGCCGCTTCATCATGACCTGTTTTTTTATTCTCTTGAGTATCTGCTTTTTTAGAATGAGGTGATTTACCGGCAGAAGGAGAACTGACTACTACTTTCGGCGACGCCTTTTTTACCGAGGCAGGAGCTGATGGTTTTTTCATCACAACCTTGACCTTGCGGCGCTCGCCCTGATCGCCCTGATTCTTTCCTGCAAAGCTTTCTTGCTCGCCAGAAGTGTGCTTTATAAGCTGAGCTTTTGGTTTTTTAGTCTTGTCAGAATCATCCGCCATAAATCTAATTAACCCTCCTCCTCTTCATATTCAAAACTAAGACCAATTCCGCAGCTTGGACAGGTTGTCATATCTACTGTGATCTTTGCTCCGCATTCGGGACATTCGTATTCTTCGCCTTCTGCGCTTTCTTCTTCTTCTTCGCTTTCGCCTGCGGTTTTATCGCCTTGAGTTTCTTCGAAATGTTCTTCTTCTACAATCTCTACATATTCTTCTATAAGTTTGCGAAGAGCGTCAAGTTCTGCAGGTGATAATCCTTTGGCTTCCAGTTCTTCCTGATTTAAACCAAGGAAATCTTCGATAAAATCGATGCCGTTATCAAGCAGCACTTGAGCCGTGCGGCTGTCAACGCCGGGAAGCTCTGCAATGCGCGAGATCTCGTTGTCATCGGATTCGCCGAACAGGTCTGCGACTGCGCGTCTTGATTCTGCGGCAATATCCATTTCTGCAAACTGCGATTCTGTTTTTACGTCGATGTTCCAGTCTACAAGTCTGTTTGCAAGACGAACATTTAACCCCTGCTTGCCGATTGCAAGTGACAGCATCGAATCGTTTACAACTGCCAAAGCCTGATGCTTTCCTTCGTCAAGAATTATTACGTCACGCACTTCCGCAGGAGAAAGCGCATTTTTAATAAAACGTCTTGGATCCGGATCATATTTAAGAATGTCGATTTTTTCACCTTCAAGTTCTTTTATGACAGCCTGAATGCGTACGCCTTTTAAACCGACGCATGCGCCGACAGGATCAACGTCTTCGCGGTTTGAATAAACCGCAAGTTTTGTGCGAAAGCCGGGCTCGCGCACAATTTTATGTATCTCTACAGTTTTGTCGTAAATTTCGGGCACTTCCAGCTCAAAAATTGCGCGTACAAAATCAGAATCTGTTCTTGATAAAACAACCTGAAGCCCGTTATTATCCTTTTTTACTTCCTTAATCAGCGCTTTAATTCTGTCGTTCACATGGTATATTTCGCGCGGAGACTGATATTTTTTTGGAAGTATGCCTTCCATTTTTCCAAGGTCTACATAAATTGTGCCGTTGCGTTCTCTTTGGTAATAACCAATTATAATTTCACCTTCTTTATCCTTGAACTCGGAAAAAAGACTGTCTTTCTGAATATCTCTTATAGTTTGATGAGCTTTCTGTTTTGCGCTTTGAACTGCAATGCGATCAAACATTTTTGGATCGATTTCTACAAGGATTTCATCGCCGATTTCAGCTTCCGGATTTAATTCCCTGGCTTCGTCTAAATCGATTTCCGTTACAGGATCGTAGATCTCATCCAGTTCTACAACTTTCTTCTTTGCATAAATATATACTTCCAGATTTTCTTCATCAAATTGCACAATAGCGTTATCAGCGTTTTTAAAACGATGTTTATATGCGGCAATTAGCGTATCTTCAATGGTGCGCAGTATCAGCTCTTCAGGAATACCGCGATCCTGGTTTAACTGACGAATTGCCTGCGACATATCTGTTCCCAATTTACACCTCCTGTGAAGAATCAAGTTTTGCTTTTGCTATATTTTCCAGCTTTAAGCTAATGATCCCTTCATTTGTCTTTAATGTAATCTCTTCTTCGTTGACAGATTCCAATAATCCTTTTGTCCACTCAGTTATATCGGTACGGTAACACCGCACTCCCCTGCCCAGAAAACAGGCAAATTCATCTGCGTCCTTTAAAAGCCTGTCTATTCCCGGAGACGAAACCTCAAGGTAAACATCCTGCCCTTCAAACGCCAGCTCCAGCCGCGGCATCACTGCGCGGTGAACTTTTGAACAGTCATCGGTGCCGATACCTTTTTTGTTATAGATGACCGCTCTAATTTGAACGCTCCCGCGATGCCTGGAAACTGAAAGTTCTATTAGGCTGAATCCAAGCCCTTTAAGAACCGTCTCCATTGAATCTCGTACCAGAACATTTTCTGCACTCGGCGTTTCTTCTGCTTTTCTGCGCATCCCCCTCCCCTGTTTAACTGCAAAAAAAAGGGTCTCCTTGGAGCCCTTTTTAAATGGAATGCTATACTAATGAAAATATACCTTTTTTAGTTTTTTTTGTCAATACCTTGGATAAAGAAATGCTTAATTTAAAGAAATTTCCCTGGAAATTGAGGCTGCTTCGTCAAACTCGCTATGCAGGAGACGTTCTGCAATAGCGCTTAACTGATCCCTTATATTTTTTGGCCAGTTACGCATTTTCAGGTCTGCAAGCGCGTTTTTAGCGATCTTCTTGTCAAATGCGGCGCAAGCGGCTTGAATTGCTTTTAATTTTTCATGTAAAAACGCCTGCCCTTCCTCATCAATTGCCTCATTTTCATGATCTTCAGGTGAAGGATCCAATTTATCGATGACTTCATTCAGCGTATTTAGGAATCCGGGAAGCGAAGATAAAATAAGCTGAGTGTTATTGTCGCGCCCTGCCTGTTCCAGTTCGGCTGCCTTGGATGAAACATCCCCTTCTCCGACATTTGCAAGCGCACTCTTTAACGCGTGAACATTGATAATAAAATTGGGAACGTCGTCTACTCTTCGGCAGTTATTTTCGCAGATTGCCTGAAGCTGCGCCGCGGCTTTTCTTGCATCGCGCACAAAGAACTCTGCCAATTGGGCATCGATTGCTATATTGTGTTCACCTGACGCGTACAGGCTGTTCTTTTGTTTACGCGCTTCATCGATAACTTCGGCAGGCTGTTTGTCGCGGATAAGCTTGTTTAAAATGCCGTTTAATTGGCGCACATCTATGGGTTTGGAAATAAAATCATCAAAACCGTTGTTAATGAACATTTCCGCCTGTCCTGCAAGAGCATTCGCTGTCAGCGCGACAATCGGACCTGTGTAACCCAGGCTTCTTATTAATTTTGTAGCTTCGATTCCGTCCATTCGCGGCATCATGTGATCCATAAAAATAATGTCAAAGGTTTGGCCGTCTCTAATTTTATCCACTGCTTCAAAACCGCTTGTCGCTGTATCAATAGAAAGTCCATAAGGCGCCATTAAACCGCGCGCAACATAAAGATTTGTTTCTACATCGTCTACAACCAAAACGCGGCCATAAGGCATAAAGTCCTGCGTTATCTGCGCATTTCTCATTTTGGTTGTGTTTTTTAAATTGAGCTTCATTAAGTTTTCTGCAAGCTCTTTGCCGATTGGCTCTGCGTTAAGACAGCCTTGCGGAAGACGAACCATAAACGCAGAACCCATGCCCGGCGTGCTTTCTATAAATATTTCGCCGCTCATAAGCTGAATCAAGTTACGCGTAATATTCATGCCAAGACCAGTGCCTTCTGTTTTTCTGTTGGCTTCCATGTTAAAGCGGCTGAACTTGTCGCCGAGTTTTTTAACCTGTTCTGCAGTCATTCCCTGACCTGTATCGCTTACGCGTACAATTAAATTGACAGTTTCCTTATTCTTTAAAATTTCCGCAGAGAGCATTAATTCTATTTGACCTTCCTGCGTATATTTAAACGCATTGGAAAGAATATTATTTAGAATCTGTTTAATGCGAAGTTCGTCGCCAAAAAGAGTACACGGCACATTTTCGCTTACCGTTAATTTAAAATCTATGGGCTTACTTTCGTAGCGCATAATATTTAATTTAACGGTGTCGTGTATCAAGCTTGCAATATCGTACTGAACAGAGACTAGTTCAAGTTTTCCTGCTTCTATTTTTGAAAGATCCAATATGTCGTTTATAATTCCAAGCAGGAGATCGCCCGAATTGTAAATTCTTTCCAGGGCTTCCCTTGTTACAAGAGGAATAGTCGTATCCTGAAGCTGAATTTCTGTAATGCCTAAAATTGCGTTCATGGGCGTTCTTATTTCGTGGCTCATCTTTGCAAGGAAGTCGCTCTTTGCCTTGCTGCTTTCTTCTGCTATTTCTGCCCTTCGCATTTCTGCAATCATCGTTTTAATTTCTCTTAAATCCCTTATGTAGCCTGCAACTGCGTATTCGCCCTTAAACTTTACGCGCACTAAAGTAACTTCTGTCGGGATTTGTTCGCCGTCAAGTTTTTGATGCATCCATTCAAAACGGCAGCTTCCTTCTTCGAACGCTTCGTCAACATATTTAAATATTTGATCTTTTGATTCAACGCCTGTCGGCTGATACTGCGGGAAGAAATCAAAAACGCGGTCAAAATATTCCTGCTTGTTGGATAAATCAAAAAGACGCACAATTTCCTGATTACATTCGACCATTCTCATTTTGTTATCGATCATGTAACAGCTTAAAGGAGTCGCGTCAAACAGAACCTGAGTGCATTCATCGGCTTCGCGCATTTTTGCCAAAATGCCTTTAATTTCGCGTAAATCGCGCGTATAGCCGCAAACCATAAATGTATTTCTGTATTTAACGCGTACAAGCGTGACTTCGCATGGAATAAGCTCGCCTGAAAATTTTCTGTGCATCCATTCAAAACGGTTGTATCCTTCCTCGAACGCTTTTTTAACAACTTCCATAGCTTTTGCAGTCGAGACTTTTCCATCAGGCTGATATTCAGGCGAAAGATCAAAAAATCTTTCAAGGTATTCTTTTTTGCCGGAGAGCCCGAATAATTTAACAGCTTCGCTGTTGCAGTCCATATTCTTGAAATTTTGATCCCAGAAATTCGCGCAAAGGGGCATCGCGTCAAGCATAATCTGCGTGCGCTCTTCTGCTTTTCTTTTTTGGTGCAAAAGACCGAGTAAAAGCGCGCATAATGCGGCTGCAAGAATTACTCCAAGTAAAACAAGAATAAAACCTATTTCCGTTACGCTTCTGTAATAACTTTTTGTATATGCAAGAATCGCAAGATACCATCCGTTATTAAGTTTTCTTACAAACAAAACGGAAGGCTGTCCCCTGTAATCGGTTGCGAGGCGTTCGGATATTTCCTGATTTTTAATTAATTCTTCCTGTATCGCCTGACCGTCATTCATCTGATTAAGACTTCTGTTTATGAATACAGGATTAGGATGAGCTAATACCTTAAAATTACTGTCAAGAAGAATTCCGTAGCTGTCTTCTGATATCTGAATATTTATCGCAAAATCAGAAATTCTGTCAAGAGACATCGCAAAGCAGATTATCGCAAGAATATTTCCGTTATCATCGTAAATTGCGCGCGAAAAAGTTAACGCGTTAATACCGGTTGCCATATCAACATAAGGCTCAGTAACTCCGATTCCGCCTTTGGCATTTAAAGCTGACTCAAACCACGGACGCGACGAAAAATCTATATCGTCGGGAGGAACCCAGGCAAGACTTGAAAAATACTGATCTCCAAAAACAAAAAAATAGCCGTATAAATTTATGGCATAAGACATTAGCCTTTCATCCGCAGATATATAATCTTTTGTTCTTAGAATATAACTTTGCACGGCTTCAAACGGCGCTCCTTGCATAATCATATTCCTGATATTTTCCGCAATTACACCTAACGTAGTTTCAGGTTCCATTAAATCGGTTTCGATATATGTCTGCACGGTAGTGAGCGCATTTTCTACGTCTTTCAATAAATGTTTGCGTTCGATATCGCTCATAAAATTGTAGCTGAAGAAAACCATAAGCCCAAATGCCGCAATTACAAGCAGCACCTGAACATGTGTTATCAAATTCCACAATTTTATAAGTATTTTTTGCATTTATTAAAGACCCGCCTTTGCCTCTTTAATATGATCTCGTGCCTTGAAAAATATCTCCACGATTTTCGGGTCAAAATGAGTGCCGGAATTTTGCATTATAATATCGACGGCTTCGTCATCTGAAAATGCTTTTTTATACGGACGCTCGGAAACAAGAGCGTCATATACGTCTACAATCGCCATGATTCTTCCCTGAAGAGGTATTTCTTCCCCTTTAAGGCCGCGCGGATAACCCTTTCCGTCCCAGCGCTCGTGATGAGTGCCTGCAAAAAGTTTGGCATTGCGCAAAAAGTCACCTTCGCCGGTTCTCGCGATTATTTCGTCTATAATTCTTTCGCCTTCTTCGGCATGGCTCTTCATAACGTCGTATTCTTCTTCTGTCAGTTTACCGGGTTTATTAACGATTACATCGCTAATAGAAATTTTTCCCAGATCGTGCATTCGCGCCGAAGAAATTATTTTTTCTACGTCCCATCCGCGGATTTCATCGGCATATACGCCGCTTTCTTTCATTTCTTCGATTAAAATTTTTATATATATCGATGTGCGCTCGATATGGCCGCCTGTCCCCTTGTCGCGGTTTTCAACCATGTCCGCAAGTACCGCTACTATCGAGTTTTGAAGCCTGTGAAGCTGGAATGTCCGCTCACGGATTACCTCGTCAATATTGAGGTGTGTCTGTATCCTGTTAAGTAAAACCGGGGCTGAAAACGGTTTTGTAACAAAGTCGACGGCACCCATTTCAATGCCCCGGGCTTCAACATCGGGGTCATTGCGCCCTGTTAGGAAGACTACAGGAATATCAGACCATAAGCTTTCGAATTTGAGTTTTTTTAGGGTTTCGAATCCGTCCATTACAGGCATTTCAATATCAAGAAGGATAAGGTCCGGGGTTACTTTTTCCAGCAAAGTAAACAATTTTGCTGAAGAAGGCATAGTCATAACGCGGTATTGGTCTTCCAGTACTGCTTCAGCCATTGATAAATTTGTATCACTGTCGTCAACTACAAATATTGTTTTCATGAACTTTTTTAACGCTCCTGTTCAGCTACACCGTTTAAATTCTATTGTGGTTTCTCTAGTTAGTCAAGAAAAATCATATTTTTTTACGATTTATAATAACTTTTCCCCTATCCCAACGAAGCAAAAAAAGGTAAGATGCTGAATGCCTATAAAAATACCCAGAGATCTGCCAGCCTACGATGCTCTTTCCGGTGAACGCGTCAATGTAATGACCGAAGACCGCGCCAAGGCTC
>Ga0209755_10008136_pt1 | contig 11262 bp, 8 predicted proteins | sample TergutCo191P1_FD_187301 | JGI IMG/M metagenome (GOLD analysis project Ga0209755, IMG submission 187301) | Cornitermes sp. P1 segment gut microbial communities from Petit-Saut dam, French Guiana - Co191P1 (SPAdes) (version 2) | ecosystem: Host-associated > Arthropoda: Insects > Digestive system >... | reverse complement strand
AAATGGCAGGGTGCTGGGATGACAGGGATGGGTGGTTAGTTAGGGTGATGGGGGTGGGTGATCAGTTAGGATGACAGGGGTGGGTGGCCAGCCGAAATGACAGGAATGGTTACCAGGCTAAGTCGAAAGTTGGGGCTGCTCCCATGTAGATTGCTCTGGCTACGTGGTCTCTCCAGAAGTTTTCTGTGAAGTTTTCTAGGTCGTTTACGTCGTAGGTTACGCCTAGTACCACCTCTACATTGTGGCGGTTTGTTGCTTGACCGAAGCTTTCGGCCACTATGAGGCGTGGCTCTAACTGATTTGCCTGCATTCGCTCATAAATCAGTGGGCCGCTGGCATTTTCGTCGGTGTCGGAAGTTCGTATGGTGATACCTGCTGCGCCCTCATTGCGGACAGTTAGGATGATGTGCAGCTCGGGGTTTTCACGGGCTGCTCTCTCTGCATATTCTTCACGGGTGACCTCGCGTTCCGTGAAGCCGCGCGTGATGGTAACGTTGGCATCTGATGCTTCAAATAGTGACGAGAGACGGCGCGCCACATCAAAAGTTATGTCCCCTGATGGTGTCGTAGTGTAGCGAGGCTCTATGACCACGTTTAGGCCAGTCAGTTCAAACTCCTGCAAGCCTGCTGCCATAACGGGGGTTGCGACATAAAGGGTAAGGGCACCTGTTTCGTGATTGCTGGTGTCATAGATTGTTGTGCCTGCTGGCGGGGTTGTTAATAGGATGGTTCCGGGTAACTCCTCCGACTGTAGCCCCTCGACAACTACAAAAATGCCTTTTCGTTGCAAATCTAAACGTGTCGCCGTAAGGTCATAGCCAATCAAGTCAGGAACTTCAAATCCCCCTAGTCCTGCAGAAAGATAGAACGACACTGAATCATTGTGCGCTAAGGTCGTGCCTGCGACAGGAATCTGCTGAATAACTTGTCCCTCGGGGGCAGAATTTGCCCGCTGCCCTGCAACTGCCCCCCTAAGTCCCAGGTCATCTAGTACCTCAAGTGCCTCACTTTGTTGCATGCCCATGAGGTCGGGTAGTTCCACCTGTGCACTTGCCCAGCTGACAACACCCGCATAAATCAGCACGAATATGACCGAAAACGACCACAATGCAAAGCGCAAAGCAGTCTCTATAGGAAGCAAAACCTTGCGCTGCGGCCTGTCACGGTCAAGGGCTGGCACACGCAGTAAGTTAGCGACCCCCAGAGCGCGTGCCTCATCCGCAGAGCTCACCTCTGGCACAGTGACCTCTACAGGACTCGCAGTTCTGTCGTTGTGATCTGACACGGCAACTCTGACGCTAGCCTGCTGACTTATCGACGCTGTAATAACTTTGAATAAAGCGAATGCTCTTCGTCTTGCAGTCCATGATGATGGAATGCGCACGATCGCCGTCGCCTACGCCCCCGAGTAGCTCCCCATCTGTAATTCCGGTGGCGAGAAATACGGCCTCGTCGCTGCGCACTAAGTCGTCGCGTTGCAGTACAGCATCTACGTCAAGTTCTGAGGTCTCGATGGCACGACGGCGCTCATCGTCATTGCGGAAGAGGAAGCGTCCCTGGAAGCCACCACCCATGCAACGCATAGCCGTCGCTGCAAGCACGCCTTCGGGGGCAGCACCACTGCCCATGTAAAGGTCAACGCCTGTGTCATCAAGGGCAGTTGCCATCGCTGCGAAGATATCGCCATCCCCTATCAAGCGCACACGGGCACCTGCTTCGCGTACGGCTGCGATTTTCTCCGCATTGCGGTCGCGGTCTAAGAAGCAGACTGTTAGATCTGTTACGTCGATGTCTAGGGCTTTTGCTACGGCCTGACAGTTTTCTTGCGGGCTTGCGTCAATATTTATGGCGTCTGCAGCGGCGGGCCCGACGGCGATTTTTTCCATGTAGGTATCGGGGGCGTAGAGCAGAGCACCGCGGGGTGCAAACGCTAGCACGGCGAGGGAGTTTGGCTGAGAGTAGGCGCACATGTTGGTGCCTTCGACGGGGTCGACGGCTATGTCGATTTTTTCGCCACCGGTGCCGACTTCTTCGCCGATGAAGAGCATAGGAGCTTCGTCCCTTTCACCTTCGCCTATAACTACACGACCAGATATGGGGAGCTTGTTGAGTTCTTCGCGCATGGCTTCTACTGCTGCGCCGTCGGCGATTTTCTTCTCGCCGCGACCGACCCAAGCACCCGCGGCGCGGGCAGCAGCTTCAGTGACGCCTAGCATTTGGTTGATTCTGACTTGGTCCATGTTATCCCCTTCGTACCCTTCGTGTTGTGTGTTTCATTTTTATAATTGCTTCACTCTACATTCAATTATAGCTTTGCAGCTGTTTTGAGGCGTGCATAAGGCAGGCTGTTGCATGCGAAGCGTGCAACTAGCACGTGAGCATTCAAGAGCGTGACTTAGGTGCCCTCAAAACAGCTGCAAAGTGGCCGTCTGGGCCGTTGCTTTTAGGTAGTGCTGTTAAGTAACCTTCTGGTGCTACTGCTTCTGCGAATGCTGGTGCTAGCTCGCTTTGCTTTAGTGCTTCTAGGCAAAAATCTGTCCCCTCGGGCGAGCCTAGGAAGGTCTCGATTACTGCCTGATTTTCCTCGTGGCTAATTGTACACGTTGCAAAGAGCAGTGTGCCCCCCGGTTTAACTAGCTGTGCTGACCAGGTCAACATGCGTGCACCTAGCTTTGCAAGCTCTGTTATGTCATCTGTAGTGAGCTTCCAGCGCTTATCAACGGCGCGGCGCAAAGTGCCCAGTCCTGAACAAGGCGTGTCAACGAGGACCGTGTCAAATTGAGGGTCGATTCCTGCAGCCTTCATGCGATCTATTGCGTTGAGTTTCGTAACGTCAAGGGTAAGGTAGCGCAGTTCGTGAACGCCCTGTTCCTGGGCGGTTTTTGCAGCCACGCGAGTTTTAAAGTCATGCAGGTCAACGCCTACTATGTTGGCTGGCCCTCCCTGTCTGCGAGCTGCAGCTGCCAGTGCCAGTGATTTGGTGCCCCGTCCACTGCCAACTTCAAGGATGTGTTGGTCAGGCTTTGCCGAGCAGAGTGCTACGACCTGCTGTGCTGCAAGGTCTATTGCCGTAAACGAGGCTCGCTGGTCTGTCGGCAACGCCCAAAAGGCTGCTCTGTCAGCTATGAGGTATGCCCCCTCTATTCCCGCATGCTCATAGTTGATGCCCGCCTTATCAAGCACCGTAAGTGAACGCTTTTCTGAGTCAAGGAAAGGCAGATGTGTCACGTACAGTGGTGCTGGCTCATTATTGACTGCCATGACCTGATTGGCTACCTTTGTCCCGTACTGGGAAGTGAACAGCTCTGCAAGCCAAAGCGGGTGACCGTTTTTGCGCGCTGCGGCTGCGACATCAGTGTCTACATCGCCGCCTGGGAAAAGACTGTCTTTCTTTTCTGTAAGCCTGCGCAGTACGGCATTGCTCAGCCCAGCGTAGGTTTTTGAATTGGTGGCAAAACGTGCAAGCTCGACACCTTGATTTACGACCACGTAAGATTCGGTTCCCTCGAAGAAAAGTTCATAGGCTGCGATTGCTAGGGCATCCTTGAGGTCTTCAGGGGTGGCCTCTGGCTTGCTAAGTTCTGTTGCTACCAGTTCATCAAGGGTGCCCCGTGTAGCAATAGTGCCGTAAGCTAGGCGAGTAGCAAAGGCCTTGTCGCGTGGTGATATCTTGTTTGAAGCAAGTGCACTTTGCATAGCCTCAGGCGCAAAGGAATCATGGACGCGAACACGACGAACAACTTTGAAGGCAAGCTTGCGGGCCGGACTTAGTGCCATGTTAATCCCTCCGGTGATTTAGGGAAGCCATTAAACCAGTCAGTTGCTGACATAGAATTTTTACCGTCAGGCTTTACCTGCAGCAGTTCAATACCGCCGTCAGCACAACCCAGTAAAACAGTGCGCTTGCCGTTGATTTTGGTTGCAAGCGCTTTGCCCTGAGGTGGTAGATTAACTTCAGATTCCTGCGCTGAAATGCTAGACGATAGTACCGTCGCAGGCTTGTTCGCTATAGTTAGCTTTGCTGGGGTGCTGGAGCTGCTAGCTCGCACCCTGCGGACGAAGTCTGTTGTCGTTAGGTTTGGGGATAGCTTTAGTTCGTACTTTTCTATTTTGTTTGCGTAGCTAACTTCGTTTTCGTCTTGAATGGTCCACTCTGCACTACCCTCAAGAATGCTAGGAAGATAGTCAATAAGAAGACTGCTGCCTAGTTCTGCCAGTTCTGTCCGTAGTTCGGCGGCGCTTTTCTCCCCCACCTCTGTTACTTCATAGGCGCAGTAAGGACCCGTGTCGAGGCCTTCCTCCATTTGCATAATTGCAACACCGGTGCGCTGATCTCCTGCAAGGATAGCCCGCTCGATGGGGGCAGCACCTCGCCAGCGCGGGAGGAGCGATGCGTGGATGTTTATGCAGCCTGCCGCTGGAATTTCAAGGACTTCTTTGGGCAGTATCATGCCATAGGCAGCTACTATGATGAGGTCAGGGGCAAGAGTACGCAGCTCTGCGATTGCTTCTGGGTCACGCAAAGTTGTGGGTCGATACAGCGGAATATCAGTGTCGATTGCCAACTGACTTACGGGCGAAGGCACAGGCTTATTGCCGCGCTTTGAAGCTGCGTCAGGACGCGAGTAGACTGCCACCAGATTAAGAACCTCAGAGTCACCATGCGCTTTCGCGCCGCAAGACACCTTTTGTTCTGGCGCGCAAGATCCCTCCACTGCGGTCGGGATGACATTAGAAGTAAAGAGCAATTGCTGGAGGATGTGGGCAGCGAAATCTGGAGTGCCCATGTAGACTATGCGTGGCATTTATAGCGCTCGCAGGTCGAAGTATTCGCGCAGGGCAGCCTTTTTATCCTCGTCAGAAAGGCGATTGATGAACGTTATTCCGTCTAAATGGTCTACCTCGTGCTGCATGACGCGTGCCATGAAGTCGCGTGCCTCTACCTGCACCCTGTTGCGGTTTTCATCGTAGCCCTCGATGATAATGTGCTGGCTGCGCTCTACGGGAGCGTAAAGTGCCGGAAAAGACAGGCAGCCTTCTTCGTCGAGGACTTTCTCATCCGACATATAGGTAAAAGTGGGGTTGATAAGTACACTACCGGGACTATCCTTGTCGTCGTTTAGGTAGACAAAAACACGCTTTGGTATGCCAACTTGAATGGCAGACAGGCCTGCGCCTTTCTCATTATGCATAGTAGCGATAAGGTCATCGATAAGCTGTTCTAGCTGCTCGATTTCTGCAGGGTCACTAAGGTCAACTTCTGCGCTCACATCTTGCAGGCGCGGGTCGGGGTGATTGACGACGGGCAGACCCTTGCTCTGCCCACTTTTGGAAAAAAGGTCCTTGATACTCACTATTGCTCCTTGATTAATAAAGTCACTTGATGCGGGTCTTGCTTCAGTTGTTTGATGGGCAAACGCTGGGCGCAGGGCGCTACTCTGGCGCAGGGGCCGTTAGCGTAACCACGCCATCCTCGGGGATAGAGATGGCCTCTTCCCCCTGCATAAGTATCACGTTCTCTGGGCTGCCTATCTCTATTTCAGCCAGGGTAATTCCTGCGAATGATTCGTCATTTTCAGGTGTCAGCGAGCCATCAAAAACAACGGAGCCATCTACGACAATGCGCACATTGCTAGCACGGTCAGGACGCGCCTCTATACTAAAGGAGAAAGGCACGCGGTCGGCTTCTGGCACTAAGTCTTCGGGGTCAGTACTGACTGTCGGCGTTGCAACCTCTGCTGGAAGCGGGCTTGTTCCCGGAGCAAAGTCGTCAGTACTGCGCGTAAAATAAAAAATCGCACCCGCGATGGCTGCGATTACAATAACTACGACTAAGATAACTTTCCAGTTCATGTCATGGTTTTGCTGGTTCCGCGTCGTCGGTCCCTGCTCATAACCGTAGGAGTTGCGCGTAATCGAATCACGCCTGTTACTGCCAGTCTGGATTTCGTACTGTTCCAAATAGGGCGCGGGGTCAACGGCGCAAATCTTGCAATAACTGAGGATGTAACCGCGTACGTAGCCTGCAGCAGGCATACTTTCGAGGTTATCCTCCTCCAAGTTGATGATAGCCGCCTGCATAATATGCGTGCGGTCTGCTATATCGCCCGCAGACAGACCTACGGACTTTCGTGCTTCAATGAGCATCTCGCCTAAACTTTGCACGCTAGACGCCCCCCTCCTCCTCAAGGTTATCTTCGTCGTCGTATTCTGCGTCGGGGTCGTCACCTGCCATAAGGCGTGCGAGTCCCTCCGCGTCAATTAGCACTTCACGTGGTTTCGAGCCATCTGGTGGCCCAACTATACCCTTTGACTGTAGCATATCCATGATGCGACCTGCGCGCGAGTAGCCAACCTTGAAGCGGCGCTGGATGCCAGAAGTCGAGCCAAAGCCTGCGTTAATCACGCTTTCAGCAGCCTCCCAAATAAGGGGGTCGTCTTCCCCGCCGCTGCCTGCGTCGCCGCTACCTGCACCGGGCGTGAGGGTCGCTACGACCTCGTCATCGTATTCGACTTCGTCGGACTGCTCTTTGATACTTGCCACGACAGCTTCGATTTCAGTTTCGGAAACATAACAGCCTTGTATGCGCTTCGGGCTAGGCCATGCAGGTATGGAGAAGAGCATATCACCCAAACCAGTTAGCTGTTCGGCACCGCTACTGTCAAGAATTACCCGCGAATCAATAGCAGTTGCCGTTCTAAAGGCAATACGATTAGTGATGTTTGCCTTGATAAGCGAGGTCACGACGTTGGCATCAGGGCGCTGCGTTGCCACTATAAGGTGAATGCCTGCTGCACGCGCTAGCTGTGCGATACGCACAATCGAGGCCTCAACTTCTTTGGCGGCTACCATCATGAGGTCGGCGAGCTCATCAATAACGATGACCAGATAGGGCAGTTCTTTGTCGTCTTCTTTTAGCTTGCCCTGGTGCAGTGCCTGATTGTATTCGCCGATATTTCTGACGCGAGCTTTCTCCATTAGCTTGAGGCGTCGGTCCATTTCATTGCAGGCCCAGTTTAGGGCAGCAGCTGCTTCTTTCGGTGTTGTCACCACAGGCGTGAAAAGGTGTGGCAGGTCGTTAAACATTGACAGTTCTACACGTTTTGGATCAATGAGAATCATGCGTACTTCTGCAGGAGTGGTGCGCATAAGCATGGACATAATCATAGTGTTGATGGCAACTGATTTACCTGACCCTGTCGAGCCACCAATCAGCAGGTGTGGCATACTTGCCAAATTGCGAGAAATACTCGCACCCGAAATATCTTGCCCGATGAACAACTCCAGCGGACCGTCTTTTGAATCTGCAGGCGTAATGAGGTCGCCGAGCGTGACCGAACTGCGATCAGCGTTGGGAACCTCAATACCAACAAGGCTCTCGCCTGGGATGGGCGCCAGGATACGCAGGGTCGTTGCCGCAAGCGCCATAGCAAGGTCATCAGCAAGCGCCGTGACCTTATTGAGGCGCGTACCGCGCTCGATCTCTAGCTTATACAGCGTTACGGTAGGACCGACAATCCAGTCGACTACCTGGGATTCGACGTCATAAAGGCGCAGCGTATCGACCAAAGAATCAGCAATCTTTTGCTGCTGTGCCATAGCTGCCGGCGAATCTGTGCTGTTGCATTTCGGCGTTTTGTTGAGCAGATCAAGCGAAGGCAGCACAAAGCCCTCTAGGGCACGCGGTGCTGTAATATTTTGCGCTAATGACTGCGTATCAGACTTTTCCTCGATAACCTCTGTCTTTGCCTCACCACTGTCAAGTACCTGTGTCTGCGCATCGCCTGCGTCATATTCAGTGTCATCGAAGGGGTCATGTTCATCTATTACCACGGTTGGCTGGTCGTCTTCGTCAAGCGTGTTAGCGCCAGGGCGCTTGCGTTTACCTGTGGGGCGGCTGTCCGCAAGGGCAGGTTGTGCCTTTGGTGAAACTTTCACTGTCTTTGGCTGCACCATAGCTTTTTCAGCCTCGCGGTGCGCCTTTTCTTCAGCACGCTCATAGCGTCTGTCGCCAAGCCATTCAAGGAGAGTCGACAGTGAGACACCCGTGATTATCAGTCCCACAACGGCAAGCGCAATCAATATAACGTAAGAAATCGCCGTGCCGAGCAGAGCATGCAGCGCCCAAGCAATTGCATTTCCAATATAGCCGCCGTGTGATTGCAGTATCGCTGATTCAAAAGGCGTTGCAGCTTCAGGGGTAACTGCTGACAGCCCCACAATGCCGATAAATGCTGCCCAAATCGCTGCCAAACCAACAGCAATGCGAACTTCAGCAAAGCGCAAAACGGGGACAAAGAAAGACAACCCCAGTATCAACAGCGCAAAAGGCAGGAAAAAACGGCCAATGCCCATGATGAGGCCCAGCCCCATGGCGATGAACTCTGCAACGACACCTGTCTGGGTCAAAATAACAGCAAGGCCCAGTACGATACCCGTAGTGATAAGGATGATACCCCATATATCACCAGCTGCGCGCTCATCAATCAGAGGCGCGCGCTCTGGGGCATTTCCGCGCCCGCTTGACTTGCTTGCGCTGCCTGCTGCCTTGCCCGCCTTGCCTGTCGAGCGCGAGCCGGCACCCTTTGTGCTGCGCGAACCTGATTTCGAGTTGTTTTTCTTAGCGCACACGGTTACTTTTCCTTTGGTCTAAGTATCTCTTCGCAATTATAATCAAGTCTGCCATTGCTATTACCCTGCAAAGTGGAGCACTATCAGCACTATGCCGAGAAATGCTGCGTAGACAGCAAACCAGTTGAGGTTTGTTTTTGACACGAGGCGAATCATCCAGGCGATGACCAGGTAGGACACGACGCCGGCAACGACGAAGCTAACAGCTGATATCCAGAAAGTAGGTAGCACTAGCTCGCCCTGGAAGAGGCGGACGATGTCGCGCAGTGAACCGGCGATGACTACGGGGATGGACAGCAGGAAGCTAAAGCGTGCTGCCTGCGGTCTAGATAGGCCGACCCACAGTCCCGCCGCAATGGTCGAACCGCTGCGTGATATGCCGGGGATGACCGCAAGGCCTTGGACCAAGCCGATGAGCGCTGCGCGGGCGGGGGTGAGCTTGTCCATGCTGCGGGTCAGTTTTGCGCGAGCGAGCACATATTCAGATGACACTAGCATAAGCGCGGTCACGATGAACATGGCACCGAGGACGAGAAGACTTGTTGACCACTGGTCTAGTCTGCCAGAAAAGGCCAAGCCAATGGGGCCGGTGACCAGCATGGCGACGACTAGAAATACCGTGACGCGGCGCTGGGGTGCCATGTTTTCGGCGTTTTTTGGCAGCCAGGACAGGGCGAAGTCCTTGATGTCTTTGCGAAAGTAGATGACGGCGGCTATCAGGCTAGGAATATGCAGGAAAAAGATGAAATCTATGGGCTCTGGCACGCGAGCGATGTAGCTGATAATCGCCATGTGGCCAGAACTTGACACCGGGATGAACTCTGTTGCGCCCTGGACTACTGCCATGACGATGGCATATATCCATTCCGAGATTGTAAGGAGCACTGCGGGTGCCTGCATAGTGTGTTACTACCTGTCCTACCTAGTCTACTTAGCCTGTCTAGTGCCCTTAGATTTCCATAATCACGGGGATGACCATGGGGCGGGTTTTTGTGCGTTCCCACACCAGCTGCGAGACCGCGTCTTTCACACTACGGCGCGCGTTGTTAAGCGTCGCCTTTTCGCGCAGATTACGTTCAAGTGTCTTTGTGGCGCGGTCGGCGATTTCTGATTGAAAGAAATCGGGGTCGGTGATACTCATCCCGCGAAAAATGACCTCGACAGAGCCCATCGTCTGCTTGCGACTGCGATTTACGTTAGCAACAATGGTCAAAATACCGTCTTGCGACAGGTGTTGGCGGTCGCGCAGCACTACGCTGTCGAAATCGCCCACGTTAAGCCCATCAACATAGATGACACCGTTTTGCACGGGGTCTTTTTGGTAGGCGCCGTGATTATCGAACTCTAGCACGTCGCCGTTTTCGAGGACGAAAATGTATTCTTCTGGGATGCCCACCTGCAAGGCGAGGTCCTTGTGCGCAATCAAATGGCGAGTCTCACCATGCACGGGCAGGAAATATTCGGGGCGAATAAGGTTTAACAACATCTTCAGTTCTTCAGACGCCGCGTGCCCGCTAACGTGTACGTTAGCTTTCTTGCCCTCGTGGACGACAGCGCCGCATTTGACTAGTTGGTTGATGACGGTGTTGACGGCCTGTTCGTTGCCCGGAACGGGCGTGGCGGAGAAAATCACCGTATCACCAGGCATCACACGGATGGCGCGGTGCTCGCCAATAGCCATGCGTGACAGCGCTGACAGGGGCTCACCCTGGCTGCCAGTACACAGTACGACGACATCGTCGGGTGCTTTGTCGCGGATTTGGAAAGCGTCAACAATCATGTCTTCTGGGATAGATAGGTAGCCTAGCTTGCGGGCGATTTCGGTATTTCTCAACATGCTGCGTCCGGTAACAGCGACCATTTTGCCAGAAGCTATGGCTGCGTCACAGATTTGCTGCAGGCGGTGGATGTGGCTAGAAAACGACGCGATGATAATGCGTTTGTCGGCCTGAGCCATGATGGCTCGCAGGGCGCGGCCAACCTCTGCCTCGCTAGGGGTGACACCGGGTCTCTCCGCACAAGTACTGTCAGACAACAACAACATGACACCTTCGTCGCCTGCTTTTGTCAGCGCGCTGTAGTCGACAACCTTGCCGTTGATGGGCGTCTGGTCAAACTTGAAGTCGCCTGTGTGCAAGATGTTGCCAACAGGGGTGCCAATCAGGACTGCTAGCGAGTCAGGGATAGAGTGGTTGACATCAATGAAGGACAGGTCAAAGACGCCGCATTTGGTCTTGCTGTCGCTGTTGACCTCTTCGAATTTAATGTTTTTGATGCCGTGTTCTTCGAACTTGCCCTTGATAAGGCCGCAGGTTAGCTTTGCTGCAATTATCGGCACGCTACGGCGGCTAAGGTCTTTGAGCAGCCAGGGCAGGGCACCCGTATGGTCTTCGTGACCATGGGTGATAACTATGCCGCGCAGCTTATGCTCGTTTTCGATTACGTAGGAATAGTCGGGCAAGATCAGGTCGATCCCCAACTGATTTTCGTCGGGAAACATGAGGCCTGCGTCAACAACAATCATATCATCGCCGTATTCAATGACAGTCATGTTCTTGCCGATACCGTCAAGGCCGCCTAGGGGTATAACGCGCAGACGCTTGCCCTGGGATTCCTGCTGCGCAGACGTG
>Ga0209755_10008135_pt1 | contig 11262 bp, 6 predicted proteins | sample TergutCo191P1_FD_187301 | JGI IMG/M metagenome (GOLD analysis project Ga0209755, IMG submission 187301) | Cornitermes sp. P1 segment gut microbial communities from Petit-Saut dam, French Guiana - Co191P1 (SPAdes) (version 2) | ecosystem: Host-associated > Arthropoda: Insects > Digestive system >... | reverse complement strand
CAAAAAATTGTGGCCTAAAACCTAGCGTATCAACTACCTTATTCACTTATGTGTTCCTGCTGAATATTCAGTGTTGATATCGAAGTCCAGTAGCCATCAAAGAAGCTCAAAGTTTATAAACGGTACTACGGAAAATTGGTTTTATCCAGGATACCACAAACAAAAACAATTCCCGCCTAGACTCAATCTGCACAACAAAAAACATCCATCACCTCTTCAAAAACATCTGTAGCCCACTAGAGCGCAGCGCTACCTGAGGCCACTAGCTGAATTATGCACTCCGGTTTCAACGTTAAGTAAATGTAAATACAATTAACTACCATACCCCGAAGAGGTATGGAGGAGTGGAGTTGTAACTCAATGCTTAAGTAACCTTGGCACTGGATAGAATTGAGTGATGATCTTCACGTCCTGATGGAAAATGATCCATCACCTCTACCCCAATATTCATTGGTCAGGGGGCTAGGTGGGCCCTAGAGCCAATCTGGATACTGTGGAGAAGAACAATTTCTTACCTTTACCAGAAATCGAAACTATATACTTTGCTGGGTTTACAGTTCTTATCCTAGTAACTGTAGGTACTGACTAATGCATTCTAGCATTTAAAATTAATTAAATTCATGGAACTCACATATGGTAAGAGTGCTCAGATAGGCTGATTGCAGTGTTCTATAATGAGTTTCATTAAAATAGCTCCAACTCAAAATATATACTGTGTGTGAAAAGTTAATTTAGATCAGGACATGTAATGATCCTTGAAATAAACCAAAGTAAACCAAAATCTAAATGGCTAAAACACTTGGTGTAAGACTTACCATGGCAACACTAAAAAGAAAAGGTGCTACAAATTTGGCTTGTTACTGACTGATGAACATGAAAATTTATTAGTGTGTCTTGCAACCATTTTAAAAACACACCTAATGACACTGACTCAAAAGAATGAGGAGCAAATCCTTGTATAGTCTTCCCTTTTGGGCACAAATATTAGGTAATGTCCTCAAATCATTTTCTCATTGCTGAAAAGTTCTCTGGAAGTTTTGACATTAGAATAAGTATCATTCGTTTAGATTCCTTAAAATAGAGCACATTGCTTTAATATCTAAATTGTTGTCAGCTTCTCAAGGGCTATACTCAATGAATGAATTCACTGAGAACTAGGGGCGACATAATCTGCCAATTAATTAATGCTTGTAGCTCTGGGATTTAGGGCTGTTAGATTGATATGCACGTGCGGGCAATGATTTGGCTAGTAGACGTGAAACAAGATCTTAAGTAGGCTTTAGGGTCCACTCCTCCCTGTCAATGTAAAATTACAAATATGTAATTAATTTATTGATTAATCAATAAAAATGCAACTATACTATAGATGCATTAGCCATTTGTTCCATAGTTCTTAATTCAAAATGTTGATAAAATCATAGAAAATTAATTTAATTAATGAGAAGAATGATAGTGAAGAAGTGCATTAACTAATGCATTGATGGCTTGTGTTCTGTGCTGCAGTATTCCACATATGTATCCATTCCATGACCAGGTATATATGTTATCACATAACAGAGTTATTTCGTTTTTGACAATTTTACATACTTATATTCCCACAGTGAATGAATGAAAGATATGTAGTTTACTACTGGCACTGCATCATGTTCATTTTATTAGTTAAATAAATGCTAAACAATGAAGCAACAGAAGATATATAAACTGGTAGAAAGGAAAACTGGATAAACATATTTTGTAAGTTTCTTGTCCACAGAGATATCCATTTTTTTTATGATGGTCATCCCTCATGAGGAAATCATATGAATGTGATAAATGTTGGGGATTTTTACTCTACATTTATCATTAAGTTAGATTATCTGTACTTCTCCAAGACACATCACCTCTGTTTTTTACTATTTTTCTACCCCACTACATGGACAGGTGGTCTAACTGCAATGATTTTCCAATTTGTTCACAGATCAGAGCATGACATGATGTACAGGAATGGCTGGAGATAGCTTAGTAATCCTGATTTCTGGTTTTGGCCTGGTCACATTGCTTGTTGTGGGCCTAATGCTTGGCTACATATGTATCTTCAGGCAGCTGTGTTGTCCTGCTGCAAATGCCGATAAAAGCACAAAGAGGTGGGGACCTATAAGCAGCAAAACTCGAGATTCGATGCAGATGGCTGATGTCAGTAATACGACACACATCGAGAGTGTATCAACAATTGAGATTGATCGAGCATCTAGTGCCTCTTACCATAAATTATCAATACACTGATAATGACAAAGACCTGTGCCATCAAAAGATGGTATAAAACTGTAATTTAGAGCTTTACAATGTACTGTAATGCTCAACAAATGTAATCATGAACACACACATCACAGTGATCCAAAACCACATATTTTTGTACTTGCTACTTTACAAGCTAAGTTCCCAAAGTTTTAAATTAATTTATGTATGGGAAGGAAATGGAGAAAAGAAACATAAAAAGTACACAGAGACCTGATAAGTTATTTATTTTCTATTGCAATAATTCTAGAGAATTCATGAACAAGTATAAAAGCACCTTCTTATTACTACTGTCAGTTTTTCAATATGCATATTAAATAATATCATGTATAATTGACTCAAAACATGCTGTTTGTAGAGGTACAATGATGTATATTTATTTCATTAAATGGTACAAATTTTGTTAGAGGAGTTTTCAATGAGATCAATTTAATGCAACAAAGCCCTCCTGACAGAGCTAATTTCTTGGGATTTTCAAGAAATGTCATGCTGTTTATGGAACCCAGACATCCATTACCATGTTCACAACAGCCCATCGCTGGTTATTATCCTGAGCCAGTTAATCAACCCACACAATTACCTTCTACTTCTTTAAGACTCATTTTAATATATTCCTGCCATCTCTTTCTCTCAAGTAATTGCATACCTTGATATTTTCTTTGATAAAATCTAGTAGTTTCTCCACTCTTCCATGTCCTACCTACCTCATCCTCTCCAATTTAATTGCCTGAAAGTAGATGGCAAGGAGTACAAATCATGTAGGTCATCTTTATGTTACTTATTCTTAATTAAATCCAAATTTTTCCTCAGTACTTTATTTTCCCATAACCTCAGTCTGTGTTCTTCCAGTAGGGTGACAATGACTTTCACACTGATACAAAACAACAAATAGACTTACAATTATGTATATTTTAAACGCTGGGATTCTAAGGCAAAAGATTATTAAGTGTACAGTAGCAAGAATTTCACAGATTGAATCTGTTCAGCAAGAGTGATTTTGATTTGTTTGTCATACACTATTTTTGAAGGATTTAGTAGATTTTTTATATTAAATTATATCTGCCCTGTATATGTTCCCTGAAAACAAAAAATTCAAGTGGGTATGATGGAGTTTCAACAAAGATACTAAAGATGTGTAACTAATTAGTAAGCTTCTTTCTTACATTTGTAATAAATCTATTCAGACTTGTGTTTTTCCTGACCATCTTAAATATGCAATTGTAAAGCCTCTGTTGAAAAAAAGGGGATAGGTCCAGTATATCTAATTACAGACCTACTTCTTTATTACAGGTCTTTTCAAAGATATTAGAAAAGACTATGTACAGTAGATTAAATCAGCATCTCAGTGTAAATGATATACTAGCTACGGAACAGTATGGATTTAGGAAGGATTGATCAATAGAACATGCAGCTTATACAGTTATTAATGGAATACTTCAGGCCTGGAATAGTTGTTGGAATTTTTTGTGACCTCACTATGGCTTTTGACTGTGTAAATCATGATATATTAATAGAAAAGATAAAATATTATGGGGTTAATGGAACAGGTATTGATTGGATTAAGTCCTGTTTCCACAACAGAAGACAAAGAGTTGACATCAAAGTTAATAATGTTCAAAATTACTCCTCTACATGGGAAATAGTTAAGTGAGGAGTTCCACAGGGATTGGTTTTGGAGCCTCTGTTTTTTATTATTGATATAAATAATTTGCCAAGGCACAGCAACTGTTTTACCAATGTTGTATTATTTGCAGATGATACTAGTATTTTAATTACAGAAAAAAATTATGAAAATCTCAACCAAAAGATTAGGCTTACTTTATACTATACTAGCAGATGGTTTGAGGCAAATCATTTAGTTTTTAATTTAATGAAAATAAACATAATTAAATGTTCTCCTTTGTATTTCCTTCTGTCGCAGTTGATAACTGAGCATAATAATACCACTATAAGTGAGGTCCCCGATACAAAGTTTCTGGGTGTGCAAATAGACTGTCATTTAAATTGGAAATGTCATATAGATCAGATTTTGCTAAAATTGAGTATTGTCATTTTTGTAATCTGACAGTTATTTTATGTACTAAAACTGAAAGCCTTATGAATGGCATACTTTGCTTACTTTCATTCAGTTATCACATATGAAATCATATTTTGTGGCAATGCAACTAACAGTTGTAGGTTTTCAAATTGCAAAATTATGTCTGGAGCAGAACCAAGAGCATCTTGTAGAGGTTTGTTTAGGAAACCTGATATCGTACCTGTTCCAAGTCAATATATACTGTCTCTGATGCTGTTTATCATAGATAATCAAAATAATTTTCAGACAGCTTTAGAAATACATGGACTGCATACAGGAAGTAAAAAATCAACTTTTCATTCCAACTGCAAACCTCAGCAGTGTTCAAAAAGGAATTACATATTCTGTATTAAAATATGTAACAGTCTGCCCAGCAATATTTTAAACCTTAAGAATGATAGGAAACAATTTAAAAATGAGTTACACAGGTATACAGGCTTTACACTGTCAAAGAATTTTTGGAGTTCAGCAGAGATAATTAATTTGATAAATTATTTCTGTTGTAATTTGCATTGTATTATTTTATTATGTTATGCAAAGTATTTGATTTTGGAGACTGTACTACTGACATGTGTTTATTTTATCGTATTGTGTTTGTGCATTTTGTTTGTGTGTTATTTGTTTTTTCTGGCAAGTTTCATGTCCGACTGTTGTATGACAGAAATTGTGGACCTACGAAATGATGTGTGTATGTACGTATGTATAAGTGGCAAGGCATGGGAATATAGTTTTCAGTGTGGTTAGTATTCCTTGATCACCCTGCATTAAGTGTCAATTAAATTTTTGCATTTATCTTTATGGTATTAGTTTTGCTCAGTAATTAATAATATCTAAGAGGTGGGGCAGAATAATGAGTACAGTGACTAGACCATGGACTGGATAAGTCAGAAAATGTGGTTCAATTCTTGGCAGCAGCAAGAGATCTTCCACTTCTCCAGTGTTCAGACTGGCCCTTTGGTCCACCCAACCACCTATTCAATATGTTACACAGGTTCTTTTCCCAGGGGCAAAGCAGTTCAAGCATGAAGCTGACCATTCACCCACATCTAGTGCAAGAGTTAAGAATTATTGGAGCTATAACTTCTCTCCCCCATATGCTTTCATGCCCAACTTACTTCTATTAGTATCATCTGCATAGACCCCAAACGACATGTTACATTCATTTATAAAATATGCCTCTTCTTTTGGGCCTTGTTTATGACATACAATATTAAAAAACTGACTAATAATGGCAACATAGCATATCTTCATTTAAGGCTATTCATGTGACGTACAGACTGCAGTAGATGATCTGTTCAAACACACTGATTGAACCCAAGAAAATCTGCAGGTACACAATTATGCAGTACAAGAAGTCATAGGTTTTTTACATTTATAAATAGCTTATGTACTTATGCACTATGATTTTTGGACACTGCAGGCGAACTCTCTCCCACAATATAAAACAGCAATTCCTTGGTATGTGTTATGGTGTAGGATTCGCTAGCATTTCAAGAAGCCATCTGTCTTCTCTACTGAGATACCGAAACTCGTCCACCTATTCTCATTCCAAGATGCTGTAAGCAAACATTTCATACATTGTGATCTCTTCTAGGATCCAATGGCCCACTAGTCTAATGGTACCAAAACAAAATGTGTTTAGGGAATGTGGCACATGCTGCTGCACATAAGACACTTCTGCCTACTTGCCACAATATCACTGTACTTGTTTCTATCCTAGAACTTTCTGAAGTCACAACATACATTCTAATTCTCTATCAAATCTGTCCTTTATGGCATTATTTTAATGACCAACTCACACTAAATAAAACATTGCACTATACACAAATCTGCTTTTCAACTTTTCCACTAATAATATGGGCAATTTTTTAACCAGAGAAGAAACCATCTGTTTCTTGAGAAAATGATGCTATAACTGAGCAATGGGCTTTCCCTGACTGTGACAGGGTTTGCCCAACATAATGGGGAAGGAAGCTATACAGAGAATCATTAATTGCTGCTAATTCAACATATATACAGCTAAAAATATGGAATAATTAAAAATTTATTGAACATCAGCTTTTAATTATGTAACAAGACAAAATATTTATATTTTTTCACAAATAAACTGACAGACTGATATAATACTCATTACATACATTTATGCACTCATACAATCCTTTATAGAGCACATTTATTTTTCCAGCTTCACTACTCCATTTCCCACCTGCATACACAATTACAAGTTTTGAGTACCTTCTATTGCCTGAACCATACACATGAACAGGCAGAAACAACTGGCAGTTCTTCAATAGTTGTGAAGGAGTGTAATGAACACAGAATACAATGGGGCAGGAAACCTTATGTGGCATTAACGAACGGTCGTTTAAAACACAGCTGATATTTACTTTCAAAACCCAATACAGAAATTTGCGACTAGAGGCAAACAGAAACATAAGGTATCGGAAGCATACATTCTTTATTTGCTGGGGGTAACTGAAGAACTTCTAAAGTGGAATACCAACAGTTCAGAATCTGGCAGTTGTCCTGGCATTATCTTCCAATCAGATAATTTTTTAGTTTATTTTCAACTGATATAATGCATTTCTAGTCCCACACTCATATTTAAGATTTCATATGGTTTATTCCGTCCATTTAGTATGGTTTATTCCCTCCATTTAGGATTCTGAAACAATATTATGTCAGGCAAAAATTTACAGGAAATATATATGACAGAATAATTATATCACAAAAATGTTTTTTAAAAATAATCTTCTTCAAGTATAGCAGTTTTATTTGATTCTTTGGTAAAGGAATATGTTAACCAGTGCTACACTTACAAAGCTATTTTATATAATCTTAAATAATGAATAAAAGAAGCTACATGTTTCAGTCTTAAAAATACCACCATTGGGCCAAGTACAATAAAATTTGTACAAGCAAGAAACTAAAATATAAAACCATATATACTTCAACGTGAAATCTCACTATGTATCTTGCAGATTTACTTTTTAAAACTAAACAATTGTATAAAAGAGATAAGTTAGTAGTTTATTATGTTTAAGTTGTGATATTTAAAATTACTGCACTAAATCACTTTACTTTAGGTATTTTTAAATCCTGTTAAGTATTCTTAAATTTTTACTGATATAAGTAACTAATGACATGTGAATTGAACATTTAAGATTAAAATAAATATTAATTACAGCCTGATTACTTTTTATTAAATCAGTATGTCACGCTTTTCTTGATTCTTCGTTGTTGTCCACATGTGTGTGTGGAGATGCATGAGGGATGTTTCTGATGTTGACATTGCCACGAGAGGGTATTTTGTGTCCAGTCCTGAATCAAGTGCAATAGCTTATATATTTTAAAAATCTGACAACTTAAATCCACCATCATAACTTACTTGAATAAAAATTTAAGAATACATAATATAAATTAAAAATACCTAAAGTAAAAATGATTCAAGGTAATAATTTAAAAAAACAGAACTTCAAAACAATAAGCTACTAACACAGATAACTTTCATACAATTGTTTAATTGTAAAAGGTAAAACTGCAAGAGAAAAGTGAGATCTAACACGGAAGTATATATGTTTTATTTTCTTGTTTGTACAAATTTCATTATACTTGGCCTGATGATGGTCTTTTATGGCTCAAACATGTAACTACATACCATGTAATAAATATATAGTTATGTTGAAGGCACTTTATTCATTGTTATGGTTATACCAACACAAAAGGACATCTTCCATTCAGTTATTTTACATATTGCTATGATCATAAACTCTTTAAAAATATACAGATTAATCTCCAATTTATGCCTCTAAGTTGAGAATAATGCAAACCACAAAATTTGATTATGTAAACCTATGCAGCTCCAATAAAAAAATCACCAAACCAAGACCCAGAAGAAAAGCCTTCCAAGGCCCCTCTTTCTGATTCTTCGACTCTCTTCACAGCCAATACAGCAACAGTATCACATTCCATTTCCATCTCCACAGTTGTAAAACCAGCTTCCTTTATCATTGCTGTTGCTTTTTGATCAAAATTATCCTGCAGAAAAAAAAAAGAGAAAAAAGAACAAGCCCATACAATTTAATACAATTCAAACCACAATTCTACTATATTGGTCAAGCAATTTTGAAATTTATATAATACTTGTGTATATAAACACATTAACTTAAAAAATGTATGAAAGGTCACAAGTGAATCTTATTTGTACAGCTGTGCCATGAAGCTTGTTAGTTGATGATGGATGACTGAAGATACTCATAGGGAGCTGGGTAAGAAAAAGGAAAAGCCAGTCATTGTTTAAGGTTGGTATTTGTCCAGGTAGACAGAAAATCTGTAGGACAACTACTGGGTGTTGTGGCCTATGCCTTACATTCAGCCTTCAACTATCCTGTAGTCTGTCCATCTGGTATGGCAAAGCGAGAAATCACGTTTTTGAGGGGAACATCAACTAAACAATATTTCACCTTTCTCCCAACTACAGAATGATTGTGAAGATAATGACTGAATACGAGGACATACAGCTTTGTGGTATCTGGAATAGTTTTAATCTGGTATACCTTACATACATGAAGTTTTTAATTTGACATGAGTGAAAGAAGGTGAAGGTATATATAAAAATTTGCACTGGCTCTGAATGGTCTCAATTACAAGACAGAAAGCTACTACATTATCCACATGCCACCAAATGGTCTTCAAGTAAGATCCAGAGACCATTCAAGTGCTGTGCCCACATTTATCTCCTGACTCTTCATCTCAGAACTTCATGAATTCATTCAACAGAACTGGATCATATTTGAAGCATCAGAATTCATTTTCAACAAAGCAAACCTGCCAAACTGGGATACCAGTTCCTATACATAATTTCTGGAAGAAATCCCTCAGTGAAGACCAAAGTCACCTCCAGTCCACCCTCATCTCACTACTTCTGGCTGTCTCCTTGCAAGTCTATAACACAAGCCCTGTAAAGAACCATGTTTGTGGGCAAAACAGTTTTACAAATGTTCAGAGAATAACCATAGAGTCCTTTTAAGCATACTATGTCAGGATGACAATTTGAGTTTTAACCATTAATAACTATGTTGAGCACGGGGAAAAGAAAAGAAAAAGAAAGAAAGTAACACTAAGCACAAAAGAAATGCCTCCCATCACTCCAAGATGTGAACTAATTGGGATATGACGTTATATGCAGCCCAATAGAAGCAGCCACTCTTAATTAAAAACACCCTCCCCAGTGTCACTAATCAAAACAGGAATAAGAAATGACAACTACAATAGGACATTAAAAAGTTCGCTTTATCACTAAGGTGTCAGTATAGTTAGATTGGTACATTATTTTCCTAACACTCTTTGTACAGGAAGAGGACTTATTTAAGTGACACACAGACAATGAGCAACAATGAATTTCAGGTAAGACATTTGCATTGTTTTGTATAGAATTATAAAATATAAGCAAAATATAGTCAAACACAACTTGATTAATGATTTTATTAAGGTTTATTCTTACATTCAAACAATGTAAGAATATACCTTAATAAAATCATTAATCAAATTGTATTTGACTATATTTTGCTTATATTTTATAATAAGCAACAATGAAGTCGCTTTCTTTCTGGAATTAGGAAAGATTACTTCCTACTGATATCTATAAAACAAATTTTAAGAACTCTGCTGCTAAAATAACAATGCAGCTGAAATAAGGAAAAGCTGTTGATATTTTCTGGAATAAGCTACATGAGATGGTCCCTTTCTTTGACACACCAGAGTACAAGCAACTTCCTTCTAGAAACAAAACATAGAATATGAGTAGCCACTTCCCAACTTACATTATGCAGTCTTACTCACATAACTTGATACCAATGTGCCATAAAAAAAGTTAAACATCAGGAATGGTAGGCCTACAACATCCAACAAATACTATACAACTGGAGGCAGGGAGGACACATACAGACAGACTAGCCAGTATTATGCCAAAGATTACTCCTTTACAGAACTACAATGGTCTACAGGAAGCACATACAATATGTTTCAGGCACTCACAATAATGAAAACCTCATGTGTAGTAACTTTAATGTGGCAGATCAGCATCTTTTCTTCTTTAAGGGAGGAAAATTTTCTTGTTTTGCTTAACCAGTACCATTACATCTTTTGCCTGGAAATAAAACACCCATATGTAAATAGTGTCTACACTACTTTAACAGTGCTCCTCCCAAAGTTGTATGGCATTCCCAGAATATCCTATTACTAATGCTCTAATACAATACTTATATTTTTTAAGTTTAACATTAAAAAGCCAAAATGATGTTCCATTTTCCTACAAAAGTGTTCTTTGAATATCAAAACTATAAAAAAAATAAATAAATAAATAATATACTGACCTTGTGACACCTTTCATATTAATGAGGTCTGTCATAATCCAGCATAATTACCCAAAACAGAATAATCAAAATGTGACAGTCAGCAATCATGTAAATTTGTTTAGAGGACTTGGACTCCACAATGATAACTAGGGGCCACATTAAAATATCAAAATAAAAGTAAAGTGTGTGCCTAAGAGAAGGTAAAGGTACTTAAAAGGCACATAAAATAAATGACTGGAACAATGACAGGAGATTTTGATGTTTTGCTGACTGCATCTCAGTACATTTATCTTAGTAATTAACCAAATTGACGCACAAAATTTTTGTTTTACAGTTAAGTTTATTTCATGCCTCAACATGTTTCGAGCACCATGTATCTGGTATCATCACACCTATAGGTGTGATGATACCAGAGACTGTATAATACAATTTTGACCTCCTGATGATGGGCACATGGTGCTCGAAACATGTAGAGGCATGAAATAAACTTATTCTAAAACAAAAATTTATACAGCCTCTGGTATCATCACACCTATAGGTGTGATGATACCAGAG
>Ga0209755_10008133_pt1 | contig 11266 bp, 6 predicted proteins | sample TergutCo191P1_FD_187301 | JGI IMG/M metagenome (GOLD analysis project Ga0209755, IMG submission 187301) | Cornitermes sp. P1 segment gut microbial communities from Petit-Saut dam, French Guiana - Co191P1 (SPAdes) (version 2) | ecosystem: Host-associated > Arthropoda: Insects > Digestive system >... | reverse complement strand
GCTATCAGAAAATATATACCACACTTTTACTGGTTTGTCACACTCCAGGAGACTGGGTTTTGATTCTGTAATACAGATTCAAGCCTCTGTTTCTATGCTACATTATACACCAGTTACTAAGCTATTAGCTACACATTATGGGATGCACAAAATACAGTGCACCATCACTCCAGATTCAAATTTTGCCAAATATTATTTTTATAATTGCTATGAGTAACATTTAATTTCAGAATATGCAGCCAGTACAGGGGGGAACACAAAGTTTTATGAAACAAATTAACATGGTATGGAAACTTCTCTCTCTCTCTCTCTCTCTCTCACACACACAGTGCCATCTGAGATGTCTGAACCTTACTGACAACAATAATCAACTCATTTCAATTCCATTTTCTGACACAAATTTACCAAATATTTACTCATTGTCTGAGCATGGTTTTTGGCTGGTGGAAATTTCAAACAGTAGGTTAGGAGCAAGTCATGTGCAGAAAGTGGCATGTTTCATCTAGTCCTTGTCTCTACCCTCAAAAGTACAGCTGACCTTGTCAAACTGAAGTTCCAAGCAAATAAACAACCAACCCTCACCACCTCACAAAACCAATAGGCCTGTCCACCAGCTCTGCCAAATCTTCCACTGGCCAAAAACAAAGCAATGTACTGTAGCATATTGACATCCATCTCACTAGCACTATCTCAACAGTTTCAAACTTCAACTCCTTTAGCCTTGCACTTATACTTCAATAAGCAATAACATTCTATATAAACTCTAAAATACAGTACATATATTTTGGTAATTGTATTCCATGAACAGGGCATAAAATGAAATTGAATTAGTGAATTTTAAGTGTCACACATCTGGAACTCAAAGATATAAATTTGCATGCCCCAACACATCAGCTAAGATTTCAAAATGATATACATAAGAAGACCACCTCTCTTATACGAAATATGACCACAGACTATTTCATGTATCTGGATCTGAACACCTCTCAAGGTATTACATCTAGCACATTCACAAAAATGTATTACTAATGAACACTCTCACAAGAGGGCTTTAATATGAATCAAATTTCTTACACAATCTATGCTTGTATGAATTAATGACAGCTGCAAAGTTTATATGTACTCATAAGTTGCTTTCCCCAATTTTCAATTATTTTTGTCCTCTCATGACCAGTATTTTAACAGTTAAAGGTCTTCTGTGATATTAGTATTACTGTAATTAACAGCATTATATTTTATCACCAAGCCCTACTGCTTCTGAGATTTCCATGGCCTATGTTGAGATTCAAAACCAGAGATCTTTTATGAGAAACAGAGTGAAATGAGATTTTATTCAAAACACAGCAGTAAAAATAACAAGCAATACTGGAATGACCTACCCTGTATATGCAAAATAGTTTCAAATAGGAGACTCAACTTTATGGAAATGTCAATTATGTACCTTTACAGATCTGATCAAAACACTCTTGGGCTGAATTTATTACTCAGAAATAAACACCAGGCAGATGTTAATGAAACAATACAATTTGGAACATTTGCTGTTTTTGCAGCACTGTAGCTGAGGATTCTATTCACATGGGATATGATGTTGCAGCAAAGGGCAATCATATCTCCACATTTCATGCAAACATAAGTGTTCTTTAGCTCCAAGGGTTGATGATATGTCTCAAGATGTGGTACATGTCAAACAATGAAAGATGAAATGTGTGGCCTCAAAATGCAATCTGATTACACATCAACATGGTGTCATATCCCAGAAGAATACGATCAACACTTGCGTCCTTCACCTACCCACTGGAAAGCCACTACCCTGTCTTATTTGTGGAATGCCACTTTGTGCAGATCTGCATGCCAGTTTGCATGAAACTTGCAAATACAACCACAAAAACCATATGCTAAAACTGCATCCACAGATGGACTTCTCATCTATGTGAAGACATTTAAAAGGTTTGCTCTGTTTATCAATGGCTGGAATGAGAGGCACGTGCAGTTTCAAAATGTCTGAATATGATGCATACTTCTGTCTTAAAGCAACAATTTGCACTACGAAATCTGTAACTTGTTTCTAACATGTTTCACTGTGTTAGGAAAATGCTGACTCTTTAAGTTGCTACAGAATTTGGTATTTATGGCATGTATATTGTTAATTCTGTGCTTCAAATCAGGGAGTGACAGAGCCTTGACAAATTTAAACTCTGTAATGAAAGAATACAACACATCTCAACACCAGACTCCATAAATTTGCTGACTTCTTCACCTATCACATTCACAGGAGTTGGCACGAAATAACCTTTCCTCTTCTACTAACTGAAAAGCATCCCAAATGAAGTGATTTCATAGAGCACACAAGTATAACGCAGGAACTGAACAATGTCTTAAAGACTGACAGATAGACAGACAGGTATTTCATTTAATGATGCTGTCAACTGCTACAATTAGGCCTATTTAACATTGGTGGCAGACACATGAAATGGGTACAAAACATCAGTGGAATGACTGGACAAAACTGAAGTACTTGAAGACAAACATTCCATTCTTTAACAAAAAAGAGGATTAATTCCTGTAATGGAATTACTGTATGCTTTAAAACAGGTACTTGTGAACACACGTTTCAGCCTTCAGTTCTATCCAGTCACTCAAATATCAGACTCATAACTCACAACACACTGCATCCTTTATACATTAAACTACTAAGTCTCTGGTGTAAAATTAATTTTTGTTCAGATTTGGAAGAACTCTATGAACATTTTCCCATTATCTGTAATTCTGGTACCAGAAAAATATATACTGAAAACCTACAGAACTAAGCTGGCTCATATACCGCTGCAAACTGAGGTAGGAAATGCTCAGCTTGTTGATGCCGTGAGATTTTATTTCATGCAGATATATCTGAATGAACTGGAACATTTCATGCATGCTTGAACAAAATAACAATGTAAAATATCAACTTCTTGTAATGTTTATATTCCTAACATGATATATCAAACTTTGTCACCAATTCCCAGTGATATGAAACATATATGCTCTGCAGATGGGACATGCCAGATGTAAATGCTTCAAAGTAAAATAATTTATTAAATGCATTAAATTTGCACTTAAAACAACTTCTTTTCCTCCTTCAATAATGAACACTAACTGTGTACCATAGTGGTCTATGACATTCTGCAATTTTGTGCATTACTTTCACACTAAAGCAATCCAACAGTAAATCAAGGTTTCTGTGTAAATGTTTCAAATATAATATTCCAACAAAGAAAATTTGGTAAGGTTAAGTCAAATATGGCTTTTGGAAGTAGAATACCTGTCTTCTCAGCAAGAAAGTTTATAATTATGATGAACACATCTCTAGCATTTTTATGCCAGTGTGTCTAAAGGGTCTTCTTTAAAATGCTTAAGTGTACACACTATACAATATATGGTATTACTTCTTCACAATCTTTTCTATAACTATACTAATCTGATGTCTCATGACACAGATGTACAATATACTTAGGTATCAAGTTTGGACAGGTTAATAATGCCGAAAATTTCCTTAATTATTTCAAATAAAAAAAAAATTCTATCTGTTATATGGCTGGTAATCTATATGTTTCTGTGCTGTGAATTTTAATAAGAAACCTCAATTCAAGCATTTAATATATACATTAAGATATAACACCTTGGTGAGGTAACTATTTGCTTAATTTAATAGACGAATCAAAACTTTAAAATTTTTTATGTCAAAATCAACACTGTTAACAGGGCCTGCCATTCAGGTGGGGCACTTACTCATCTTCAAACATTCTTAGGAATATTAACTGGGTCACTGCCTTGAATGCTCAGATAGAAATACAATGTTCATGAAATATAAATTGAAACATATTTTAGAAATAATCAACCTTTTGTATAGATAAATGAGTAATTCCTGTCCTTTTAGAGTATAATATAACTGACTAGCTGGTAACCCATCACTTCCACCATTAACCACATTCTAAATCTGCCAATTTTATTTCCAAAAAAGTTGATGTTACATCCTTTGACTATCAAGTAAATTTTTACATTTCGTGCAACTGACATCAAACTCAAAATATATTCATAACAAAGTATATGCTTGGCCTATCAGGGTAGGTCACTAGTAAATTATCAATTTATCTTGCAATACAATGTGTATCAACATAATGACATATAAAATCCTTCTAAACTGTTAATGGCACAGGGCTGACAGAGGTATGGCAGGTAGAAATATGTTTAACAACATCCTCAAAGTTTTCACACACAACATCCCACTGCATTCACAATTCTTTGTGTATCATGGATCACTTTGACCACAGGACAATTACCTAATCACTTAATCTGTATGCATCTGCCAACATTGCAACCAAGGAAGATGTGTACTGCCAACATGTGAAATAGGTACAAAACAGTTGCCAACACACGCCTAACTTGTGCAATGCCCGCAATCTGCTTCTTAATAACTGTTACATAACTATTAGCTTATTACGTATACTCAGAAGTATTAGAGCCCCTACAAGTGAAGGAGAAATACAGTGAATTCTCAACAATTTGTAACTTCTAAAATGTGAATTCAATAATTTTGCACAAACATAACTAACCACAACTGGCTAATTTTATTGTGACACTCAATCCACTTGCATTGAAATATGGTATAGGAAGTCCAGATTCTAGTGAGTCTTTTTTTTAATGCATACACAGTTAATATGGGAGCTGGTTAGAATTCATGTGGAAGAAGTCAGTATGGCAATCATTTCACCTTGCTGCATGTTGCAGTTGGTTAATTCACAATCCGATTCAACCACCGGCACACATGAAAAATGTTGAACACTATACATTGGCACATATCATCATTAACATTCACCACATTTTTAATACAGTATTGGAACTGCTGCTTTTGACCTGTCTCAAATTTTGCATTTTACAAGTGTGATGTGCAGGTGTAACATCACAAGCTTTCCCTTGTTCCTAGGTGCTGAGTCATGCAACTTATTTAACTGTTCCCACAGTTCTGGCGAACTTCACTTTTAGCCCCTTCAGGATGCTGAAACATATGTATATACTACCTACATGTTCCAGAATCCTTTTTCAAAAGGAAATAGGTGCTTGAAAGTCAAGAAATTCCACTTCTCCCTCCCCACTTTATGAAACATGAAGTTTTATTACCACATTCAAAAAAGTCTACAACTAGTCCCCATCTTCAGCCAGATGAATTAAATCCAACACCTTCTCATCCTCTTTCTTTAGGATGAATTTTAACACTATCTCACCCTAACCACTTCATTCTCCTTGATCTCATGAACAAAATTTGGTAAATACAATTCATGAAGCTCATCATTATGCATTATTCTCCAACTACCTGTTACATCTTCCCCCTTAAGACCCAAATATTCCCCTCAGCCTACTGTTCTTGAACACGCACTATCAGTCTGTTCTCGCCTTAACCTTAATGAGCGAACAGGACAACATCATGTTATATACACACTCTTCATCTGAACAGAAAACCACTGTTCCATGGTGGGAATTTAAACTGAACAGTGCTTAGGCCCCCATGAAGATTCTTGCCCTGTCTTGGCCAGATGAGACCAGTCCATGTCATTCCATCCTATGTTTTTAAGAGCCATTTTAATATCTTCCAATCTATGACTGGATCTTCAAAGCAAGTCTCCCCACCAAAATCCTGTATGCATCTCTCTTCTACCCCATGCATGTCATATGCCCTACTCACCACAATCCTTCTTCATCTTATCACCCAAATAACAGACAGCAACAGGTGCAAACTGTGGATCTCCTCATTATGCCATTTTTCCAACCTCCTAGTACTTTCTCCCTCTTTGGCCCAAATACTTTCTACAATGCCTAAATCCCTAATACTCTCACCCTTTGTTCTCCCCTTAATTTGAGGAATCAAGTTTCATACTCATATAAAACAACAGGAAAAATTAAGGTGCCACATAACAATCTTTATGTTTTAAGACAGAAAATGGGTAGACAAAATATTCTGGACTGAATGGTAACAACCATTCCCTAAATTTAAACTGTCCTTAATTTCTTTCTGCATGCCACTTTAATTTGTGTCACTTCCCTATATTTAAACTCTGCCACATTTTCAAAGGATTTATTAGCTATTATTTGTTTAAGTCTGACCTACATTCTGTTGACAAAAGTTAATGTCACCAACAACACAACTTAAGAACACAATAAGAAATAAGAATCTAGCTGCAATAAACTGGTAATGACACAACAAAGGAAAGGAGATCTGTATCAATCCCTAATACATCAAGCCACACTACAACATTTTCCTGTCCTTTTCTGTACACACGGTGGTAATCACTGCTTATGAAAAAGCCTCAAATTCATGAAAACTACATAAGACTGACCTCTTCCTATACAGAATATAATGCAGTGATCACATAACACTAAAATAAATTCTGATTTACACTTCTGATATGATTAAAATGTACGTTTCATCAGAATTTTCAGTCAAGCTGGCTGAATGTCAATGATGTGATGAGCTGCTTAGTGTAGCATACCAGAGGTTGACTCAAATCATGTTCTAACAAAAAATAAAAACATTCCAGTTTCCTTTTAAATTGGATATATGAATGCATACATATATACATATATATGTATATATATTTAATCAAGTTTGCAGAACTTCAGCATATTCAAACCAGGCAATACACATCCATTCACGCCTCAAATCCTTTGTTTTTAGTTTACAAGGGCTACTGTAGCATAACATTCACCAATAGAGACACTTCAATACTGTTAAAATTATATGGTATGAAAACAGGTGGAAAAATATAGAAAAGTCAGGATACTTAAAAAAATGTTCAATTCTGAACCATTTCTCAATTAATCTTTCAAGAGCATGTTCTAGACATAATGGCAAACGGTCACAACTCAATGCCCTGATACAAAATATAAACTAAGTAGCGAATAGTCTGTATCTTAGGTACAAGAATACACTTAACTGATATAAAAGACTATTGGAAGGTATGAATGGAATTTCTGGATGTATTACACAAAACCAACAGTTTACCAACAGCCAAAATGTAATCCTGTAGAGAATATAGTGCAATTTAGTTCAGTGGATCTTTGTTTGGAACACTTCTTTATATCTATAGTGCACATGGAAAAAATGACTTCTGCTGTTGCAATTTGTAAGCATGTCTGGATTCCTATTTCAAGTTAAAGCAGTCCAACATTCAGTATCTTATTTTATTGTGTTTCCTTATGGTTGAAGCACAAAAGAAGGTGTATACATTGCCTTATCAAAACCTGCAGCCCAGTAACAAAAAAGGAATAACCAAACTGTGCAATTGTTGAGCAGAATACAAAACAACACACTAATTACAATGTTGTACTCCATGACTGGATAATGTTAAGTTATTAATTTAACCCTTTAAGGAAGAAACATGTCTGTTTTATGTAAGGACTCAGTGTGTACAATACAGCACACTCTCCACCTTGGTCATAAAAAACCAATCTGTTAATGCAGTATACGGCAAAAGGTGTTGTTTATTCTGAGATAAATGAAAAACAAATAGATGCAATGTGAGCGCCATGCAGAATTTTTGAATGTTAAAACTGGTGGTATGCAAAGTTACTGACAGACTTCAAAAGATTACCACACAAAGGCATATTACGAGATTGGCCATATCTGAAGATATGTCTATTACTTCAACCCACTTCCTACAGTGAAATATCTCATTGCTGCACACAATGACTGCAGGATCACGTGCAATCATTACTACAACATAAATGCAATACGTGCTCTAAATAATCAGATCATCCCTGTCTGACACATCAGTGAGCTATAATCTTGTAATAAGCATGTCCAGTCTTTGTTCCATAAATGGTTAATGTGTACCAGTGATAGCAAAGTAAGGCTGTTGAAGTATGTATCAGATGAAAAATGTTTTAAGGTAAGTTAATGAAAAGCAAAATGATTCATTCACTGACAAATTTCATGAAAAATGGTATGGACAGTATGCCACAGGCCATGCCAATGTCATACTCTTGCGGTAAGCAGTTATAACATGCCAAATGCATCAACTTTTAAGGTGGAAGCAACACTGGTACCAATTATTTGATTCAGAGAAATAATGTATGGTACCAAATATTTTAAAGCATGTGATTTTGTTACCATAATTCTTTTGTCAAATAAAATTTAAGAAAAAAGCAACTGTGTGTAATACTTTAATGTAATGACTGTGACAACAGCTTCTACATTCTGCCAAAGGAGCTTAAACATCTCAACATACTACATCCAACACTGTAGCCAATGTGTACAGTATTCACAGGTTCACTGCATTAGTAGAACCAGGTGTTTATAAACACCATAATTTATATTGTGAATATGTGGTATACCAAAAAAACTTGCAAATCATACACTAATAATTCTGATAAATGAGATCAGAACAGCAATTATCAATACATGGACTCAGATGTTTTCCGTACAGGATTATGCAAACAAGAGGCAGCATGTATGACTTTCAAGATCTGGCCTAATCTAGCTGGAAACAACTAAATAATTTTCCTGTTAACATAACATTCCTAAAATATGAATATTTCATAAAGAATAAAATGTTTTACTGTACATCACAGCAAGTCAATAACAAAGTAGGTATGGAGTCACTTTAATGAAGTACTCTTGAATGAGTTTCAAAATAATTCATTATTAAAAATCAGCTCCACACACAAGATGCATGACACTGTGCAGCCTTACAAGATGATCGGCCCAAAAGCATGCAATTCCTGATCAGTATTCATACAATACACATTCCCATCACAGGATAATTAGTGTTACAAATTTTTCACACTACATGAGAACCAGTTCCAGCATGTGCATAGTGGGAGACATAGTAATGGTGGTGGTAATATGTGTCACACATCCAAAAATAATCTGATGGCCTCATCATTAGCATGATTGTCATACAGTATGCAATGGCATTGAGGAAAGTGTTGTTCATAAGTACTGTATTGTTACTCTCTCTACATTTATTACTGTGATCTTAGAGGAGCCTGTTAAAAAGTTAAATGATATAACATAAGCTCTGCAATATTGAAGTTAATTTCCTTAATAACAATCCACATTTCTATTCTAAACTGCCTGGATAATGTTGATAAAATATCCATTTACCTTTACACAAATAAAGTTTCCTACTATGAATTCTGGGGAATATTAATTAGTGTTACAGAATGTATTCCACAAAAAGCAACAAAACGTTTTGTATAAAGTTCTAATTTTGTATTGCATTTTCCTCATGAAAACATAGGTAGATTTTTTTAATCTGCACATATATTCTCAAACAATGTTTTCAACTGACACAAAGGACACGGGTTTGTCGATGATGTCTGCCCACCCTCTCGCACCTTCAAGGACAATGAATTATTTGCCTTTGCACAGGAGGCAGGGAAGTATGGTCTAAAAATATAACCGTATCATACCAAAATTATGAGATTCAACAATAGAAGGAAAGAAAATTTAACACTGAATGGCAGAACCAGTGACAAAGTAGAAACAATTTTGAACCTTGGATCTGTAGTAACAAAAGAGGGAAGAAATGAATAGGGTGTAAAAATCACTTCAGCATGGTACACTCATCATTCATTCAAATATTTCCAATATGGAAATCTATGCAATAATCCTTAAGGACAAAGTTATGCCTACCAGAAAGAAATGTGAAAGCAGTACTACTGTATGGGTGTACAACTTGGAAAAGAACAAACAATGCTGAAAACCAACTACAAGTGTATATTAATAGGTGCCTAAGGAAAATATTATATATAAAATGGCCAAACACAATAACAAATGAAGAATTATGGAATACCACCAGACAACTATCAAAGGTTGAACAAATTAAAAAAAATAAATAAATAAAATTAAAAAATTAGAAAAAAAGTAGAAATGGATTGGCCATACATTTAAGAAACTGCAGGAATCAACAGACAGGACTGCTATGGACTGGAACCCCCAGGGTAACAGGAGAAGAGATTGACTAAGATATACTGGAGGAAAGCAGTGGAAGAAGTAGCCTTTCATGGGACAGCATGGTCGGGTCAGGAGTAAGGGTGGTTGGCAGGGCATCATGCAAACTGGAGATGCTTTGTGCAAGCTATATGTTTCAGCTAGGAATGATGTGGTGATGATGATGATGATGGAGGACATCATACAAAATTAACTTTTGTACATCATTATAAAGCACATTCAAACATTACAGGAAATAACTGTAAATGCCTGCGCAAGACTGTTACCATGATTACTATGACAAACTGCATTCTCACTAACACAGTGCCACTCCTGCACACGCATAATTACCTGCATGACAGCATTCTTGATGCAGTTACAGTAATGCTTTCTGCATGACCTTGAAACAACCAATGCATAGAAATGATGGCACCAATCAACACACACACCCATGGAATAGGAACAGAAAAAGGGATGTGATGGATACAACGATACAGTTCAATACGTGGGTTTCCTTTTTGACAGCTAAAAAATTATATGAAAATAAACTGATTTAAAAAATTGTGCAGATTTCTTCCTATTTCATATTCCAAGGCAGTATTTAAATAAGTTTCTGTCACTGATAACTATGCATGTGAATAAATTAATACATGAACTGAACAGGTTTTAATTTAAGAAAAGAATATAACCTATACACTGCACAGACCAGAGGAAGCATGAATAAATACATAATTTTCACATTTCTAAAACCCATGCTGCATAAAAAATTTCTCACATGGGTATTATGGCCACATTGTAGTTGTAATCTATGCTTTATTTAATGACAATTCAACAGCTCATATTATAAAGTGATAAACTGTGGGATGATTAGTGAATCATAAATTGGAAAGAACAAAGAACAGCCATGACTTAATTTCATGTATGATCCTGACATTTGCCTGGACAAAATCTAGAAAACCACTACAACCCTCAGTCAGGATAGCAGGTATCTAGGCCAAGATTTGAACCCAGGACTGCATGAACATTAAGCAAGAATACTAACCATTCAACCACTACAGCTGAAATTTTAGTTATAATAATGGTATTTATTACAGCACAGTGTCGCAAAGGAAGAGAGCAAGGTATCCCCACATCAGGTTGCAGAGTGTGAAAAATAGTATAAAACAGCCTAGTAGCAAAATATATAATAGCAGGACTGGAAGATGGATGAAAGCTTGGTTGACAAATATCTGCAACAGTTTTATGAATCTTAAATAAATGTAAGAAGAGTTGTAAACATAAACTTAATAATCTGCACAC
>Ga0209755_10008132_pt1 | contig 11266 bp, 9 predicted proteins | sample TergutCo191P1_FD_187301 | JGI IMG/M metagenome (GOLD analysis project Ga0209755, IMG submission 187301) | Cornitermes sp. P1 segment gut microbial communities from Petit-Saut dam, French Guiana - Co191P1 (SPAdes) (version 2) | ecosystem: Host-associated > Arthropoda: Insects > Digestive system >... | reverse complement strand
CCATATCTCTGACTGACAATGGCAATGTTTGTTCCGGCAACGGTAGCACTCCGAATGCAAGCTGGACAGGAGAAACATGGCACTATGAAAGTCCGGGAAGCGGCGGAACTTTCAACTGGAATTCTTTACCGGCCTCAGCAAATTATCCTGTATCTTATAGTTCATTCACTGTCAGTGGCACGTGTGGAAGCTATGGGGCAATTACCAGCGGCAATTGTTCCGGTACAGTTACGGTAACGGAAGTTACTACGCCTTTATGCAATTTCGAGAAAAGCTGGTGCCCAAACGTTGATTGGGATACGGGGATAGAGTGGAATGTGAAAATTCCTGACGGACAGAATAATGCTAAAACTGGAAAGTGCTACTTTATGGAAAGTCTAGGTGGCGGTAACTGTAACGGTATTAATTCCCACATAGGAGATGGTGGTATGTATATTTATGTTTATCAAAATAACAATAATTGTTGGAATATAAATGCAAATGCAAAAACAAAACCAGCTTGTATTCCTCCGATTAACTGATTTACAAGACCCAAAACATCTTTCTACCTTCCATTATGAGTACCATCGTCCGTGGTCGTAATGGGGCAGAATTGAAAAATTACTCAGCCAAGTATTTCAATGCACTTATCTGCATCTTTTGTTGTTATTTTGGGATATGTGATAATGGCATTGTTCGGAAAGAATGTGGTTAAATTCATATCGTCAACCGCAACCCATTTTTTTATATGTGGGTGCATTTTTAAGTATTCCAAAATTTCAACAGGCCGGCTTTGCATTATTGGTGTGTATCCATAGAGATATTTTTGCAAATCATGTATGCGCAGCAGGAAAGGCAACGAATTTCCCGTTGTTCCGCATCGCCAAGAGCTGGACACAACAATTCTGGCTCCTGTAACATCAAGAATTCTCTTTATCTCTTTTACGCTGTCTTTATCCCAATCATAATATGCCATAGCCACATCGCATTTATCAAATTCACGATAATTAATGTGAAATTTATTTTCCAATTCATTCAGCAATTGTTCCATATCATTCATATATTCATAGCGGCATTGCGTGAACGGATGGATTACACCGTCAATATCCAAAAACAGCGCTTTCTCAATTTTGTCTTCGCAGAAGTCTGTGCATTTTGGCATAGCGAGTAATCTAGAAAACAACAAATGCATATTGTCTGAACCGGAATTCTCAGAATTTTAAGATTTTCAGAATTGGTTGTGTTTATTCGTTTGCCGTTTAGGTTATAGACTTGGCACAGCTTAGGGTTGAGGATTTTTCTATATTTACCGCAGCGAATCAAATCGCATTAGGCTAGATGACCCTCCGTTAGAGAGTCCTTTTATTATATCACATCTTAACTTTTAACAGGAGGTAACTATACCCAGAAAAAATACTGGCACGTCTAAAAAGGGCAAAAAAGACGAAAAACGAGGAACAGCGCAGATCTTTGACCTGACGCTCAAATTCATATTGAGAGAAGCCAGCCACCCTGCTGTGGTGCATCTTATGAACTGCATCTACAAAAAGGATTATCCTTTGCAGACCACATTGGTGAAATTCGGCCCAACCGAATACATCAAGAAGCTCCCGGAGTTGGGCAAGTTACAGAAAATTGTCTCGGATATGGTATTAACATTGTCTGGCGAAGGCTATAGTGATACATATCTGATAGAAGCACAGATAGACGATGATGCCGGGATGCTGCTCAGGATACTCAACTACAGCATGGCCGTAGCAATGGCAGGCAAAACCATTTCCGGCAACGGCTCTTACATGGAGATAACCATGCCTTCCCCAGCATTGCTTTACTTTGAGGAGAGCAAGACTGAGGATTTTGTTGCCATCAGGATAAAATTTCCCAGCGGTGAAAGCGTACTGTACAAGGCTCCTGCAATCAAGATACTGAATCACTCCGTTTCCGAGCTTGAGGGCATGGCTCTGCTGCTGCCATTTTATGTTCTTAAGATTCGTAAAGAGTTGAAGAATAAGGGCACAGATTTGAAGGTTCGTAAACGATTGTCAAAAGAGCTTGAAGGTTATATAGAAGAGATAGTCAATTTGCTGAAAGCCAGCAAGAAAAATTCCTATATTAATGAGGAAGACTTGGCTTTGCTTCTGAGTAGTTTGCATAAGATTAATTCAGAGCTTTACGGCAAGTATGAGGAATTTGCGGAGGTAAACATGAATTTGAAAAAATTTGGAAAGTCAGGTGTGCGCGAAGCTATTGACAAGGCTGTTGGCAAAGCCAAGAAGGAAGGTCGAGCAGAGTTGTTTGCTCTTTTGGAAAGCGGAGTTTCTTTGGATGAGGCTAAAAAGAGGTTTGGTTTTGTTTGAGCTATTTTCCTCCATTACCTCCAACAGCCAATGGAAAACTCCCCCTCAGAAAACAACAAGCGCATAGCGAAGAACACGCTGTTTCTCTACTTCAGAAGCATCTTGACACTTGGCGTTGGGCTTTACACAAGCAGGGAGGTTTTGGCGCAGCTTGGGGTTGAGGATTTTGGTATTTACAATGTTGTTGGTGGGGTTATTGTTCTGTTTAGCTTTATTCAAGGAGCTATGTATAGTGCAACTAGCAGGTTTTTTACATTTGATTTGGGGAAGAATGATTTTGAGCAGTTGAAAAAGACTTTCAGTTTGAGCGTGATTATTCATGGTTGTACGGCTTTGATTATTTTTGTTTTGGGTGAGACTGTTGGGCTTTGGTTTTTGAATACGCAGCTTGTTATTCCAGAAGATAGAATGGGAGCTGCTAATTTTGTTTATCAGGTTACGATTTTCACGGCTTGCATTGGCATTTTGCAAATGCCTTACTCTGTTGCGATTAATGCGCATGAGAGAATGAAGGTTTATGCTTATGCCGGGATTGCTGATGCCGTGTTTAAACTGGGGATTGCGATTGCACTGGGTTTTGCGACTGTGGACAAGCTGAAGTTTTATTCGATTTTGCTGTTCGGGGTTTACTTTGTGATGAGTGGTTTTTACATGTATTACTGTCATAGGAATTTTGTGGAGACACATTTTAAGTGGTTTTGGGATAAGAAGATGTTTTGGGAGAGGATGGGGTTTAGCGGGTATGAGGTACTGAACGGGATTTCTCATATTTTGGTGATACAGGGCGGAAATTTTTTGATAAATCGTTTTTTTGGAGTTTTTTTAAATGCTGCCAATGGCGTTTCTACGCAGGTAATTGGAGCAGCTAATCAGTTCACAGGCAATTTTTTCGCAGCAATTGCTCCTCAGATAACAAAATCTTTAGCAAAAGGTGAAATGGATTATTTTTACTCAATGGTAATCCGTGCAAGTAAATTTTGTTTTCTATTGAGTTTCTTATTTATGGCTCCATTAGCTTTACAAATGAATTTTGTTTTGAATACTTGGTTAAAAGAAGTTCCTGATTATGCTGAGATTTTTTGCCAATTAAGTATAATAAGTGTAACTCTAGCCTTCACATTTATGTCTATTTGGCACGGAATAATATCAACTGGCAAAAATAAAAGATTTCGCATTATAGATAGTTCCATACTCATGTTGGCTTTTCCACTTACACTTTTTGGACTGCATTTTTCTCCTATCGGATACATATGTTCAATCATAGTCGTTAATAGTATTAGGGTAATTTATGCAACGCTATCACTCCGTAAATTAACAGGTTTTTCAATTCAAGCTCTAATTAACCAGTCTTTGCTTAAATGTTTTGCGATTGGAGTTATTTCAGTTCCGCTGCCTTTTTACATCACTTTAAGCATGAGCGGCTGGCATGGATTTTTAGCGTGCCTTGCCGCTTTTCTTGTTACATTTGCTCTAAGCACTTGGTTTATTGGATTGAATGTGAGTGAAAGGGAGAAAATATTTCTATATTTACGCCAACGAATTAATTCGTTCTTAGTTAGATGACCTTTCATGTGATAGACTAGGTTATTTTCCAATAACCTCTCTTAGTAGCTTCTGTACGTTTAATTAAACCTTTAGACTGGTGGGGTTGAGGATTTTGGTATTACAACTCTCCTATACACATTAGTCTTTCGCTAGTCTCTAATAATTTTAATCCATGATATTCAAAGGATTTTCTAATATACTCAGGGTCTCCCAAACCGATGTTTATCAAATCGTCTTCGTAATATTTCTTTCCTTTTCCTACAGGAATAATATTAACATTTTTAGCAACCTTCTTCATTAATTCTGTGATTTCTTCCATTTCAAAAAAACGAACCTTATATAACGGATCATTCTGTTTTAATTTATCAAAATATTCAACGAATTGCTTATTATGTGCGTTATGCACTGTAGCTATTATGCGATATTTCGTAATTCTTGCCTGTTCTTGCATCAATTTTAAAATATTACTGTCATCTGGAAATAGCACCCAAAAACCATTATGAAAAGATAAGTCAAATAATTTATCCGAAAAATTAATATTGAAAGAGTCCTGTTCCGATAATTTGTCGGCAATTAGAGGAAATTGTTTTTTAGCTAATAAAACCGCATTTGAAGAATAATCTGCTCCATAGCAATCAATGTTCATAGCATTTAAAGCTCCTGTGTCTCTAAAACTACCTGCAGCTAGCTCTATGATTTTATTTTCGTTTGGATTTAATATCGCACGAATATAATATGCATGCCGTAAATCTTGCTGATAATGGTCAAAAATAGTTTCCCATTTTTGATTCCACTCTTCTTTTGTTTTCACGCCAACTTCCACTTTTGTGTTCATATAAAACCTCCTATTTGAACAATACTATTTTTTTTAGCTAAAATTCCCTTGTTTATTTCCTGGAGTTTAGATATTTCCTTGTTTTGAAAAACACTCAAATGCTCCATCACAAAATTATAGCCAGCGAAACAAGAAAAACCAATTCCTGCCGAAAACCTTGGATTTATATCCATTAAATAATATACTTCATTGCAATATAAAAATTCAAAGTTTACGCAACCGAGTATATTCAATCTATCTGCGGTTTGTAAGATAATTTCTTTTAAGCAATTATCCTCAAAAATTTCCACAACAATCCCTGCGCCATTGCTCGTTCGCAGAAGTTCTTTTCTGGACATAAATTCAGTGTTGCCATATTTATCTTTAATAACGTCTACAGTAATAACTTGACCAGCAATATACGGTTGAAAAATATAATCATCCATTTTTTTTATAATTGGCAACTGCAATGGGTTTTCCAGCATAAATTTACCTTCGCTGCTTCTACCATTTTTTGGTTTAGCGATAATTGGATAATTCCCTAGATTTTGCAACTCATTTTGAGAAAGAAGCTGAATATTGCTTCCTATCTTTGATTTGTCTCGGCAACGCATTATAGTTTCAAATGAGGAAATGCATATAACAATGCCTTCATTTTCAAAAATACTTCTATTCTGATTTAAAACATCAATTTCAGCATCAGTCAAGGGAAATATAAATTTAATGTTATCTGATAAACATATTTCTAAAATAGAGTTTATATAGTTATCTGCGTTGTATTTTGGAACTTTGTAAAATTTTTTCAGAAACTCCAAATTAGTTTGCCATTCAGTAGGATAAATATCAGTTCCAATAATTTTAACATTTTCAATATTATGTAACTTTTCCAAAACACATGGAGCAGACATTGAACCTATAGCTGTAACTAGTATATTGCAATCTGTATTCATTTTAAAACCTCACAAATTCGTTCAACATCATCCAATTCCAAGTCCGCATATATCGGTAAGCAAATCACTTCGTTAGCCATTTTACGAGCAACAGGCAAACGCTCTGGCGCAGAACTCGGTAATCCCTTATACACTGGAAAATCGCTAATCAACGGATAAAAATACCTACGACCGAAAATGCCATTTTGTTTCAAATTCTCATAAAGAGAATCTCTGCTCATTCCATATTCATTCTCATCTACAAAAACTGGGAAATAGGAATAATTATGGGTAACATTAGGCATATCCTCAAAAAATGAAATGCCTTTAACATTCTGCAAAAGTTCTCTGTATGTCTCTGTGATTTTCTTCCGCTTTGCTATAGCTGCGTCTATATGTTTCAAATTCAACAAACCATAGGCTGCTCGCACTTCATCCATTTTGGAATTTATGCCAGGAGCAACTACAACCGTCTCGTCTGCGAAACCAAAATTTTTCAAATAATCAATTCTCTTTTTTGTACGAGCATCTTTAACTACCAACGCCCCGCCTTCAAGCGTGTTATAGGTTTTTGTGGCATGAAAGCTCAGAGAACTCATATCGCCAAAATTGAGAATGCTTTCGCCATTCACCTTAACCCCAAAAGCATGAGCAGCATCATAAATAACCGCCAAACCATAGCGGTCTGCCACATCCTGAATGGCTTGCATATCGCATGGATTGCCGTAAACGTGCACCGGCATTATTGCTGTTGTTGCAGGGGTTATAACCTGCTCTATCAAAGCTGAATTTATATTGCCGGTTTTTTCTTCAATGTCAACGAAAACAGGCTTTAAGCCGTTCCACCAGATTGAATGAGCAGTTGCAACAAAGCTATACGGCGTGGTTATGACCTCGCCTGTTATACGCATTGCCTGCAAAGCGGTTATCAAAGGCATGGTTCCGTTTGTGAAAAGACTGAGATGTTCCACTCCCAAGTATTCGCACAGCTTCTCTTCCAATTCTTGGTGATAATGACCATTATTGGTTAGCCATTTTCTATCCCAAATATCTTGAAGATACGGAATGAATTCCTCAAGCGAAGGAAGAAGGGGAGATGTTACTTTAATTTGGTTCATTTTACATACACCCATAAAGAACCGTTTCAGCACCATTAATCCAATGATGCCTAACATAAAGCTTATATTCTGGAACTATTTCATGAACATATTCGGCTATTCTAATCATGTCTTCGTCCGAATGGTATAAACAAATAGCAAGTTTAGGTTTATCTCGCAAAATTGTTTTTTTTGCTCCATGTAACGCGCTTAACTCCGCTCCTTCTATATCCATTTTTATGAGAGTAACCTTTTCTTGCAATTCTAAAGCATCTATAGAGATAGTGTCAATAGTGATCGCATGGAGTTCCCCCATATTCGGTGAAAAAGCAAATCTATTTGCCGCATTATTATAACCAGGAATCTCATAGAAAGTCAATTTTGTTGTTTCGCTCTAAACGCCTTTATTTATCAACTGAATTTTAGAGTTGTTCCCATGATTTTTCTTAAGAAATTCAAATGTAGCCGGAGTAGCTTCAAATGAAATTATGCCTTTGTAATTTGGTACAAACTTTATAAAGTCATTTATTGTATTGCCGTCATAGGCTCCGCAATCAATCAAAACTTCATTTTCTCCGTACTCAAAGAAATCATTCTGAAAATATTGAACTTGCTTTGTGTAAAAATCACTATATTGAGCTAACCCGCATCTGGCTTTAATAACTCCAAGATAAACTTCCTTGCTACGTTCATCCGCAAGCAATTCTGCAATTGCCTGAACTTTTCTGCTATTTTTTCTAAAAAAGATGATAGATTTTCTATATTGCCTTCTTTTCCAACAAACGACAATGCCGTGAGGCAAAATAGCCTTAATAATCTTTTTGATTATCCGAGTTACTGTCATTTTAGACCTCCATTTTTGAATTTTCGCAAAACTCTTTTTACTTCTCTGAGGGCGAAATATAATTTTGAAAAGCTTCCATCGTTTTTGCTGAAAAGCGCAAACAATATTCTGCGGTAAATATCTCCGAGAGAAAATGAATATATCAAAGAATTGAAATAAACAACTTCCTTGCTTGAATTATCTATAAAATCCAAATGCCTGCGAAGCTTATCTTCCGTGCTTTCTTTGAACTTTGGTATTTCTGTAAACTGAAGATTCTCATTATATTTTTCAACCAGAATTTTTTCCAGCAGTTCGGAAAGTGAAAATTCAGCAGGGGATCTGCGGAACATAGCTTCTTCTGTGGTATATCCCAATAGCCCTATTGGCCTATGATCATTTCCATCCATCGATATGGTCAATGCCCCAGCTTTGTAAGCTGCAATAGCAGAACCTGCCGAAGCGATAACCACATCAGTTAAGTCAAAAAATGCTCTTGGAATTTTTGAAAGCGAGCCAGAGACAAACAAATGGATGTTTTTGCTTTTGGCAATTTCATTTTCTATGTTCTTGATTGCCATATCGTCGTAGCTGCTACCGCCAATCAATATGAGATTTATTTTTTCATTTGGATGTTTCTTTGCGAAAGCTACTGTTTCCGAACATGTGCTCATTATGTATGGTTTCTCTAAGCGACCTATGCAGCCTATATTATAATCTGCATGTGGCAAAGAATTGAATAAGGGGAATTCATAGTCTTCAACCACATTATCTGCTACACCACCGGCGGCTAATACATATTTTTTTTCGGGTTCAATTTCTTTGATATTTTTGAATAAAATTGGAATTGTTTGCTCCTTTATTCCAACAAGCTCTCTTCTGCCATGCTTAAACTCCATAAAATGCATTGCGTTTTTTTGCATAGCCGGAGTTTCATCCAATAGATAAATTATATGTTTGGCTTTCAATTTTTCCGCAATAAGTTCCCCCCATTCTGCTAGAATTGGCTGATGGCTTTCTATGACTATTTTTTCACTGTTTTTGCATTGTTCGCCAATAAGTTTGTATATCTTTTTCCTTGTAAACCAGAAGCAATAGTTTGGCCTCCACATAAGAACCGGAAATGTCCATTGCTCATATTCTTCCAAACCAGGCAAAATAATTCCATTGTTGTATTTACTGATAACTAAAACATTCCAGCCATGCTTTTCGAGAAAATGTTTTTTCGCTAAAATATAACGAGGGCCGCCTCCAGTATTGAGAGCAGTTGCGGTTAGAACAATAAATGTTTTTTGTAAATCAATCATAATTCCCCTTTAATTTTATTTTCAAGCTTATAATGCTCAAGTACGGCTTTTAATTGTTCATCATTCCTGTTTTCTCCTACATTAGTTGCCATAAGAGTTCCCCCAGTTAATCCAAGTTGTTCTCCGGGATTTACATAAACAACTTCCTTCATATTCTCCTTGACCAAATTGATTTTGGTTCCTTGCAGCACTGCCATTGCCCAAAACCAAATATCATCGTTATTCGGAGACAGTCTTCTTATAAGCTCTTCGTTAAAAACATCTTGGTACAAAGAGTGTGGGGGGTAAAGTATTCCGCAGAAGCCCGCAGCGGAATTTAATAACGATGGCTTTGTTTCATTACCATTACATAGTGCTCCTCTCTTCCATAAAGACCAAGGTTTTATTTTTTCATCTTCATAAAGCGTAACTTTCGTCGCTATATGGCAATGGATATGTTGCGGATTCTCCTGATAAGCCATATAAAGCTTTTCCAATCGGTCTTTTTCATAATAAATATCATCGTCAAAAGTAACAATAATATCTTCTGGATATTCTCGCAAAGCCGGAATAAGTTTATTATAGCATTTTAAATCATGACAAAATTTTATAGTCAACCCATTATTTTTGAATTTCAAAATATCATCGCTTATAGCCTTTTCTTTGTTCGGAACTTCCTCATATGTAAACCACAATACAATTTCATCCGGTTTTATGCTTTGATTCAAAAGCGAATGCAAAGTATATTTCAAATCGCTCATTCGCCCCGAGTAAGAAGTCAAAGAAACTACAAGTCTGGGAGTTCGCTTCCCTTCAAAAATACCAGACATATCTCTTGCGCTATCTATTTTTCGGCTTATTTCGGATTCATCGATGTATTTAATTCCCGAAGTTTCAATTATTTTTTTATCGCCGAGAATAAATCTCTTAATTTTAATCCTAAATTTTTTAGGAATTAATAATTTAAAAATTAATTTGATAATAGTTTTCACTTGAACCCTCTCAATAACCATTTTATTCTGCGTATTAAATTAAGCATTTAAATCTCCTTCCGCAACTCTATACAAACTGCTCGTTTGAAAATACCAAACCAATCTTTAACGAATTTACAAAAAAACAATCACTCATTAGCCAAACCTCCGCTGTAAGATAGAAAATTATTTAAGTACATTCCAATAACCGCCTTTATCCGGGCCTATGCGTTCAAGCAAACCTTTGGCTTTGAGTTTGGAAATGTTTTCTCTTATTTTTCTTTCTGAAATCTTAACAACAGCAGATAATTCCGGTATTGTAATACGCTGATTTTGTTCAATACTCTTCAAGATAGCCAATTGGTTAACAGTAACTTTTTCAAGGACTTTTTCAAGGACCTTTTCAGGGACTTTATCAGGGACTTTTTTCCCAAGAAATTCTTCACTAACTCCTTTTGTGACCATTTCAAGGACTTTTTCAGGGACCTTTATAGATTCTTTCTCTTTCACAATTTGCTCACTAGCTTGGTTATACTTAAACACAACTCTAATAAAATTATCCATTATTTCAAAAGAACTGGCATCATATTTTTCCATAATCCTGGGAATTCCGGAGCCCAACTGCTCAACTATCCCCAAATCTTTGAAAATTCGCATGATTTCCTTGTTGCGAGGCGAAGAAAATCCGCTGTAAAAATCCTCTTCGCTAAAACCATAAGGCAATCCGCCTGCAGAAGTAATCTCCAAGCGGTCCGAAAAGAATTCAAACTTGGGAGAGGCTCCATTTGAATAATCATTGTGGACAATAGCATTAACCACAGCTTCCCTTGATACTACGAAATCAATTTTTTCCTGCTCTTTTCTAATGGGATACGTTATCTCAGTGTATATTGTATTTTCAACTTTCATTCTATCTAAAACGGAATACAAAGCCTTAACCAAAGAGCATCTTCCAAAATCAATGTTCTCAATTAAGTTTACGCGAGTTGTATCGGCGTATTTTGCCACTTGAATTGAAACCCCATTTTCATCACTCATCAAATACGCAGCATAGTTGGGCTTGCCATCTGGAGTTAGCAGCTCCAAAGTTTTCATAAATGAAGAATTTAAAGTCATCTTTTTTTCTTGATAGTATATTTTTAACTGCTCAAAAGATAAATTCGCTCTTGGAGATAAAATATTGCCTATGGTATTACGAACTCTTTTATTAAATAATTTCTCTATCATATATTGAGGCATTTGCTCTGCAGCACTGCCAACTCTAAAAAAACATCCTTTACTTGTCATCCCAATTTTTGAAATAAAATATGGTTTTTCCAAGCCACTAGCTATGGTTATTTTTATTATCTGCTTACCTTCATATTCTTCCAGAGAAACATCAAATAAACCCATAACCGAAGGGCTTATATTATTCTGAATTCTATCTTTAATTTTTAATTGAACTTCATCTGCGTTTTCAACACCG
>Ga0209755_10008131_pt1 | contig 11270 bp, 4 predicted proteins | sample TergutCo191P1_FD_187301 | JGI IMG/M metagenome (GOLD analysis project Ga0209755, IMG submission 187301) | Cornitermes sp. P1 segment gut microbial communities from Petit-Saut dam, French Guiana - Co191P1 (SPAdes) (version 2) | ecosystem: Host-associated > Arthropoda: Insects > Digestive system >... | reverse complement strand
GAGGAGGTATGGCACCATTCGTTGCTTGCTTGCTTGGTTTCCAGCTGGTGGTAGTGGACCCAGGTTTTATCTCCCATAACAGTTCTTCCTAGAAAGCTATCACCTTTAGCTTCAAAGGGTTTCAAAAGTTCCTGGCAGGCATCAACATCTCGTTCTTTCAATTCTGCAATCAGCTGGATTGGCACCCACCTTGCAAATGCTTTGTGGAACTGCAAAACATCATGGACAATATGGGGTGCTGATCCATGACTCATCTCCAGATGTGTGGCTATTTCATTCACTGTTACGCGGCGATTTTCCTTCACAATTGCTTCAACTGCTGCAATGGTCTCTGGTGGCACTATTCAGTGTGCTGGACCAGATTGAGTAGAGTCTGTTGCAGAACTAATGCTGTTCATGAACTTCCTAGTCCACTCATACACTTGCTGTAGTGACATACATGCATCACCATACTGAACTTTCATTCATCAATGAATTTTGGTGGGTTTCACCCCTTCACTACTTAAAAAATGGATGACAGAACGCTGCTCTTCTTTGGTGCATGTTGCAAGCAGGGCCGCCTTCTTTATACCACTACAGCGCCATCATGTTGCATTCCTGCATCATACTGCTACCTGTCAGCCACTCTTCAAACCATGAGTATCATTGTCAACTTACAAGACATTCGACCTGTGTTTCGAATTTTTATCGCACTTTTAAGGTTTTCATTTGACTCTTCATCGTATTTTGTATGTTACGTGGGTCAGAATGATAGGGGTAATGAGCCATTGGGAGTAATAGTGTTAGGTAGTGGGAAGGGTCATAAGTGGGACAAGCAGGAATGTCAGGGGTGCTGATGGTGTGGAAAAGAAGTGATGCAGTGTAGGATGTGATGGTTATGTACAGAGAGGAAATTAATTGAGGGTGGTCTGGAATGCAGTTAGTAACTGGAGCCATGGAAGTTGAGCAAGATGACAAGGAATGTAGTTATCATGGATAAGTGTGGCTGCATTCATCCATGGGAATTAACTTTTCATCACCATTTAAACAGTATGTGATAAATTGCTATTCTTGCTATGTATGAAAATCCTTAATTTTCAAAGGTCTGTTAAAGGTAAGGTAAGCTGTCCTGATGCACACCATGAATGCATATGGAGGAGTGGGATATAGCTCCACCTATTCTTAACTTGAGTAAACATGTAGGGGGGAGTGGGCAGTTTAATGACCTGGCTGCTTTACCCTTGAGGAAACAGCCTCTGATACCCATGAAATAGGACGCTGGGTGGAACCTGGAGCTGGTCTGGAGCCTTTGGTGTAGAGAAAAATGTCTGGCCCATGCAGGGACTCAAATCACTGTTCCTGGATTAGCCACTCCATGGCTTAGTCACTGTTCACTGACCGCACTATCTTGACTTATGGTGAAAGTTGGTGATTTGAAGACTGAAATCTGTGTTTGTGATTACTTTTGTTTGAAAGTGCTAGACAGATGCTTTCTTATTATGTTAAACCAAGATATATAAGTGCATCATCAAACTGAGTGAAAGTGTTCACATCATACATTTTTTAAAAAATTGAGAAATGTCCCCTAACATCCTCCCCTAATCCCCTCCCATTTACACAAAGCACTAGAAGGGCTTTGCCATGGCTCAGGTAGTTTGTCGCCACCCTCACACTTTGGAGGCCTGAGTTCAATCCCAGTCCAATACACATAGGATTTGTGGTGGAAAGAGTGGCACTGCAACAGGTTTTTTGGTTTTTCTCCTGTCAGGATCATTCCATAGATTTTCCAGACTCATTTGTTCATCTTTTACCAAACCAATGGACAGTGCTCTTAAGTCATTCATTGCATAGTCTGTCTTGTGAAAGGTTCATAGCCTATTCCAAAGTGAGTTTTCCACAGAGAGTGATCTAGTGCTTCCTCTTTCAAATTCCAGTTATTTTCTCCTTATGGTCGTCCAATATCTGCGTACATTTTCTTTCTCATCTTCTCATCCCTTCCATCTGTCTTCAATAATGTGTATTATAAGGCATTTCCTGTGCAAGATGTGAACAGTCCACTTAGCCTACTTTCATTTTTTGTATGTAGGATGTTTCTTTCCTCCTTGATGCTATGCAATACTGCATACCAGATTTTGAAGCTGTCAGGGTATTTCTGATCTATTTTTTGAAGTGTCCAAGTTTTAGCACCATACAGATCTATGCTGCACATTTGTATTTCGCTGGGTTATTCATTAAATTTAAGTCCAGTTTGCTGGTGAGAAGAGTCTTCGTGTTGAATGTCACTCTTTCTGTGGCAGTCCTGAGTTTAATTTCATATGTACATCTCTCTTCGTTTATTATCAGGCCAGATGAAACATTCACCATTCTCCAGTTGCTTTTGATCTTTTGTAATCTGTATGTGGGGATGGGGGTCGTTGTTTTGATATTTTCATTGAGTCATTTCCACATTCATTTCCATTACATAGTGTCATCCAACTTCATCTAGTCTGTCAGTCATGCTCTGTAATACTGTTTCTTTCTTAGCCAATAGAGTGACATCATCTGCATATTTTGCAATGTGAATACTGGTCCTGTTTTTAAGGCTCCGTACCATTCAAGAGCAAACAACATTATTGTCTAAGTCTTCTTCCAATCCTGACACTCCTGTTGTCACCTTGGTTTGGTGTTGTTAAGTAACAGATTTAAAAAATACTAGAATCTAATGAAAATAGCTTGAAATATATTAACAAACACTGCTTTTAAATAAGTATTTTTGTAGCTCACAAGTTATGTGGTTTTCTAGAAATTTTTTGCTTATGAAATAACTCCTCAAAAAATCCATTTTTAAAGTTCTATCAAATATTTTGTCAGTTTCTTACAGTCAGTATGTAAATTTAGTGTGGACACTAATTGTATTATTATTATTGTTATATGGTGAGGGCTTAAAATTTCCTATGCATTGTAGGCTACATACTACATTATGATGGGTTTGGCCGGTATAGGTATCGACTTAAACAAGTATAAGTGAAAGATACAAATTGGTATATTATTTTCCTCAATATTAGGAGGAAGTGTGCTGAATTCTCAACTTGGGAAGAGGAGCACATTTAGGAGAATGTTTGTTCAAGGACCTGCAAACTTGGCTTTACTGCTGCTCATCCACTACAAGAACCATAACGAAGTATCATCTATGTGCTCCTGTGATACTTCTGTTATTTGTTCAATTCGCCATTGGGTGTCATAAATGCATGTACTAAAACATTCTGTACTAAAATTGCAGTATTACTGAAGTCACAGTTTGCTAAAGTGATTTCTTCCATGCTGTTTCTTCAGCAACCCAGCAGTGACTGGACTGAATTCCAGTCACTGCTGTCTGGGACCAAAAATTTAATTTCTCATGGTTATGTATGAAGAATTAGGAGGAAGACAGTGCTTTATGTAAATTTTGATTCTGCAGACCTGGTCCCATGGGTGCCAGATTAATGGAATTTTGCTGTAGACTACTGCAGGTTTAACAGAGAATGTGGCAGTGAGCCAAAGAGGAGACTGATATACAAGATTTGTTTACTGAAAGAAAAAGGACATGCATCACTGGTGACAGCTGTTCATGTTACAAATAGTCTTATAGTCTACCAGCATAGAAGGTGGACACTGGAACTTGGAATGGACACCAAAGGGACTAGTGTCATATTCTTTATTATTGTATGCTGTTAGGTATAACTGAAGGATATTTACTGAGAGAAAAATATGTTGTCTTAAATGTATTAACATGGTTTAGTTAATGTAGATCTAACAGAATTTAATCTGTTGTTTATAATGAAAGGTTACTGTATCAGACCTCATACTTAATCCTTTGAAGTGTTAAATTCATATAAATAAGGTATAACACTTCAGTCCCAACTGGAGAGAAAATGCATTGCATCGCCATAGACACACACTGAGTAATGTGCATAGTTCTTTATTCAAGCAGGTGCTACATGTTGTAACCACAGTGCTATAGATTTTGTTTGGGTGTACTGCCTGCAGATATGCCTCATGTCCCGTGATGAGCAAAGCATCCTTGTGGTGAGCTATGCAGAATTGAAGCACTGTTTGGAGCAGTCATTTGAAGAGATCCTCAGTGCAGCCGCAAAGCCAGAGCAGTTAGCGTAGACAGTGACAGTCAACAACCACCCATCCTGTAGCGCATCATGATTGCTTCCTTCAGTGTAGGATGATGTAGCTCTTCCCAGACCTTACTGATGGGTGGGAAGGCTATGCATGTGTGTTATGTATATGTGCGTATGTTGGAAAAAGTTTCCCATCTTGTACATTGTGTATGATGATATATCAGATATTCTTCTTCCTTTTATGCCTGACCATTTCTGAGAAACGATTCTATTAACTGACTGTAAATGAGTGAGCCAGTGGTGCTGCTGTTGCTGCGTCAGATGTATGAATAACTGCTGTCCATGGTACCACTTATAGGTGTCAGGTAGGATCTATCTAGTTGAAATTCAAAAATGAAACAATGTTTTTGGTCTTTATTTGTATTTAGTTACTTGTGTTTGAGTTTTCGTTCATTTTTTCAGATGAAAGGTACCATGTGGTGTATATATATATATATATATATATATATATATATATATATACACACACACGCACACACACACACATACGTGATGGTAGCTTAATGATTTGAAATTGTGTTAGAAATTATTATCTTCGAGTCTTTCATGTGGGAGGAAAGGAGGAGCAAGTATTGAATCTTCCAAGACTTAGTGGTTTGCCTGACACAAGTATAACCAGGCTGTTTACTGCATGGAGGGTTTTATGTTTTCATGGTAGTGAAGGACTGATTGGTGCTCACAGTGGTACAGGTTTGCAAGTTCTGAGCTCAACCAGTGCAGAGGACACCTATCATTTTGTCTGCTGAGTGTATTTTTTCTAAATATATATTTTTTTGTAATGGTGAATTACAAGTGGTTTCTGTGAGTGAACCATAAAAATGCACCAAAGGTTGTAACATAGCCACCAAGAGACAAACATGCTTTGGATTACTTACGTGTTCCAGTTTACAAATGACAGACAAGTGTCAGTGAATCTAGTTTTCTCGTGAGAACTGTGCAGCTCTGCAAAATGCATGGTAACTGCTTCCCCAAGCTAACAGGATAGTAATAAGTTGTTATTAGGGGAAGATATATCATTTACATTCCTACTGATGCTGCTTAGCTTGAATGCGGTAAGGTTAACAGACAGCCTTGTGTCATTGCTCCTGCATATTTCAAGTGTCCTGAGGCACAAGCTTGTGGTATTTTTGTCACTGACTCCTTTGTAGCACACATCTTTTCATTAGAATGGGTATCCAGCTTGATAAAGATTTGGTGCATACCTCTAACACTGTTTATTGTGCATGGAAGGTGTGACATTTCAGTATCATTTTTATGTTATTGAGCCTGTTGTTTCATATCACACCTTCCTCTGCCTTCATGCACTGTGTATGTGAGAATGCATATAAGCATAGGTGTGTTTACCCACCTGATGGAGACAGTTGAAGGCTACAGTTCTAGGTAAACAGTGAAACAAAGTGGTAATACCAGTCTTCAGTAACATGTGTAATGAGAATGTGAGAAGGCAATACACAGCAAGTGTAAGATACTAGAAAAAATGTATGTGATATTTAAAGGATCACTAAAACAGTATTTTCCATCCATTTGAGATTAGAGTAAACGTGTTTCATCTGCATTTATTGCTAGAATGTAAATTCAGGTACTTCCTTTTTGTACTGCACACTGTGCACATCTGTTAGACTGCATTGTCTTCCAGCTGTGTGTGTTTGTCTTGCACTTTTACCCCAAGTAAGCAGGCCGAAGAGTTTTTCTTCCTTGGTCATGGTGATGCTGGGCTGCTGTGGTGTGGTTTCATGTACACACTATCTTCATTAACTTGGCTACAATGTCAGTAGTGCAGATGTATGGATAATAAGTGACGGGATAGAATACGTAACTCTAGAAGTTAAACAGAACAAAAAGGAGTCCATCTGCAGTGGACCCTCACACCTGAAACCTACTATGATGTTACCAAAATATCTGTTAATGAAATTCACCAGGTAATCCTCTTACATTTTAGTTACAGAAGAAATTCCAAGCAAGTAACTCTCAGTGACAAATTTTCATATGATGATACATTGTAATGGCATGTGAATATTTAACTGTTGACATTGTGGCATTGTCAGGGTGCCCATATTTTGTCCACCTTGACATCCCTGTCTAGTGTACAGGATTGCATTATGTGGTTACGAGTTCCGCTGAATGTGTTGGAATATGAATGTAGGAGTCACTTCTTTTCAAGTATACAAGTTTCAAGGAATATTAAAACCACCTGCAGAATTTATTTCTGTGTTTTCTATCACGGTTAGTAGATAGTTCTCCTGACACATAATCAAATAAAAACATGGAGAGTAAATAAGTATCTTACCAAAATATTAGCGTTTCATTAATTCTGAAAAAAAAAATTACAAAATTTCTTGGCTGTGGTATATTTCTAGCTGGCTTTCAGTATGTACACTACTCCAGCTGTTATACTATAAGAACTAATAATGGATTACCTCCCTGCCTGATTCCCTACAGGCAGTGCTGATTGGCTTTACATTAACAAAGCTTAAACATTCACAAAATTCTTTATCAACTTGTTGGAGCATATGGTTTTTTGTTGGTTAGTCCTCTGACATATTTCGGCCAGACGTAATAGGCCATTTTCAGGGAGTCCTCTATGACATATGCAGCGTTCACTTCAACTTGCCTATTAGAATTCTCACATGTGATTAAAATCAGTGTTTTAGTAAGTTACAATTAGTACAGTATATAATACAATATAAAATTATGAATTTCTAAAGGTGTATGTTGTGCCCAGACATATGTATTTCAATCTTTCTTTATATATAGCAAGTTTTGATGTCTGTGAATATGGAAGATAAACTTTGATTAGAAATGTCAAACAGGCCCAAGTTGTTTACAACTTCAAAAATGCCAAAGAGAAGTTTATTTAAAGACTACTGCAGCTATCTGGTTCAACAAGATATGCAAAAACCATCAATTAACACCTAAACACATAAAGATTTAGGTAAATGGCAATAACAAAGAAAGCTGTAATACAAAAAACTTAGCTGTTAAATATGGACTGAATCAAGAACTTGAATTGCTTTATAAGAAAAAACAAACCCTAAGTGAGAAATTTTATAGAACTCATTTAGAATGTGGAAAACGGTGGAATACATGTATCCAAACATCTGTTGAATCAAAATTGCAATCAGTACTATAGGTTAAACAAACCTTCAAAGTTCTAGTCATAGTTCATCTTCCATTTTCATGTATTGCAAAACTTGCTACTAAGATCAAAATATAGATGTTTGGACACAACATGTAATTTTTGAATTTAATAATTTTATACTGTACTAATTGTAACTTAATTATATTTTAACTTAATTATATTTTAACTGTAATTTACTACTACATCAGTTTTATTCATATGTGAAAAAACTAATAGATAAGTTGAAGCAAACACTCCAAATCTCATAGAGGACTACCTGAGAGTGGCCTATTAAGTGAGGTCAAAACATGTCGGAGACCTAACTGACAGTAAATAGTGTAGTGCAACAAGTTGTTATTTCATTTTGTGAATGTAATGTAGTTGCACAGAAAATGTATAATGTTAAATTTAAAAGCAGGTTAAACAATATTCTGGAAGAAACTGGAAGTTTCTTTCTAGTCGGAAATTGAATGCATATTACGTTGTCCTTTAGAACACACTGTCTGAAGTGTACAAGGGTCTCATTTACTCACAGCAACAGTTCACAATTTTTAAAATTTGACAAACTTCAATTATTGTTATATCTGCAACATGTTCACACAGTAGATAAAATGTTGAGTCTTTGGCACTGGTGAACATTCTATCCTGTCTCGGCTATTTTACATAAATTTGTCTTGTATCTAAAATTGTTGATTAATAGAAAATTCAAGCAGTATGGTAGAATATGTGTGTTACATTATTATGTACAGAAACTTTGATGGTTTTAATATATAATGATACAAAATGAATAATATTTATCATTTGAAGAAAACAGTTATGGTATTGTGGACATTTACCATATTTATTTTTTTAATTCAGTAATCTATCATACTGCTTTGTCATAGTAGGCATCCCAGTATACAAATTGGTTTTGTTAGATATAACATCCTTGTACTATGAGACCAGACGTAATACAGCCCAACAAGCATCATGCCTGAGATTGTCCTGGACATATATAGAAACTTATCAGTATGCAGTGTGTTATTGTGATGGACATAATGCTAAAATCTGTGATGATGATCAGAGATGGAAACAGAGGAAGTGCTGATGAAGGTACATATCCCAGAAAGTGTGTGTGTCCTAAAGACAGTGCAACAGATGGAGTGTACTGGATGAAACTCCATCACAGACATACATATTTTGTACATTTGCAGTCATAGTTTTTCACCCATTTTGTAGTTTTTATTGGACTGCTCACAGGACAACTGAATAAATATGATGGTGATATTCTTATTTTTGTGATGTGTAAAACTGTAAATGTAAGATCAAGACATTAAATTCAGTATTGTTCAAGTCTAGTTCAAGTTCTAGTTCAAGTCAAGAATATTTTACAGATATTGTACCCTCTTGAAAATTGAAGCTGTGCGACTCAATTACATTAATTGATTCGACTGTTGGTGTAACTCAGCCATACTTGGTGGAATGTTAAGTAATATTGATTGTTTGTTCTGGCTGATTTCTTAAACGCACAAATTTATGATTTGTCCATAGGGAGATGCATTTGTTTCAGTGTGAGATGTCAGAACCAGTGTGTAAGGAATGGTTCTTATGCTGATTGCATTAAATCAGATCATATATGATGTTCAGAGGTCTTCACATGGTACGGTCCGTGGTGTGAGTAACCAAGAATTTCTACAGAACAACCTAATACATTAAATTCTGCAGGGCAGTGAGTCCTTAATATTTGTCTTTATGTAAAGAAGGCATTCTGCAGTTCCTTTAAGCACTGTCTTTCCAACACACATACACATCAGGAAGTTGTGACTTGGCCTAACTAAAGCTTAGCTGCCTCAGGACCAGGACAATCAATCTACAGAATCTACTGAACTCTGAAAAACCAGTTGTAAAGTGTCTTCTTCCATGAAGGAAATTGAAACTTTCAACAAACTGAATATCAGAGGAAGCAAAAATCTGCAATGATAAACCTGAGATTTGAGTTGTATGTTTCCCATTATGGCCAGCATGCATTAAGAATATGTATTTCTTGATGTTAAGTTTATGATTATTTTGTGTGTCAAAGTCCATGAAGGTATTTTTGTGCAGATTTGTTTCTGGAGTGCAGTTTTACAGATAACATCTCTGACAGTTGCTCTTGGTGTCATGAGTCATGGGAGTTTCAACAAACTGAACTGCAAAAAACATGAGGGAGATCAAGTGTCTATGTCCCTCATCCAAGTGTGGTATGTTAGATGTGAAGCTTTTGGTTTTGAAATAATTTTGATGGAATTATGTTCATTGTCCAGTGTTGTAATTCATTTGCTTCATTTTGTGTATTTGTTTGTATCATTATACCCATCGCCATTCCTTTCTTATTTTTTCGGATTGAATATCAGAAACTTAGTTAAACTTCCATTTTTTAAATTTTGCCAGGTATGTTCTTCCTGTACATATTTTATTTTGTTATAATCTAGCAGTATTTACCAAGATTTGCAATTGTAATTTTATAATGCCGTCAGGCTTATGATGAACTATCTTATTATTTGGATATTCATGTAATACCCGTTGAAAATTGCAACTTCAAGTGGTAGTAACATATCCAGTGTATATTAGTTTGTTATTGTTTATAGACTTAAGGAAATTTAATTATAACATTAAACTGTAAACATCAACACAGAGATCACAAAGAATTACTGCAATAATACATGTACACAGAGGATGACTCCAATATCAGGTGAGTGTTGTGTGCAGACATACATCCAGTTACTTGTGTAAAGTTCCTCTGTAAATGGAAATAGGTGCTGCACGTTGATCACTTTAACACTAAATGTTCCCCAAGCAATGAAACAGCTTTGGACATACTGTGATTGCACAGGTAACATTTCTACGACCCCCCCCCAAACACACACATGCACAGGGTGTTATAGATATGGAGCCATGGTTTCGTTCTTTTCAAATTGGGTTGAAGTAGGTGAAATGAACTGAGTGGGACCTCATGGTCCTGGTTAAAATTTGTGCGTCTCTCAGTATATTTCCAGGTACCAATCACAAGTTGTAGTGACAAAAAGAATAAATCTTATACAAGTGGTGCGTTGAGAGATATTTTCAGTAACAAAAAAACATATTTCCTTGAAAGAATTTTGAAAATTTCTCATTTTCTGTAGCAAAACACATTGGAAGAAAGCTGATAAGGTTGTAGATGAAAGTGAAGGCACTTCATCCTAGAATTAGAACTCAGACTCTACGAAACAGAGCCAGACGTTAGAGGTGTTGTGAGATTTGAGGGTCTTTATAGTGATACTGCTGAAGGTTAGTCATTTGGGGTGTTAATACTGTGTCACCAGGTAAGTAGTTCCCAGCATTTCAAAGGGTCATACTGCCTTCATCTTCACGGTCAAGCAGTCCGAGAGGAATAGCACCCCTTTGGCTTGTTACCCACATTGTCTTTGTTGCTGCCCTCATAACTAGTACCTGTGTCATACCCTGTATCTTCACTTACAGCTACTGTTTATGGGCTGCTTGACCCTGAAGATGAGGGCAGTCTGACCCTTTGAAACACTGGGACCTATTTTCTGAACAACACAGCATAACATCCAAGAAAACTTGTATCTTCATTACATTTGTTGTGTATAAAGGAACTCTATATCAGATATTTGTAATATAACTCATTTCCCCTTCTCTTTATACAACCATTATGTTATTGTTTTTAACCGTGACTGAAATTGATGTAATTATTACGGCATCATTAATTACTGTATGCAGGAACAGTGTTTAACATTGCTAGTAAAGTTGCAAGTATATTTATCTTGATTGTTGACTGCAGCAGCTCTTTGCAGTATTTTGTGTTTATTGTTAAGTGTGTGTGACAGAGTTAATTTTGTGGTTTTTGTTACATTCAGTCAATTAATTAGGTAAAGTGTTACCAAACTTTGTGTTTTGTTACGGTGAATGAATGAATGAATGAATGCATTCCAGAACTGAGTCCCAGTGTGAGAGTCCCTTTAAAATCTTGCCGTCTCATTATTATTAATTTTTTTTTTTTTGGGGAG
>Ga0209755_10008130_pt1 | contig 11271 bp, 11 predicted proteins | sample TergutCo191P1_FD_187301 | JGI IMG/M metagenome (GOLD analysis project Ga0209755, IMG submission 187301) | Cornitermes sp. P1 segment gut microbial communities from Petit-Saut dam, French Guiana - Co191P1 (SPAdes) (version 2) | ecosystem: Host-associated > Arthropoda: Insects > Digestive system... | reverse complement strand
CGCGGGCAGCTAATAAGAAGCCAACATCATGGGTTTTACTTGCATGATGCTCGCGGCAGTGTGGTGCAAAGAGTGGACATGAATGGGAATGTACTACGTAATTATTGGTACACGGCGTTCGGCATTGAATTTTTCCCTAATTTCACAAACAGCAATCCATTTCAGTTTAATGCTGAATATTGGGATAGCCATAGGGGCGAGTATTATCTTAGAGCCAGAAGCTATAACCCAAGGACAGGACGCTTCTCTCAGCCCGACCCGTTTTGGAATGTCCACAACATGGCTTTCGGAAACTCTCCTGTTATGATGAATGGCCGCCCAGTGCCAAACCCATGGGCTATGGTGCAAGCAGGCAACTTATTTATGTACTGTATGCACAATCCTGTTATGTTTAATGACCCTAGCGGATATGCATTTGGCCCAACAGCACTGATGCTTGGTATTGTAGGGATGCTTCTGCTGGGTGCTACAGGTGCCACGCTTAGTATCAACAGTGCTAACCGGCAAGGACTTACAGGTTGGGACAGATACGCATATATAGGATTGAATACACTTCTTTGGAGTGCGTCTGGATTTGTTGGTGCTTACGCGTTTGGCCCTGCTCTTGTTGCGGCAACAGGTATTATTGGTATTAATGTGACTACCATAGGTGTTACAATTACAACTGTTTCATCACCTTGGCTTCTTGGCCCAGTCAAAAGAGGACAAGCCATTGAAAGAATTCTTGGTGCGAACCTTCCTCAAAATTTCCCTACTATTGATAAAGCCGTTCAAGGCGCAAATAATATTGCTAGTTCTATAACAAGCATAAAATCCATTGATTTAGCATCGAAAACGTATCAGCAAGGAAGTGCTTTGTTTAATAGAATAATGAATTACAGCCATAAAGTCGCAAATTTTACTAACAGGACGTGGGCAGGAGAAACGGTCAACGTTAATAATTCTACACAACGAATTCTTGAAGTTGCAATTCCACACGGAGCAACGCAAGCGCAATGGACGCAAATTCACAAAGCAACTGTAGAAGCTGCGAAAATTGGTGTCGAAGTCGTTCCAATTGTAATCCGTTAGGAGGTAATTCTATGTGTGATTTTAAGTATATCTCTATATACTACGATACAAATAACAAAATGATAGGTGTTCCTTGCGGGAAAGATCCTAAAAAGGGTGCATATGGTGTCGCTGAATTAGATATCTATTTTGAATTCAAGTTCACCACTACTAATGATGATGAGCTTGAGGCTTTTTTAACAAAGGTATTCGATGCTTGTTATTCAAAAATGCGTACAGACGGCGAGCCAACTGCCTTACAAAAGTACACCGGGAAAAAAGGATATGCTGCAGCAGCAAAGGGATATCATCATATGTATATCCGTTGGTCAAAAGACGATGGGTATACATTTGAACCAATGCAAGTTGATAAGAAGCATAATGGCGCATTTATGTCCATTAAAGGAATGCTAACAATAAATGTTGTCCAGCACAACAAATTTATACCTCTTGAAAAGGGTGCCTTAGCATTGGCTTTCAGAAAAGCAAAGGAAATAATTGACGAAGCTTAACGCTGCTTTAATGGACTAGGAGACACGCACACTAACACTTTTCATTCATGGGTAGGTTGATGTTCAAAATGAACATCAACCTCCAAGAACCACCCCCAAGCACCATCAACACCGCGCAATATCGGCTTTCCGGCACGTGGTTTCCCAGCCAGCACCGCCAACCCCCGTGGAATCTCCGGCCACTGGTTCCCGCTGTTGTAATCCCCAGCGGATGCTTCAACGAGCTATCACAAAAGCATCAGAGGTGGGCGTGGAAATCGTACCTATTATAATTAGATAGGGGATATCACTATGGAATATGCATACAAAAGCGGAAGGATCTACTTTGATTATGAGCAGAGACTTATTGGAATTCCTTGCGGTGAGTGGAGAGGTGGCACTAAAGGACTTGACATTTACCTAGTACTAGAGCCAGGGTATGATGATTGTAGACTTGAGGAGTTTATTATAAGTGTACTTGATATGTGTTATACAAAAAAAGCTACTGATAATGGAGACGCCATTATAAAGTACACTGGGGAAAAAAATTATAACGTTGCTATTAAAGGATTTAAATCTTTTGTGTTTTCGTGGGAAAAAAATATAGGCTATTCGTTTACTCCATGTATAGCAAGCAACAAAAACAAAGGATATTTCGAGCCCCTATGGGACGCGCGAATAACCATCCCGCTCAACTACGAAAAAGGCGAGTTAGCCCAAGCCTTTCGCAAAGCAATGGAAATATCAGGTCAAGACGATTACCAACCGGCAACTGTTACCCCAATAACGCAATCCATTACTTTACTCTGCGAGAAAGAAGTATCCTATGTAGAGCCACAAGACGACCATTTTATTAACGCAGAAGACTATAATGTTGCGGAAATTTACCAAGGGTACTCCTACAGCGAGGATGACAGCAAAGATCCCGTTGCAGAATTCTTTTTAAGCATGGCATCGGAGTTGTATTGCGACATCAGTCCTGACAACATCCGCAGCAAATGGGAGCATTTCCATGGCAAGGCAGAAACATTTAATGTCATGAAAGCCGACATATCAATATTTACCCATCGTGTCGAATTTAAGAGCAAAAAAGTGCACAAAATCGCTTATTTTATTCAGCTTAACGAACATGAAATATTTGCATGTGAGCTGGAGATAAGACTTAAAGACGTGGACAAAGCACTTCATTTTAAATTAATTAAACTGTTTGGGGCGTTTGCAAGGAGCGTATCGTTTAGCTAGGGTGCTAAGGGGGGCATATCTCGGCACTTTTGCTTGGTATTCATTTTGACTACCAGCAAAATGCCACACCCGCGCGCAACCAATACCGCACAATATCAGCCTTCCGGCGCGTAGGCTTCCTAGCAACACCGCCAACCCCCGCGGAATCTCTGGTCGCCGGTTCCCGCTGTTGTAATCCCCAGCGGATGCTACCCGCCAATAACGTGACATACTTTGCACGCTGGGCAGCGAAACTAGTCTCAACAACATCAACCTACACTTACCGTGCAGATGGCTTGCGTCACAGTAAAACAGTAAATGGTGTAACAACGTATCACGTTTGGGATCGTGGGAATATTGTATTAGAACTAAATGCCGCAGGTGCAGTAATAAACCGCTTTGAACGCGGCGCACGCGGGCAGCTAATAAGAAGCCAACATCATGGGTTTTACTTGCATGATGCTCGCGGCAGTGTTGTGCAAAGAGTGGACATGAATGGGAATGTACTGCGTAATTATTGGTACACGGCGTTCGGCATTGAATTTTTCCCTAATTTCACAAACAGCAATCCATTTCAGTTTAATTCCATGTATTGGGATGCCCACACGCAGACCTATTACACACCAAATAGGCACCTAAATCCGAGAACCGGAAGATTCACTCAGCCAGACCCACACTGGACAATACACAACTCCATCTTTGGAGACAGCCCCACCATGATGAACAGCCGGTATGTGCCAAGCATTCACGCAATCTTACAATCGGGTAACTTGTATATGTTTACTATGCACAATCCTGTACGTTGGACTGACCCAACAGGTTTGTTTGCGGTTGATCCTGCTCTAGCGATAACTTGTCCAGTAGCAGTAATTACATTGTTTAAAAAGGTTGCTCCTCACATCCAGACTGGAAGCAAATGGCTATGGGGTTATGCTAAGCAAGGGCTTAGTTGGGCGGGCGATAGACTCTCACAAGCGGGGAATTGGATAAGAGATGGGGCTACCAGAGTTTTTAGTAGTGGTGGTGGACAAGTTGCGGCTAACGGTATTCACATTTTTGCAAAAGGTATTAAGGATGGCACTATCGGCAAAGGCTTTCAAACATTTAGTCAAGCAAAGTCCTATCTTGGTGCCGCCGCCCCAGGTCACCATTGGCATCATGTTGTTGAGCAAAGCCAGATTGTTAAGTCTGGATTTGACAGGTTGATAATACACAATACACATAATCTGGTTCAGTTGCCGACAGCGGTTCACCATAAAATAACTGGATTTTACGCGTCGAAAGCTATTGGAGTAGTAGATACAGGTGGACTGAAATTCCGAGATTGGTTAGTGGGGCAAAGCTTTGAGGTGCAGTATGAATGGGGAATCTTTTTAATAAATTATTTCGGAGGTAAGTGATGAAGAATGTGAAGGAGAAGTATGTGGAGTTATGTTTGAAACTTGATGCGGCTGACAAGGTAACAAATACGCGAAAATTCAATCAAGCCATGACTTCATTGAACAAGCTTATTAAGTATCTTGATGAAAACAAGGAAGATGCGACATTTCTAATAGAATTATTAGTGCATGAGAATTATTCTGTTAGAGGCTATGCTGCTGCTCATTGCTACAATCAAGGAATGAACACCAAACAAGCACTGGCAGTTATGAAAGAAGTTTACAAGAACGCTCCCCCCAGTAATCTCGGTGCAAATATTGGCATCAAATTGGGCATCATAGACGGAAGCTTGTCCCACCTCATTCCAAAGCAATAATTCGAATGGAGGTTTAAAGTAATACAAATGTTCGAAGGTGGAATCTGGTGAAAAACGCGAAGGAAAAATTTGTGGAGCTGTGCTTGAAACTTGATGTTGCGGATAAGGTGACAAATACTCAAAAGTACAATCAGGCGATGCGTTCCTTTATTAAGCTGGATAAATATCTTGATGAAAACAAGGATGAGATAGCATTCGTAGCCGAGTTATTAACGCATGAAAATGATACGGTTAGAGGACATGCCGCTGTTCGTTGTTTTGATTGGGAAATGAACCCTAAACAAGCACTTGCAGTTATGAAAGAGGTCTACAAAAATGCTCCGCCCAGTAATCTTCGGGCAAATATGGGCATCAAATTGGGCATCATAGACGGAAGCTTGTCCCACCTCATTCCAAAGCAATAGTTCGAATGGAGGCCTAAAGTAATACAAATGTTTGCAGGAGGTAGCTAATGGAAAATCTAAAAGAGAAATTTGTCGAGATATGCTTAAAACTTCATGAAGCCGACAAGGTGACAAATACTCGTAAATTCAATCAAGCTATGCGCTCATTAAATAAGCTTACATTATACCTTGATGAAAATAGGGAAGAAGCTGCATTCTTGGTCGAATTATTAGCACATGAAAATTACTCGGTTAGAGGATATGCTGCATCTCGTTGTTATGATTGGGGAATGAACACCAAACAAGCATTTGCGGTTATGAATGAGGTTTTTACAAACGCTCCAATTGGAAATATTCGTGCAGGTACAGGCATCAAATTAGACATAATCAGCGGACGAATCGTCCTGCCGAATTCAAAATAAGCTGTGTTGCGCGATTACAGATACACAGCTTTTGGCAACGAGGTTAACCCGCTGAATTCAACGAATGCAGAAGCCGATATTGATTTTACAGAAGTCCTGCGTTCTGCCAGTTATGAAAACGGCACGTATACTATGTTCGGGGATGCATTTTCATGCATCGCAAGTGGTAATACTGGGGAAAGGTTACAAATTGTTGGCAATGTTTATTCCGATCTTCGTTGGAACGCAGTTTACTGGCGGCATCTCTATTCTGGTGTTGGTGGAATAGATAGGTTGATGAATGCCCATGCTTCTCAGGGGCAAGGTTGGATATATGGTTCCCTCGCTGTTCCCGGTGTTACTGGCATTCATATTTCCAATAATATATTATCTGGATTATTGCACGTTGCGGACATTCATTCAGGAGAATTAGGACATCGCGCCATCGGTTGGAATCAGCCTACTCCACTAAGCCATTTTGAATCGCCGGGTCGTAGTGGAGGGTTGTTATGATGAAAATACGGAAAAGAGCTATTATGGTTGTTCTATCTTTAATAATTTTTCTAATATTGATAGCAGTAATACCAATGCTTGTTAGCCCTTATCGAAGACCACAAGGAATGGTGAGGAACTATATTTTGCGAATAACGCCGTTAGGAACAGGTATTGAGGATGTAATTGGTATTCTTGAGAGCAGAAATGATTTCGGGTCTTTAAATATTAGCTTTGAAAGGGGGTTTCGGCCAAGTCAGGCAGCAATTGATGGTTCTGATGATATAGGAGAGATGCTTGTAAGCACTCGTCTAGGAAGCTATCGCGCTTGGTATAAATGGTTTCCTCTTATGACGTGGGGTGTTAGGTGCTTCGTGGATTTTCGATGGAGACGGGCAGCTAATTGAAGTCTATATACGGAAACATGGTATGATATAACTTGGAGCCTAATGAAAACATGGAATGCGCCAATGGTTAACACCTTGCAAGCGGAACACCCCCAACCTCCAACAGTAGCTGGGCGGGTGGCGTAAAACCGCACCCCAATACACCCTCAACATTCAGCCAAACATGCCATTATTCTGCCCTGCGGAGGTTTGTCCCCAAACTGGGAACAAACCTCCTTGCCAAGGGCGCGGTTCTCCCCGCCAACGCATAACACGTTGCAAACGGAACGCCCTCCATCCCCATCCCCCCAGAGGTTGTAGAACAAACTGTTCCACAACCTCCCACGCCACCATCCCGGCGCACCCGCAGCATGACCGGAGTACCTAGCGATGCATATATGACGGAATGCCGTGCGTAAGGGTTGCAGGCGCAGAATGCAAAAATAAAACCACAGCACACGATTCAGATATAATTTAGTACCAAGCGTTGCCGGTTTTAATTCTACATCTGTAACGATAAGTTTGTTGAATTCAGTAGGACTTTATCCCGGATTATCAGACCTGCGACTTGGACAACATCTTGGAAGCCATAGGGAGATTGCCCCCAGACATTTTGGTAATTAGTGCGGAGGTGTATCTATGGAAAAACGTCATGACGGGGTAAAAAATAATTCATCAAAAAAAACTAATATGAAGGCTAGTTTTAGCTTACCGGTTACTTCGCTTTTTCTAAATGTCGTTCCAATTTTATTGTTGTCATTAGGTAGGTTACATCTGCTAACCGACAATAATGTGATTTGGTATGTTTCTGCTATAACCTCTATCATCTGGATGGCTACTAGCCTGGGCGGGTTTTTCCACCTTACAAGTATAATACTGGCTATCTGTTACTTATGTAGCAGAAGGCAAAAATCGTCAACAGGTGTGGCTCTTTCAATTGTTTCAATCTTGTTTCCGTTTATATTATGGTTTATTCTTATCACATTTGAAATCGTAGACCTAATGATGTTGCCATGAAAGTCGTGGTCAATGTGAAAGCATCTACCAGGGAGATAAGGGGACGCGTACCCTTGCACTTTTGCTGGTATTCATTTTGACTACCAACCTCCAATAACCACGCCAAAGCACCACCAACACCGCGCAATATCGGCTTTCCGGCACGTGGTTTCCCAGCCGCACCGCCAACCCCCGCGGAATCTCGTAAGTTCTCATAGTAAATGTATGCGCTTCCACTGCTGCATTTGCGTTAGTAATTTGCGGAGTATTGAAAATCAAATTAAAAAATTGCACAACTAAAAAAAACATGGTATAATACTTTGGTTATTATCTTGCAAAGAAAGGATGGTGAAATGATGAAAGCGGCTATCCATCCGAAATATTATGATGCGCAAGTACGATGCAACTGCGGCAACGAGTTTGTAGCAGGCTCTACACAGGAAAAAATTACTGTAGAGGTCTGTGGCAAATGCCATCCTTATTACACGGGCAGTCAAAAACTTCTTATTGAAGCAGGTGGGCGTGTAGAGCGGTTTAAAAAGAAATATAATCGCGATTAGTTATAAATAAATGGGGCTGTTGTTGCAGCTCTTTTTTATATCGGAGGTGCCTGGGCATGACACAAATCATAGAATGCATACCAAATTTTAGCGAGGGGTGCGACAAAACCATTATTAATGGGCTGGCAGATACCATAACCGCCACACCAGGCGTTACATTGCTGGATTATTCTGCGGACCAAAGTCATAACAGGTCTGTTTTTACGTTTATCGGCAGCCCTGCGGGGGTAAAGAATGCTGCAATTTCTCTTGCAAAATATGCAGCCTATCATATAGACCTTACAAAACACAGCGGCGAACACCCGCGTATGGGCGCGGTAGATGTTATCCCGTTTGTGCCGCTTAAAAACGCAACTATGGAAGATTGTATAGCTATATCAAAAGAGGTGGGTGCGGCTATTGCAAGCGAGACGAACATACCCGTTTTTTTATACGAAAATTCTGCTACAAGCGAAGCGAGACGCAACCTGGCCGACATCCGCCGCGGCGGTTTTGAAGGAATGGCAAAAAAAATCCGCAGTCCTGAATGGTCACCGGATTATGGCGATAAAATGCATCCCACGGCTGGTGTGGTTGCGGTTGGGGCTCGTATGCCCCTTATCGCCTTTAATGTAAATTTGTCGACATCAGACATTGATATTGCAAATAATATTGCAAAAATAGTTCGCGGGTCAAGCGGCGGGTTAAAGTATTGCAAAGCCATAGGCATTATGTTAAAAGACCGTAATACGGCTCAAGTTTCTATGAACATGGTTAACTACGAAGATACACCGCTATACCGTGCAGTAGAGCTTATCCGGACCGAAGCAAAACGCTACGGCGTTGCCATAATTGGCACAGAGCTTATTGGCCTTGCCCCCGCAAAGGCCCTTATCGATTGCGCGGAATATTATTTGCAAATAGAAAATTTTGATTGCGCCAAGCATATGTTGGATAATTATTATTAAAATTGTTTCGTGCTTGCAAACGCAAGTTGGCTATGATATCATTGGAATAACTGAATATGATAAAGGCATTGATGAGGAGGAGTACATTCTTTCCAAAGCAAAGAGAGTGGGCGGTTGGTGTAAGCCCTCGTGAGGGAAGTTTGGAATGTAGCCTTGGAGCTGTGAACCGAACGGATATTTTTGTCAAACGTATCTTAGTAGACTTCAACGGAGTTTCCACCGTTATAAGGAAAGCGGTATCGGATAGCTTTTGGCTGTCCCGCACCGGCTGAGTGCAGAGAGTTTTCTCTGAATTTGGGTGGTACCACGGACAATAATGTTCGTCCCAAGCAGTAGTTTTTGCTGCTTGGGACTTTTTTATTATATTCTGTACACTAAAATTTGGAGGTATTCTCTATGGAACGTTATGATTTTACGGAAATCGAAAAAAAGATGCAGGTGTTTTGGGAGCGTGAACAAGTTTATCGCTTCGACAAAAACGCAGCAGGCGAAATTTATTCAATAGACACGCCACCGCCTACCGTAAGCGGTAGCCTGCATATCGGGCATTTATTTTCGTATACACAGGCAGAAATGATTGCCCGCTTTCGCCGTATGCAAGGGTACAATGTGTTCTACCCTTTTGGCTTCGACGATAATGGCCTGCCAACAGAGCGGCTTGTAGAACGTGATGAAAAAATTCGCGCCCATTCTATGCCACGAAGCGAGTTTATTTCAAAGTGCCAAACCGCAACGGCAAAATATGAAGATGAGTTTAAGGAATTTTGGAAATCTCTTGGTTTTTCGGTTGACTGGGCAACGGAATATCAAACAATAAGCCCCGAAGTTAGAAAAATATCGCAGGAGCTATTTTTGGAACTTGTAAAAATGGGTAAGGCGTACACAAAAGAATCTCCTGTTTTGTGGTGCTGCGAATGTCAAACATCTATTGCGCAAGCAGAACTTGACACAGCTGACGTGGAAAGTAAATTTAACTATATCCCATTTTTTGTTGACGAAAAACCGCTTCAAATCGCTACCACTCGTCCCGAATTTCTTTATGGCTGTGTGTGTCTGTTTGTAAATCCTGATGACGGGCGTTATCAGCAGTATATTGGCAAAACGGCGGTTGTTCCATTATATAATTATGAAGTGCCGATTTTGGCTGACGAAAAAGTAGGCATTGATAAAGGAACAGGCGTCGTTATGTGTTGTACCTTTGGGGATAGCACCGATGCTGAATGGTATGCCCAGTACAATCTACCATATCGCAAGGTTGTTTTGCCAAACGGCAAGATTTGTGATGATGTCCCGTACATTGGAGGGCTTAAAATTGCTGCCGCACAAACGGAAATTATTCGTTTGCTTGATGAACGGGGGTTGCTTATAAAGTCCGAAGCCATCATGCATACAGTTGGAACGCATGAGCGTTGCGGCAAGCCTACGGAAATAATCCCGTCACGGCAATGGTATATTGATATTTTAAGTGAACAAGAACGGTTTTTGAAAGCGGCCGACGAAATAAACTGGTATCCCGCAAACATGAAAAACCGCTATATTGCGTGGGTAGAAAATTTGAAATGGGATTGGTGCATATCCCGCCAGCGTTATTTTGGCGTCCCGTTTCCTGTTTGGTACTGTAAAGAGTGTGGACAGCCCGCTTTTGCGAAAAATGAGCAGCTTCCAATAAATCCACTTGAAACGAAGTATGACGGAGTATGTAAATGCGGCTGTATGGATTTTACGCCGGAAAGTGCTGTTTTTGACACTTGGGCAACATCAAGCGTAACACCACAAATCAATGAACGGCTTGGGCTGAAACTTACGCCTATGAGCATGCGAACCCACGCACACGAAATAATCCGCACATGGACATTTTACACAATTGTCCGCAGTTTGTACCATACAGGAAGTATACCATGGAATGATTTGATGATATGCGGCTTTATCCTTGCTAAGAAAGGTGAAAAAATCAGCAAATCAAAAAATAATAATGACTTTGACCCTAAATATCTTATCGCCACACATTCTGCTGATGTTTTGCGATATTGGACGGCAGGGACGAAGCTTGGAACGGACACTTATTTTTCACCCGACGAACTGTCTATTTCAAAACGTTTTGTAACAAAGCTATGGAATGCTACTAAGTTTGCAATATCGCATTTGCAAGATATTGATTTTGCAAAAACTCCTAATCTTTTGCCGGTTGATAAATGGATTATCGAGCGAGCAAATGAAACGATGGCAAATGCTGCAAGTTTGCTTAGCGAATATGAAATTGGTCCTGCGCGACATGAAATTGACGATTTCTTTTGGAAAAATTTTTGCGATAACTATATCGAGATTATCAAAGAGCGGTTATATAAACCCGAGGTTCATGGTATTGAAGAACGCAAAAGCGGCCAATATGCCCTGTACTATGCATTGTTTAGCATAATAAAAATGTACGCAATCTATGTTCCCCATATTACGGAGCATATTTATCAGGAGTTTTTCAAACAACACGAACAAATATTATCAATTCATCTAACTCAATGGGTAAAGCCGGCAAGTATAGACGCAGATATAATTGACTTTGGCGAAAAACTGAAAGAAACCATTTCCGAAAT
>Ga0209755_10008129_pt1 | contig 11275 bp, 8 predicted proteins | sample TergutCo191P1_FD_187301 | JGI IMG/M metagenome (GOLD analysis project Ga0209755, IMG submission 187301) | Cornitermes sp. P1 segment gut microbial communities from Petit-Saut dam, French Guiana - Co191P1 (SPAdes) (version 2) | ecosystem: Host-associated > Arthropoda: Insects > Digestive system >... | reverse complement strand
GGGGGGGGGGGAACTTTACTCTTATTAATATCTGCACACAGTATTTCATTCTGAAGGTAGTATTTAGACATGAAAACTTAACTCTGATATGCAGCTAATTGGACACAATCAGTACATCTGATTATTTATATATTTTGGCCTGTTATATTCTGTTTTGTTCTATGTACTATAAATTTTTATCTGACATGTAATGGTTTGTGGCTGTTATTTCTGTGCATACTTTTCCTAATGCTGTCTGTGTAGCTTAAATGAAGAACAAATTGCATTCACAAGATTGTGTTCAACATATTATACCACTGCATTTTGTGAACTTGTTTTTTACTGGTTTCCTTTGACCCAATCCATTGCAAGTGTTTTCTTATCATTCCAGATAAGTCATTCTGCTGCCTTGCTACAGAACGTCTCATACAGTTAATTTTAAGGGTAAACTGGGTTTAGAATTCCTGACCTCCTTGCACCCTAGACAGTACTATACTGAGTCCAGGCATATATTATTTCCGACAGAGGTGTCAATTATATTTATACATACTCATCTAAATCTCAATCATCAAACATGTTCATGCAACCTGTGCCAAACACTGGTAAGAAACTGCATTTGTATGATGACCTTTCATGTGTAAAAGAAAATTAAAGTTGAATTGTAACATCTATTACCAAATAAGACTTCCAATCAAATTTAGTCCCATTACTTCCAACCCCCACCCCCCTAAAATGAAGGTATAAAAATCAACACCCATGAAAGTTATGTTTAAAAAACCTATTGGTTGTGTGGTATAAAGAGAACTGCTTCATAAGTACATATATGTGTATTATGTACCTTCTTCCACAGTTTTCTGACAAAAGGTGAAAAATGTATCTTTAACCAAGGTTTCAATGAAAAATTTAATTTGCAAAAATATCTGAACTGATCAAAAATCCAGAATATCAGTCACCTGGTTAAAAAATGAATTGAAACTACATACTGATAAAATTTATCTTATCATGTGACAATTTTTAAATCCATAGGAATGATGAAATTATAATAAACTGCCTATTTGGAATGTTATCAAAGATAGTCACAGGAAACAACCTATGGAGTACATCACTTTAAGCCTTATTTGTTATGATTACATCATATAACAAATACCAACAAGTTTTAAACAGCTGGTTGAGTTTATTAAACTCATCTTAGAAAGTAATTTACAGGAGTAACTGAGTTAGTAGTGCTGCATTGTGTGCTGAAGCATAAAATAGTCCATGTGCTTAACTTGTATTCCATAGAATATACAAATTCTGGGGATACTGATTTCATATGTTCCTACACATGCGTCATCTGGTGTGTTCAGAATAGCAGCAAACACAACCATAACCACAAAAGAGAACATATACCTATGTTAAAACTTTTCTTCACACTGTTCTAAGTGCTAAACATTACTGTAATTTAACTCTGAGTAAACCTTATGCATTACCTTCCTTAGGTATTTTTTTATCACCAATGTTTTTAGGTCTTCTGGATACAGGAGTCCAGATTTCTATATGATTAGGATTTTTTTTTCTATTAGCCAGCATCATGACTGGGATATCAAGCCCAACAAGTGAATTCATTAACATGTTTTTAAACATGGCCTAACACATTTTATAAACTCTTCCCCAAAAATGTAATACTGGTTAGGATGACACTGTACATTAGATGTAAATTTAACTGGTACCAACAACAGTTAAGTCCTTTTAGGACTTTAAGATACTATTCTCAATCTAATATCATACCATTAAATAAGCTCCAAGGGAGGAACAAAAACATGCTTAAAACTACAAAGACATTGAAACTTTACAAAAACTGACACATGATTAACGTATCAAAACCAACAATCTACCCATACATCCCGGTTAAATTTACATGTACACATTTAATTACGAAAAAGTCAAGCCTTTTACATTACAGTCATTAAGTTAACAAAATATAGATACGTAAATACTTTTGATGAATTCTTTTTTTTAAAAATCAGATTTGTACTTTCTTACCATTTCCTTACTAGAAAAAAGTTTCTTTTTACAGTATCTATGATAAAAATAAAGTGTTAGGACTTTCTGAGGAAGAGTAGGATATTTGTATACTGTAATGGTATTTTAGGCAAGGTTTTATAGTACTCTTTGGATTAGAGTCATAATATGGTTCTGCTTTGGCACATCTTGAAGTCCCTTCTCATTATAACCATCAGAATGGCAACGGTTGTTACAATTCATGCTTGTGTGCAACCACAAGTGATGAGTCAGAACACTTTGAACAATAACCTAGGGTACCAAGCGAGTCATATGAAATGGCTTTGTTAAAAGAAAGCAGGTGCTTTATGCACCTTTGTCAGCATGCCTAAAATGTAGGTAACCAATCTCTGTCACCAAAACTAATCACTAACCAAGATCTCTAACTTAAACATGCAATCACAGTTTAAAACCTTCTGCAAATTCCGTAACCTGAAACAAACTGTTACTGTATTTTCCGAGGTACAACACACTGTTCCTTTGTTACAATATATGGCCTCAAATCTACATTCACGTCATTGTTTGAAGGTACAAGATATATTTTTTATATAATCTGGTTGTGTGTTGTACTCAGAAAAATACTGCAATTGCTCAGTTTTTGTCCTTTATATTTGCTGCATATTACACAGATACTTGTATCACTTAATTCCCAAGCTGCATGCTTGAGACAGTACTTAAATATGTAGCATATATACCACCCAGACAAGAAAAATTTCCTACAGTCTTCATACAATAAAAGTATTGTGTTACATAATATTGGTATGATCACCACTTGTAAACACACAAGTATAAATTTCAACTTTGCCCATTCTCATTCTAGCCAAGATGGGACTGCATGATAAGCTACAATCAACTGAACCATCTCAAAATCCAATTCCTCTAGTCCCTTCGTGCTCTTTTTGCCCTCATGCCCATTGCTGTTATATCAGGTTCCAGACCTCCTCGACCCTTCTTACTAACCTGCACTTGGGACTGTGCTGTCAGCTGCAGTGAAATGGCATGGGTGTTCAATTTTTCTGCTAGTAACAAATCTTTTAGACCCTTCATCTTCTGGCTGCGCAATGTAAGTCTTGGTCTCCCCCGAGATTTAAGGTCAGACTGGTCTTGAACCTTGTTATCTCTAACGCCAACAGATGCATTATTCTGTTTTGATGGGCCTGGATCCCGTACCCCATTCGATGTTAGCGCTGTGGCTATTGTAGGTTCTGAAATGATGCTCCCCCCTCCAACAAATGGCTCTCCCCCACCTTGCAGAAGATACTCTGGGTTAAGTATCTTCTCACCACATGCAGCTGTGAGTGCAGCAATGCTTGGGTGAGGAGCCAATGCGTCATCACCTCCTTGCAATTTCTGTTTTCCTGCATCTTCCCCAATGACTCTGGATTCTAGGCTTCGTATAATGTCACGCGTACTGTTACCACCACCACCACCACCACCACCACCTGCAAGAAAGTGGAAATATCATCACTATAATGTAACAAGATGGTGCCACTTTACAAATGGTAGATAATGCAGGCTTCAATGTCCTATCAAAATTCCAAGAAACTATACTATCATCATCTGTATAATCAACAAACTTATGTTTTAACTTGAGACCCTAGAAAATTCGAGTTCAGCACTAAGAATATTAGTGTTTGATTGCGATTGGTTATTGATTATTTTGTGGGTTCAGGAGCTGGAACAGCACAGTCAGTATAGTGACTTGGCTACTAGGCTACAGGGTGGATGAATAAGGTATCATGGTTTGATTCCCAGCAGAGGCAAGAAATTCTGCTCTTCTCCAAAGTGTCCAGATCACCTTTAGGTCTCACCCAGCTTGGCAGTCACTGAGTAATGTGGCTTCTTCCCTGGGGTGTTGTACTCAAGGAGTAAAGATGACCACTCACCTCCATTCTGGACCAAGGTGAAGAATTCACAATTCACTTATGCTGCCACATGCCTTCAATGCATGCACAGCAACAACTTCACTGTTCCCTTTACCTTACATTTAACCTTTTAAAGCCTACTGCTTATGATATGCACCAACCAGTTTAACATTCAAGAACCGTACACTGTGCCCACACTGTATTTATGTGTTTTGTATTTATCTGAGAACAAACAGCAACTTGTGCCACTTACACCATAAACTGATTGGTTTTTAGAGCTGAGAAAAAAAGTGTTTACAGCGCGGTACGGACTGGGACTTTAAATAAAACAGCCTGCGCTTCATCTTTAAAGGGCTAATTCCACAAATTTAAGCAGTCAGGTTGTCTTTGATTGTAAATATTGACTTACTCACCTTCTCTCATTGTGCAGTAATTATTGTTGTTGAGGTACTTGTTGTTCAGGTACTTTGTGTTTCCAGCTGTGCCTTTGCCACTGCTGCTTTTGTTATTACATATTTCATCTTCATCTACACAACTGGGTTCCTCTCTGAGTAAACTACCAAGCAGCTCTTTATTTTCTATGTCATCCTTCAAATCAGTTTCAGGCTCAGCAATAGTGCTGTCAAATCCCTCACTGGAGTCATCGCCACGACATTCTATGACTACTTGGGCGCGCACATCAGCATCGAACTTGGATATTGTGTTAACAAGAGGTTTCGCCCAGCCAATATGCAACACTGGTGTAGGGCTTCCCTCTTCCCATTGGCAGATCCCATCATAGAAACGAAGAAGATGTGCAAAGCATTCAGGATCCTTAAGGATAGAATGAGCACTATGTCCTGAGCTCACCACTTTCATAATGTGTGGAATTAACTCATTAGCAATTTCCAAGAACTCTTTGTAAATTTCTTCATCATCCCGAGAGTAGTTATACCTGCAAACATGAGCAAAAATTTCAAACAAAATGACCATCCAAAGAGGGCAATCTTTCTAACAATGGTTGAAGCTTGTGGGATGTGATGATGTGTCATCAGGTGAGTGGTTATCAGTGCTTCCAAGGATTGTGGAGCCTTCACCTTCAAGGCAGAAACCACTCCCCTCAGACAACACATTTTTAAAATTGATCTTTCTTCACATAAGGTTAGACAGCAGAGATGTTTTAAAACTTTAGACAGAATAGCACAAGTATTTTCAACTAATTTAAATTATGAGTACAATGACGCAACCACTCATTGCCCTAATGTCAGTATAAATAAAAGTTAGTGATGAGACAAGAGACTTGATATTGTATCGTAAACTTCCTATCACAGCAGATGAACTTGGCAATGCCTCAGAATCAACTAGGCTGGCCAGTGGGACATTTCATTTTTGTCTCCATGTTGAAAAATATTGTTCACAAGGCTTATTATGATTGTTGACATTTTATCTGCATAAACAGTTTAAAGTGGCTGCATACATTTACGTTTCCTTTGAACATTACATGTTTCAACAAGTGGAACAGACAAGCAATGAAACTCACTTACAATATTTTTTAAAATGTCAAAAGAGTTTGGACTTATTAAGAGGGAACCCCTCTTAAAAGGGTAGGACTGAAATGTACTGTTTTTTTAATTTTTTCAGCAATTTTTTTAATTTGTATACTGAGCTGAATTTGTGTAATTTGCAACAGTTTTAACACATTCTCCTCTGCATATGACCATCCAAGCATTGTGTCAGTAACCTCTCTCACAGGAATGTCTAGTTCTTCAGCACGTTTGGTGTGAGGGACGTTCGCAGCACCATCCCATTTTTTTATATGTTCAACTTTTCAGATATTGAGAGTTGCTTGCTTGTATGCCTGCTTTTGATGTAGCCATGTTCAAGGAGGTGTTTTATAAACTCAATGACAAAATGTAATGGTAAAGTTAATTCAATTTTGAAATCAATTCACTGAAGCATACAGTTCGCTATTAGCAATGAAAGAAACAACCACAGCAAATTCCAAATTAAAAATCATGCTTCTCTGTCACGTAATTTTTCCCACACCCTAAAGGGATGTATCCATAGAATTTGATGTTTCATGTATCCAACAACTGATGTTAAATACAGATCACAATAATGGCAGTTTTTTATGGGTGGTATTAGCCACACTGGTAGTGTGTTCAGTAATTAATCACTCTACAGTACAAAACTGCACACATACACAATGTGAACACAAAATGTATAAGTATATAAATTTTGTAAACAGAATACTTTGAATTATTGCAATTAAAGTGCAAAACAGCTAAAATCACAATGTGCTATAACAGGATCGTACAAATCAGTATGCAGCAACATGTGCAACAGAGCGTGATGGACATGCAAGGGGTGGGATTTCAGTGACACTAATAGTAATCAAAAAAAACTTCTCATTGTGTGCAGCAAGAAGTCACTGAAAGCTAGGATCAGTATGCTTGTAGAAGAGCTTGTAATTGAAAGACAGTTTGGCTGATTGCAAATGGGAGTGGACTTGTGCACCACATCTGTCATTGTCACATAGTCTGCCTCAAGTTTTCACACCATTAACATAATTTAAATGTTTTACATGCAGCACAACACTAGTTATCTTCAAGTTGGCAACAGAGCATTTTTGCCCAAGTCCTGTCGTCAATGCTACACTGCCATGTTGAAATGTCAGCAAAGAGACTTTGCAGACAAGTACACTACTGAATAGCGCTCACAGCAGCGTGACTAGAAGCAAAGTGACTGATGTAGCAACAGTGATGATGGAAGAGTGACAGAGGCTGAGTACTGGGGATAGACAGATTCCAGTCTTTGCATTGCGGGAGAAATACAACACCCATGTGCCATCAGGTCGTGTCATTCTGCTGAGAAAATCATGAGCAGAAATGACTTTGGAGATTAACCTACATGAACTTATAGTGTAATTTGAACACTATCTTGGAAAAAGAAAGAATGCAAACTGGGGGTAAATTGTTTCAAATTATGCCTCTTAGGTGGGAAATTTTCTTGTGTTGGGATGCATTTAAAGGGCAACATGTAATGAAAATCAAATGGATGAACTTCGGTACTTGTTTATCTTGAGATCAAAGGCAGAAAAATATCTTAACTGGGGTCACCTTAAGCAAGTTTCATTCTAACTGACTGTGGCTTTTGTAATACAACTGTAAGAAAAATGACAACATATTTATTGTTGTCCAGTTTACGTTTAATAGCAACCATGTAAAAGCATTTTTAACAATGCAGATTTTACTGTCACAACCACTAGTATAGGTACACACACATATCACTATATATTTGTACCTTTTCATGACATATCAACATGACTTTGTAGTTATCAGCACTGCTGCCAATACCAAAATTATTAAATCATGAATATACAACACTGTTCTTACAAATGTATGGCATATTCTGCCAGTACAACATTCTCTCTTCCATTTAGCATTTATTATTACAAATAATGTCGGAACAAAATTAATGATGATAAAATCCAAGCTGACAGACAGAACAGTGGAAAGATCTTTCCAGTATTTCTGGTACTTGAGAGAAAATGACTGGACAAAGTCTCTGTTCCTATCAGTAAGGGTTTTGGCAGTAATATACCATGTTTGTTCTTGTCATTTAGTGTCTCTGACAACATCGTAATTCTAATCAAAGCAATGACTATAAAACTACCATTCTGCAAAGAAAATGCTTGAGTGTTACAATAAATCCATGTGATGGACCATGTTTCTTTCAGTGACTGTTATTAGCCATAAATTCCATACAGTACTACTTTTCACAAATTTAGTGTTACTCCCAGCTGAACAAAAGACTCTTTCATTATACTGATAAGAGTGTAACATAGGACATTAAATTACACTGGCAGATATTAGCAATGTTTTGGAGGAACAGTTTCCTCTACCTGCCTGAAGAAGAAGACAGGAGATTACCCAAAAATAATGGTTGATTTCTACCAGACCACATGGTATCTTGACCCCACAGACATGTTCATAATCACTGTCCTAATCTCATATAAACTGCACACATTTTTTTTCTACTTACAATCTAATAACATCAGCAGCATTAGCCCAACTTTCAAACGCTTCTTTATACATTTTGTGTCGGTAGAAGTAACCACCTTGGTAAGTGTATGGATAGACATGTTGATTTTTATAGTATGTTCTTGCTGACATGGCTGCCTCTTGAAATAAGGTGGAACACGGAGGACGTCCAGGTGTGGGACTTACTTCTTCCAAGTCACTTAAGTTTCCTACAATCAGAATTTCATTCCTGTAATACCTGTGTTGGAGGTCACCATACAGACATATGGAGAAAATGAGAGGCAGGTGCTACAGCCCCAATCCATCTCATTCCCCATCATTTAATCACCCTTAACAGTATTAAATGATGACATATAATTTTCTCCGCCCACTTCCTAGCATAAACAAATCTAGAAAAATTTAAATGCTTTCCAGAGATTTGGTAGATAAACAAGAATTGTAAAAAAAAAACCACACAGCATGCAGGTGAAAAAATTAAAAGTATATTGTTTTTGTAATATTACATACATATCCACAATGTAACTTCCCACACTTTGCTATTCATCTGGTTTAAACCATGTTATTCTAACCTCAACTTGACTTAATGAGCAATACGCAAGTCACAGTTTGCAGATCTGTGATCAGAGTTTAAGAAACAAATGCCATATAACCTAAAACTATGTTCTTCATATGGACTTCCTGTCCACTGGCATAAAAAACAAAAAACAATCTACAGGAATATAGTTCTCTAAAGTATGTTCAGAATGGGACTGTACTTTTTAAAGCAAGTTCCTTTTTCCTTTCATGACAAAATAACATAAAATGTGCCTGACTTACCAATAGCCATTGGATAATGTGTAAGGTGTCCCAGATCATAAAGCAGCCAAAGAAGTTCTTGTTGAAGAAGTGCAACTTCCATTGCATCGCTTGTTGCACTCAAACTGGGATTGATTGCTGACACAAGTGCTGCTACTTCCATAGGTCTTGTACAAATTACAGGGCATCCATTCACATATAACCATGATCTTGAACCCATGCCAGGTCCAACTGGTTGACCACGTTTGTCTTCGTTCCCTTTTCCTGTATGGATGTGGTAATGTAATGATGAAAATATTGCAGTATGGTACAAAACAACAGCAGTTTAAGTATGCAAACTGGAAGAATAAGATTACCATGCCATGTAACTTCGGCCGTTTGTGAGCCTCCTTCCCCAAACACAACCCACGCATGGTCTTCAGACAATGCCAGATGAACATCTCGATAACCAAGAACTTGACATCCAGCCACCACTGCGAATGCCACTCCAAAACAGTCTAATTTGTTTCCTAAATAACATATCAATTAAATGTCATTTACATTTAATACCGTGCTGTATGTCCGAACTACCGATACAGTATATGCCTATTTACACACAGACGCCTTACCTGTCAAGTAACTGTAGAGACTTTGTAAATGGGCCCTGTCTTTGTAGTAGCTCCTTGTTAATGAATTCCAAACTACATCCGATACCTTCTTAACAAGCTCTCTTGTGGCATACTTACTGCCACTATACTGCGTTAAGTCTACAGCACCTTTGATTAAAGCTTGAAACTTCGAATACAAAGCTTCAGCAATATGATATTCGACAGCGGGCAGCTTGTGTTCACCCAACGTGTCCGTTTCCTTCTGAACGCTGAAGGATCTGTTGCATGTCAACGAATTCTCAACTGCCCCAACAACGATGGATAACAGCGCCAAGTCAGGTTCTGATGAACTTTCTAACTGTTGCTTGAATAATCTCACAATAGACGGAATATCCTCTAGCGGGAAATGTTGCCGATCTACTGCTCGAAACCCCGCCATGTCGCAGCTAAACTACATTGTTGGTCAGCGCTATACCGGCCATTATTGAACTCTCTAGAGATTAAGTTTTAGAATTAATTTATGAAATCTACATTAGTTGAAGAGACCAGTCTGGATTTGTTTTACATCTGTACCACTTATATTTTTATAAAATTAAGTTTAGGTTAAAATTATTTAAATAAGACTAGAAGAAGTGTCATTGAGAACGAGAGTATAATAATCATGGCCGACGACAAGGCGAGAGGAAATCGGCGAGAGCATGAAGAACAAATTGCCACACTGAGTTCTAGCGAAGGAAATGTTTCTCAGTTGCCAGAGAACGCGGAAAGTGACGTTAGTATTTGGATTGTTTGATCTGTGCTGGTTTTTAGTGTGTTGCTTTTTATTGTTTAAAAACTGGCTTTCCAGAATGAAATGGTCATGAGGGCATGACCAATATTGCAAGGGAGGCAATTAGAAACAGGTCATTGACTACCCTGAAAGAAATGTATGCACAAACGTACGTTTGTTTAGTACACAGTAAAGTGAACACGGTTATGGAATTTCGATGTATAATAGTGTCAGTTTGAGTATTTTTACTGAAGCAACTGCGTTCGTTTTCATTCTGTGGAAGATTTTAGGGTGCAAGATTTCAAGCTTTTGACGTGGTATGGGTAATACCTTAGCTCTTTTGGGTTGTTAAGCGTTGTAGCAGGTTTTGTACCGACGTGTTAGGATAGCGTTGCGGCCCCATATTCAAGGGCCGTGTGTCCATTATGACTCTTGATTGACCCCTGGAAGATTGGCCCGGTATTCTATCCCGCAACGACGGTTACAAACTAACCTACAGCGTGCACCAACCCAGAACAGCGAAGGTCTCGCATCTGTGATCTTCACAACCATGTTTATGAAGGTTCAAGTTTTCTGTGATATAAAGCCATGTTGAGTGGTGAGTAGTTATCTATGTTTTGGAGGAGTTTGCTTCTTCCATCTTCAAACCTTGAAGGTAGAGGCAGTATTCCTGAAGACTTGAATCTTGAAGTTCAAACGCGTACATTTTGCTCTACTTTTCAGTTTGCAGCTCAAGTTGCTCAAGAACGGGAGAGATACCAGCCCACAAAATTAGAATCTTTTTTTGCAATTCTCAAGACCCTGATTATTAGAGGCCTCATCGTCTATTTCATTGCCTCTTTTTTTCGCCGGCAAGCTGCAGTTGAACCTGGGCCTGGTGGTGTTGGCCCTGCTAAAGTGCCATCTTTTAATATATTTGAAAATGGAACTGTTATGGTAGGTAGAATAACATATTAAGTTTGATCAGACACAGGAGTGTTTGAATAGCGAATGTAGTTCAATATTATTCTTTAAACAGACCTGCCCATTGTAGATGAAACCTGAACAGTTTGGTATAAGGAAGAAAATATGAGGTTAACTCAGTCTACTAACATTCTGGTCGGCCCCTTTATCTGAATAGTAGACCTAAGTAGCATATATGGGCACAGCAGGTGGAAATAAAGGGTGTTCCATATTGCAACCTGCATTTTTTTTGGTATGTAGTCTTTGAGGGGTAGT
>Ga0209755_10008128_pt1 | contig 11275 bp, 10 predicted proteins | sample TergutCo191P1_FD_187301 | JGI IMG/M metagenome (GOLD analysis project Ga0209755, IMG submission 187301) | Cornitermes sp. P1 segment gut microbial communities from Petit-Saut dam, French Guiana - Co191P1 (SPAdes) (version 2) | ecosystem: Host-associated > Arthropoda: Insects > Digestive system... | reverse complement strand
CAAGGAAAGGCTCATTGCTTGGTTTTTGATCAGTTTTACACCACACATCACCTGTTTTATCATCAGAGTTCTCCTGTTCATTACTTTCTTCCTCTATTGTACTTGTTTCACTGTCATTAGTAACAACTATGACAGAAGATCGCAATTGTTTACGTGAGCTAGTTGCGGAGACATCACAGTCTCTGTCCAAACTTTCACTGTCACTATTATCAGAGACATCAGAACATGTTTCTGCATATAACTCGCACAAAATATCGTCTGTTTGCAAAACATTCATATGCAAAGCAATGACTGCAACTGAAGGAAAACAGAGAGAGTGTCCAAATGAGTGGTACCTTTGTTGCAGGCTTATATTTCTAAAAATGGGGGGTAATGACCGATCTGTTTATTTGTAACTTGAGACCCAAGCATCCTGCACTAAGCTGTCAATAACCCTGAAGTGAAAAATGAAGCAGACCAGCTGATAAATGAATGTGCAGGACGTCGTGTAAGAAAACGTAGAAATGCGTGACCCATTAACAATGCATGGGATATCAATCACGTGTTTCTATGTGGCCCAATGGCAAGGTTTAACAGTATCTGTAAGAGGTATAACCATAGGTATCCCCAGAAACAACAAAAATTTATTTCAAAGCACTGAACATACAAAAATTAAATCAGAACATCTCCGTATTCCTCTTCTTGAAACCACGACTGCTACAATGTACAGGTTAAAATCATGTTTCCTGACTGTGAGTTCTTAAGTTTCCTTGGCCAATATCTGATACAAGACTGGATTTTGGATTTGCGGTGCATAATCTTTTGAAGCGCTAGAAGGAATTCAGAAAAACATGGCTTAAACCAAAAATCTGAATCTGAATTTGAATTAGAGAATCTCATACATTCATTCCTATAATAACCCATAGCACATTTTACGTAATTTATGGACCCATAATACTGGAGCACAGGCTAAAAACTGCATTAAAATGGGAGTGCTGCAATGTTTGCAGCATTTCAGTAATGCATGCTTCTGGTTTACAGTATGGGAAAATGCTATACAACAATGCGTATCATTATTTTACCATATACTGCTGCTATTTGCTTGAAATTTGTTCCTTCTTTCATGAGACACTGAGCACGAAAATGAAATATGTGTTTGCATCCAAAGTAGCTGTCTTCATGTGTGTTGAGGTTGAATGTCCTTTCGAGCTACACAAGTACAAAAATACTGCTGTAAAAGGTTTCACCATCAATCTGAAGAACTCAAATACAGAAGAAAATTAGCCCAGTGTACAATGTACAACTAAAATAATCATTGCATACCTGACCAGGGCAATCAAACAGGAAGTAATGGTCCTTGTAACTAGATAACTGTTTCATCAACCAGTCCATGTTCTTTTCAAGGAATTCCATGCAATACATCAGCCCTCCATTGGGTCCAAGTGTTAAAGAGCTCATGGCATCTTCTACTTTTATCAGGTCAGAAATATCTACAGCTGCCTTATAAATCAGTGCATCATTTGCTGGATCTGTGAAGTATCATTGATCAGACTGATTTGACAGTTACAATACATGCTATCAATTAAAACTTTTACAATTTTTTAATGAAGAACATATAACATTTGTATAGAATGTGTGATGGATCAGGCATTTTTTAAGTCACATTAAAACAAACTCTCCAACAACATGGTTCTGAACCAAAATATACTGAACTTCACAGAGAATGTGGCAGAGAAACATGACAGTTTTGGGATAGGGTGGGGGGAGAAAAAACTCTCAGGTTTCAACAAAATGAAGAACATTTCACATCACTTTATACACAATATTCACTTTTCAAGAATATACTTTGACAAATACCCCATTAAGTACCAAATTACCTCTATCAGTACTGCTGCAGTTTCTTCTCTTATCTGCTCCAATTAGGTGAGAGTCCTAGGGTAACTTGCGGTATCCCCAGAAACAACAATCACAAGCAGACATGTTGAGATCCTGCAACCCACTGTATGTGAAGATTTAAATTTTCGTCCTTTCAGAGTTTTGGCATTCAGGAGTTGAGCAACTGTGACAAAAGTAGCCATGTAGCCACAAATAATTTTCATGCAAGTTCTTGAAAATATGAATGGTGGAGAATAAATCAATTGCCTTCTTCTGGTGAAAAATACATGCAAGTCTCACACTGCATCAATAAGCAGAACTTCCACCGCCATGCAGAAGAAAGTTGCCATCAGCTGCAGCAATGACCTATGCACAGTGACAGGTTGACAGAGCAGTGTGCTGTGGCAGCCTTTACGGAAACCAGTCACTGCTTCTTTGGACAGACCAAGACACTACAGCAACTGTAACAGACTGCCAGCTGCACCGAGATGTTACTCGACTTTCATGCACCACAGCTGGAATTGCATGGCCTCGACATCAATTGAGTTCCAGCAAGATTTGATAATGGCTCGCACTGTAAGAACCCCTGATTTTTTAACTTGTGACTACTGGGCATACCTCGCCAGCAAGGTACACAACAATCACTGTAGGAATATCGCCAAATTGGAACAGAATATCGGAGTAGAAACTGCAGCCACAGAGGTGGGAGTAATATGGCAAAGAATACAACATTTGCTTTCTACAGTACAATAACAAATAAAGGAATAAAGTCATCTCAGTGACGTAACTGAAAAGTAAAATGTGTGTGGAAAATACTTCTCAGTGTTCTTTGTTCTGTTAAAGCCAATGGTCATCCAAGCATTACAATACTGGTTCCATCCAATTACCATTCTTAAGCCACCTTGACTGTGGGTAGTACTTGGATGGGTAACTGCCTGGGAACACCACATGCAATTGGCATTTGCTGGACAGTGACTTGCTACCGTGCTATCAGCACCTAGGACAGCATTTCTGACACCAGTGAACAGAGATGCACAAAAGATCAGAAAATAGTCAAGGTGTCAGGATTGCTGCACTGACCACCCTAATGTTTAAGCACTTGTTTTGTTAAGAAAAAAGTGAAAGCATGCTGTTTGTGTCATTTTTATTTCAAAACTGCTGTGATATTCTGCATAATCTGTACCTTCACATATATTGCTGGCAGTCTTATTCAAAGTCCACAGCCTTCAAAAGATGAAAATATATGGAGCTGTCTATTCCTTCCACAGTTTAAACAATTTCTTTTTTGGGGTCTCGATTTTTCTGGGATGTCATACCACGTCACTAGGGGACTACTACCCAATGCTTTGAGACAGCATTGTGCTTCCACTTTCAAGGGTTAAAATGTCCAACAAATCCTTGAAGATGAGACTATCACACTGCCTCAGAATGATACTAATCACTCAGTAATGCAGTGCCACATCCCAGGAGAATGGAAACCTCCACTGTACTGCTACGATAACATAAAAACAATTTATTTTGGGGTTAGAACTGCTGTAGTTAACATGTGTTTCAATAACTAAAGTCACACTGTCAGATTTTGGGTTCTCAAAGCAGTTTTTCTACAGATGTATATTTTCTGGGATGTAACACTGTGTCATTGGGTAAGCATGTAACCACTTACCCAATGACCAAGTGTAATAACTTAGAAGACTTGAATTTTCAAATAGATACAGTATTTATTTTTATAACATTATGCAAATGTCCTAAGTTTGATTCTGTGCCTTATAATCTGCTGTTTATGATGGCTCTAATGGGACTTGTCTTTTGTTTTGAGTAAAAGGAGAATACAGCAGTGTCTCTCAGTTGGGGGGTCCTTAAATTGAGTACACTGTAGTTGGCTGATCATAAAGTTTTTTCTTTCTTTTATGCTGTTTGTAACCTCAGTTTTCTTGTTATAACTGCTAAAAAAATTGTTTGAGTAGCAAATTTTTATACTGACTCAATAAAGGTTTGCACAGTGTGTCACTGTCTTATTGGCAAATATTCCAACTTCAAATGTGCCTACGGAGCCTGTGAGTTGAGACACTTTCAGGAAGGGGATCTGCAAAATTAGAAAAACCTTGTAAGGGATCTATGGTATCAGAAAGGCACAGGAACACTGCTTTCGTGTGCATAAAAATCGCCAATGCTTCCTTCTTTTAATTAAAAATTTACTGGCTACTTATGCAACTAGAATCATTAAAGAAACTGCAAATTAAGTATGTTTCAAATGATGCTAAAGAAGCAAAGAACAATTTGGTGAGGTAAGCAGAAGTAGGTATCAGATTCTAAACACACAGCTAAAACTATACCAGTGATTAAGTTTCTCACCAACATTGATAACCGCCACCTTCCTGTTGATGCTTTCAAGGAACTTGCTCACTGTATGACAGTATGTTGTCTTGCCACTTCCTGGAGGTCCAATAATGAGCTGTCCAAAGCTGTTCATGATGACTGAAAACACTGCCACTTTTTAAAATCCCATACTAAAGAAGACAATACTCCAAGGATGCCTTATCATCCAACAACAATAATATCATGTTTCACCACATCTTATTCTGCATAATTATGTCCTTTATAGCTTTCAATGTCCGTAAGCTGCAATCCTTCAAAGCAATAGAATATAATGCAGGTTTGTTCATCTGAGTTTGTTCTGTCAAATATCGAGCAGCCACATGAAAGGCAGTTTCTTCCTGCCCAAGAATTGTTCTGTAACACACAATAATCAAATTTTACATTTAAGGTACAAATATAATGAGGCTTGTGCTCACTTGCGATGTTATGTGGCCAAGGTTGATAGCTGCTACCAGCCTATGCTGCATACTATCCAAGATGACTAAAGGCCTCAACTACACCAAGATGGAAGCCTGAAATCTCACATAAAAATATGTTACACAGGACATTATGTAAATATAGACCACACCTATATCAAAATACCTTCATGAGTGTAATTTTCAGGTGACGGCATTGGTTATGTTCTTTTAATCATACTTGTGCGATAAGTTATTACATTTCCACAGCCCAGCATGATACTAAATGCACCATCCCCACAGACCAACCACCTTGCTAAAGAGGCATGTTCTCACAAGCACATTCTTCAGCACACTTTATACCATACTGTGGGAACTATCTAATGACTGCGTAATAAGTACAATAAATACTAAAAGCCCTTTGTACATTTGGAAATTTCAAGCCTCTAGTATTTAAAATATATAAAAATGTAATGTAGGCTTCCAGCAGGGTAAATATCTAAGCTTCTGAATTAGTCCGAATGCATCAGTGCATCATGGCATTTGCCATGAAAGCAACCCTACATTTGGCGAGGAACTATAGTACAAAAGATTTTCAATAATGAGGAAATAAGCAAATCTCAATATACAAATACAGCGAAATAAAAGAAACACAATAATAAATAAGAAATTTATGCCATAAAAATCTGGAAGAATGAAAAATAAATAATTATATTTAAAAAATTATGAAAAAAGAAAGAATAAACTTGTATTTAAATATCTTACAAGGATTAGTTACCTTCGTTTTCCTTACACTGTACAAAAAACAAGGAAACCACTACTGCTTACCTAACTTGATACACTTCACTGCAAATGCTGTAAGTGTTTGCTGTTTCTCTGCAAACAGCAACGAGGGATCCAAGTTTCTTATACTGGGTTAAAATAATGAAAAGTCGATCCCTGTTATGAAATAAAATCATGCCATCATTACCTGACGCTTAAAAAAGTAAATATCACATATGTTGTACAGCAAAATGTATTCCAATTTAATGTAAACAATGTGGGAGGATGTTGAAAAGATCCCTACATCTTTCAAAGGCAGTTACAATAACATTTGCCCTTTGGTAGAAAAATCTGAAGTGCATATTGGAGAAGTTCAGGAACTGAATTCATCATCAGTTCTTAAGATGATGATCCACGCACTGAATGAGGAGGGCATGGCACATGGCATGAATGGGAGAAAAGAGATATGCATACAGAGTTTTGGTAGGATAAGCTTAAGGAAAAACCTCAATACAGATGGGAGGATAATATTAAAATGCATCTTATAAAAATAAGAAATAAGCTGGGACAGTGTGGACTGGATTAATCTGATCTGGGCAGTGACCAGCGGCAGGTTCTTATAGCCACAAAAAAGAACATTCAGGTTCTACAAAGGGAAGGCAATTTCTAGACTATGTGAATGACTTAGCTTTTCAAGGACTCTGTTGCTATTGTCTGATTTATTACTAGTCATTGGGCACCAGTATGTTATGATGATATGTGATAAACGTAGCATGGATCACTTGGTTACGTATCATCTTCGCTGTACATCACAAATTTGTTAAATAACAGTCATTTATATATTCTAAAAATTGGTGTGCACCACTTCAATTTAACATGTTTATTTGAACAATGTACACTACAGTAACACTTATCAATTTCTAATTACAGAATTTGAGTCTGTAAATATTGGCAGAAATGAGGAGTGTTGGGATCACAAATCCCCCCACTAAGGAAACCAAAATACTTGTGTTTCATTTGCTATGATAAGCAAAGCTGGTTCCCTCATTCAAAAAAAAGAAAAAAATCCCCCTATTCTAAATATCCCGACTATCCTGATTGGTCCTATGTAAATTTAGCAATCCCCTGACAGGTTCAAAAATTTAAAATTTTGTATTCTATCTCCCCATTGGTTCCTAATGACTGACAAGGTTTCCCTTAACATAATATATGTCAACAATGTACGAGCATTGTCTACCAGACAATTTTAATGTGCTACCACAGCTAACATGGTATCCACCCCCTCTTGATTTATATCTCAAAAAAGTGTCAAACCATTGAATTTTGATTGTCCCAGCAGAGCCCAAAACCCCACCAATTTTGACATTCACAAATGTGAGACAAACTAAAATTCCCTTTATACTAACACGCAGCATCTCCTATCCTATGCTAACCTCTGCTTCACTCACTCTCCAGCTACCTGTCTATCTTACATCACATATGACTTCATCCCACACTCTGCTCTTGTATCTTCCTCCTTGCTACCATACTGACCTTCCCTATTGACTACCAGATGCTACTGACATCCCACCTAATGTCTACATTCTCTATCACTACATTCCAAAAATTAACATCAATTCAACTAAATAGAGTATATAACACTTCCCAAGGGTTATTTAGTTAACCCTTCAGCATGGAGTGACGGGCACTGCCCGCATGCTGCACGCTCTCACTCATTCGTCTACATCTCGACAAATTAGGGAGCAAATGTAATCAGGCTGCTTCGCACTTGTTCGTGAAGGAGCTGGCTCTCTTATAGTGTGGGAGAGAGTTCCTAGAAATTAGTTCTTCATTTTTTTCTCTGCAATTTAGACCATAATTTAAATACCCCGTAAAAAAGCCTTCCCACATCACAGTATGAACTGGGGTTTAAATGCTCCCACGCTGAAGGGTTAAGTACCAGCAACCACTGAAAGAAGGGCAATGCAAATGCTTGCTATTCCCTTGTGAACCGAACCAGAATTCTCTGGTCATTCATCCAGTAGCATAATTGTAATAATGAGTGAGTCATACCAAAATAAATTCTTCTCTCTAACCACAACTATTAATAGAATTGTTGTAGCCTACCATATTCAGCATGGGTTATAAAGTATTGTAAAATGAGACAGACTGGTCACCTCTTCCAGATCTACCAACTCACCTATATTCATTTAAAACTATATCTGTCTCTGTGCCATCTATTTTGGTACTAATTACTTTTGATTTTATAACACTGTGAGAATTTTCATCACCTGCAGACCATGAACACATTGCAATTCATCATTAAATCATACCTGCAAAAACACAAATTTATAATTATTAGTGATCCCTCTGCAGTAATTTCAACAAGTGACAGGACTGCAAAATTATTATTTTTTTAATCTTAGAAAACAATTTTGTCTCTTTTGCAACACTTTCAAACATATTCTCTTTAACATTAAAAGTCTACTGGTTATGTGATGCACCAGCAGGTTTAACATTCAAGAATTGTACGATCTGCACACATTGCATTTAAGTGTTTTGTATTTATCTGAGAACAAACAGCGACTTGTGCCACTTACACCATAAATTGATTGGTTTTTATAACCAAGATGAAAAGTGTTTACTAAGTGGTATGAACTGGGTCTTTAAATATGGCAGTCTGCACTTCGTGTTTAAAGGGTTAACTAAGGGACATACATACGTACACATAAACATTGTAGCTGCATCTCAGAACATGCAAAGGTATAAAACTTGATCTGTGATATAATGTATCCTCAGATACTTTGGATTAACCAGCACATTTCATGTTTTTGATTCTAATGTGATGGTAACACTGCAGCTTGGCACAAAGACAACAAATTGAAGAATCAGTGTGGTCCATAATCTGCGGTTTCCCCAATGAAATGTCACCATCCAAGTATAATTCTAATTTCAGGATTGAAGTCAAGTTATTTAAATTCTGATTAACTTTACTCTCAATATTCATAAATTGAACTCAAAATCTATTATGTTATGCAACACAAGCTGTATGTAAACTGATACTTCAACACTGCACCTGCATTCACTTGTCATGTTCACATAAGGAAGACTTTCAACATATTAAAAACTGAAAACCTCTGTGAGACCTTTCATTGCCACAAAAGGCAGAAAATATTTATACCCTTAAATTTCTTAAATTTTAAGGTTTTTAAAAATACGGAATTTGCACATTGTAAAGTACTGTGATGTGTGTGTTTATTTGGCCACTTAATGTTACAGGCAATCTTTAATTCAGTACACCTTTCTTCTCAGTTGCAAGCTTCTGCAACCTGACAATGTTGCCTGCTAGAGATTACCTTCAGATGGGTGTAAGTATTTGTTCTCGCACAAGTCCATTTTGGTTAAAGAAAAACGAAATTGTTAGTTATGGTTATTTATGGTCAAACTATAATTGTAATTACAACCCCCTATACATAATCTTCTAAATTATGATCACTGTTTACACAGCAAGCTCAGAAATGTATGCAGAGCATAACAGTGTTGGTGCATTTGCTCTGTTACTACCTCTATAGATTTTTAATTTGTGGATACAAATTTCTAATGACTTCATGCACAACATCTGTATGTGCAAGTATTTTAAATCTGTCAATGACACCAGAAGTCTTTTTCTGAATCCTAGTGTAACAGCAGTGAAAGTTGAAGATTTAAAATAATGTTTTAAAAGAGTATTAAACTGATTAGCAAAAATCCTTCTCAATACAGTATAAAGACAAACAAGATTTTTGTTTTCCACATAGGATGATGGATAGGTTTATGCCCACTGGTGGGATCTGAAATAGTTCAGTACCCCACATAACTGAACTTTTTTCCAGAGAAATGGGTAATTTTGTATATGCTTCAAGCAGTGAAGCATGGAACAGAAGCAACACTTTCGTATAAAAATGGAAAAATAATGCAGGCACTAATGGAAGGTATAGGAGAAATGAATGGCAACATTAACTCTGTGTGTGTGTGTGTGTCACAGGCAGTGGGTAGGTAAATATTGGAAGATAAAGGGGAAGGATTGCTGCAGGCATTTTTGGACACAGCTGTAAAATACTAAATTGAAATGAAGAAACTTTCTGTACTCAAACTACAAACAAGGGACTACATCTTCTATCTGGTAGACTACATGTTCTGAAGAAACTGCAGTGCATAAAAGAGTGTTTTGATTTGAAAATTAAAGCTAGTCATTGTAAGCATAAACCTGAGTGATAAGAGCAGAGAAAAAACCTTCAACTGACAGTAAACTAACACTCCAGTAGCTTAAAAAAATGTAAGATAATGTAACCTAACCTAATCCTATCCTACCCTACACCAATTTAACATAATACAGCATAACATAACCTGTCTTAATACTATTCTGCCCACATTATCTTAACCCAATGCACATAGCACAATGTATTATGCATCAATTGCCATACAGTATGTTGTATGATTACTTTTGTGTCATTATTGTGTTGTTACTGCTAGAACAGTAATCACACTCATGGCTTGTAAAACACCACTTTAAAGATGCAGAAATGTGGGGTAGTGAACTAAATCAGACTGCAATGGTACAGCCATCCAGAAATGCATACAAGTCTTCACATGTCCTCATATATAGTGTCACCCATTTTCATCCAACTGAAAACCAAACTGAAATGACCAGACAATTTCTCATAAAACTCCCCAGTATAGAACTTCATAAAGATCTATTCCAGGGTTCTGCAGTTGCTATATACAAATAAAAGGGCAGATGAATAGAGACAGAATGTGAACACACTCAAAACCAGATAAGCACTGTATGCATAAATGTGGCATTAAGGTGCATTCATGCAACAATTGTTGCAATGGAAGAGAAATAAATATTACATATTCTGAGCAAGTATTACATATTCTCCTTGTAGCTTTACATATCCAGAATGCAATGCACATGCACCACATTATCATCTGTAGTATGTCTGGCTATACGGTATTTTTCCACGATATCTCACAAATGGCATGACTGTTGAAAAAGTTATTGAACATAAAATGTGTGCTTTGATTTTCTCTGCAACTTCTGCCTGAAACATTATTCATTCTAAGAAAAACTGAGTGAGATGAATGATCATGAATGTGTATTGGTCTTCATGTAAAGTACCCTTATTCTTGTCAGATATTAATGAAACTTTAAGTTTCTTGGCATATTTTCAAAAAAATATCAACATACCAAATTTTAATCAAATCAGTTCAGTGGGAGCTGAGATGTTCCATGCAGACAGACAGGCATAACAAACTACACGGTCACTTTGTGCAATTTTATGAAAGCACCTAAAAAACCAGGTTCACAATTTCTGTATTGGATATTTACAAGTATAAACTGTTACATTTGTTTTTTCAACAAAGCAATAATCAATTGGTGATGACAGTAACCTTGGTGTGGGACATCCTATTGTGTTGTGGTACCAGGACATAAATAATGGAAAGCAGTCAGAACTATTTAATAATAAAACCAACTACCGTTTTTAAAAACACAGGTATATGATTTGGTTAAGGTAAAAAGACACACAGAGGAATTTATGTAATCCCTCCACAATCTGTTAGAAAGGGGTTTGAGATCTTGAACTGACATTGGCAATATTTTCAAAATTTTATACTGAAACAGCTGTAAACATAAAATAATAATATATCCCTCGTGTGATTATATATAATCACACCAATGGTGCACAAATTTTCCAAGCAATCAAGACACAAGAAGGGTGACATTGCAGGAAGTTCCATTCTAAGGACCAACAAATCATCAGGTGCCACCATGGCAACCAGGCACCCAAGATTTGATAGTGTAGTCAGGTACCGGTTGTAAAGAGAAGATGCATTGTTAGAAAGCTCCTGAGTACGAGGACAACATG
>Ga0209755_10008127_pt1 | contig 11275 bp, 8 predicted proteins | sample TergutCo191P1_FD_187301 | JGI IMG/M metagenome (GOLD analysis project Ga0209755, IMG submission 187301) | Cornitermes sp. P1 segment gut microbial communities from Petit-Saut dam, French Guiana - Co191P1 (SPAdes) (version 2) | ecosystem: Host-associated > Arthropoda: Insects > Digestive system >... | reverse complement strand
GGGCGGACGAAGAGTTAGGTGAAATGAAAGATAAAACCGCCGAGAAGGAAGCAAAACCTGTCATCGAAAAAATCAAAAAAGCGCTCGGCGACAGAGTAAAAGACGTTAAACTTTCCCGCCGTCTTCACGATTCGCCTTCCTGCATCGTCGCTGACGAAAACGATCCGTCAATGCAGATGGCGCAGATGCTCAAAGCGATGGGACAGTCCCCGATGTCCGAAGTAAAGCCAATCCTCGAAGTAAACGGCGAACACCCGATTGTTACAGGGCTGAAAGACGTTGACAACGAAGAGCAGATTGCCGATGTCGCCGGAGTGTTACTCGATCAGGCGCTGCTTGTTGAGGGATTGAAGCTGACAGATCCGTCGGACTTCGTTAAGAGGTTAAATCGTTTGCTGTCGAAGTAGGGAACGAAGTCCGAAGACTTCGTGAAAAGGTTGAATCGTTTGCTGTCAAGGATATAGGATTATTCCTGTTTCGGAACAACCTCAATTTAAGCAAAAAAATAGGGGCTTTTAGCCCCTCCCCTTTTTAGGAAAATCGGAATTTTCCGATTACAAGATGTGGTGAGTTAACTCAACCCTCACATACTATTAATATACAGCTTCAAGCTGTATATGTCCATTTTTTTTGAAATTTTTTTTAAAAAATTTTTATGTTAAAAACGCCCGTGATACCTTAAAAAAATGTTGGATTCTATGACGGAAAGGTACAAGATGCATCATGCCCCCCCTTGTACCTTCGGCAATGGTCATTTATTATAGTAATAATGGATTTGGATCAGGAAGAAGCCCTTTATGAATTTCTGGAAAACTCGAAAAAACCGTTTAATTTGAATGATATTACTGTCTATGTGCAGGCTTCGGGGCAAAAACCTAATAAAAAACTTTCAATGGAGATAGCAGCGTATCTTGACGCGCGGAAAATCGCGTTCAGGCAGGATAGTCAGCATTGGATTTCCCGAAGAGGATGCTTTGAAAAAGCGGAATTTGTGATTACTCCGTCGAGGCTTGAATTATTAAATGGCATTTTAATACCGGGTCATCGGTGCATTCCTTTTGCTAATCCGCTCATTATGCCTCACCGTTATAAATTTTTCTGGAATGGACACCCTGTTCCGGCAACAACAACAGAAGCCGCTCCTGAAGAATTGTATCCGTATTATAATCTTTACAGCGAAGAGTTCGCGCCGCAGTATATCGCGAGAGATAATCAGGCGAATGAAGATGCATATAACGCCGACCCGTATGAAGATCCACCGGAAGTTTCAATTCATACTCTTGATATGCGGGTAATCTACCGCGAAAGCTCGTTTGTCCCCGGTGATCGATTTGTAGTCAGAACGCTGGATTGGAAAGATTGCCGTTTTGAATTGACCAGAGCCGCAAAGGACGAATGGCAGCGCTCGGATTTAGAAAAATGGATTGAAACCGCCGAAAGAGGATTTGAGGACGGCTTCGCCCTGCTTGGTCCGGGAGCAAGCATGGAAGAGCAATTTGCTTTTGCGTTTTGGTTCGGCGGCAGGCGCATGAGAGCAGTTCCGGCGTATTCTCTGGAAGAATTCCTCTATGAAAAAACTAACCGCGTTGATATAGTCTCTTACGGAATAGAGTCACGCTGCTGGTTTGCCGGAAAGGAAATTCCTGACAGCAAAATCCTACAAAGTTTTTCGGTTCCGCCCGACAGAACGTTTATCGAAGAAATGCTTTTCAAAAAAAATATTCCAATTTCCGAATATGTATTACTTTCGTACATAAAAGACGCGCTCTTTCGGGATGAGAATGAAGAAGATATCGAAAAAATAATTGATAGAATTGTTCCGCCTATTGTAATTATTGAGGAACAGGAATGGGATATTCTCGCTGATTATATTTCCGACAGTTTTGAAGATTTTTCTCAGAGTTATACGAAATTTGCTGATAGAAAAACAGGTCCTGTCAGGCAGCGTGTCGCGGAACTGCATACCGCGATAATTGAACTTTCTACCAGACTGCAAAAAGGCGAAATTGAAATGGCATGGCTTCCGCGGCATACTTTTATTGTGCTTTCTCAAATTCAAGGGCATACGGCGGTGCTGCTTGAAGATCTTGCTTTTGACGATTCGCCTTCTGAGTCTGACATTGTTGCAATGGACAATTCTCTGGACAGCATGATCGAAACTTATACCGATGTTAAAGAGCTTATTAATTCCGCGATGGATAATTTCAGAAGGAGCAATCTTACAGTTATTCACGGCAAAAAAGCTTCAGGGCAGTTATGGAGGATGATTCAGATAGGCATTACAGGTCTTGATGTATGGCGCAGAGCGATTATTACCCATGAATGTACAATGGAAGAACTTCATAAAATAATTCAAATCGGAATGAACTGGAATGATAAATCACGTTTTCGTTTTTACTGCGAAACTCCCGACGGCGGGAAAGAATATCTTCATGATAAAATAAAGTTAGGTGACATTGATTTTCCGTCAAAAAAAGAACTAATTTACGAGTACGCGAAATGGACAGTTAAGATCATTATCATGTCTTCGTATCAGGGCGCAAATAACGAAGTTGTCCGTTTTCTGACAGGCGAAGGAAACGCTCCCCCTGAGCAGGTTGACGGCGTCCGCCACTTTAAACGGCTTGTCGGCTCTCTGGAAATGGGCGGCTTTACCGAAAAACAGACTGCTCAGCAGGAATTAGGCTCTGAGTACATTACAGGGATTTTTGATCTTGATAGGATTAATCGTAATTTACGCAGCGCTTTTCCTGATATTGAAAAGTAATCCTTAAAAAAAGCTTTTAGAGATTGCCTTATCAAATCCGCAGCACGAATAATACTCAACCGCCTTTATAACCCCGCTGTACAACGACAGATTTTTCTTCAGGTAACCATAGAAAGGATTGCCTCCGTACGGCATACCTTCTGCCTCATTTTCACCGTCAGCAAACATTAACATAAAATCTGTTATCTCTTTGAATTTGCTCTCCATTACAAAACGGGTAATCGCTTCAAGCTCTTTGTAAATCCTATCCTGCTCTGAAAGAGATAAATCGCTGTCTAAAGCAGCGTGCACAATTTCCGCTCCTTTGGCGGCTTCGCTCTTTAAATTGTCAAGCCCGCTGATTAATTCAGAAACCGCGTTCTTGTATCGTTCGCTTCTTTTTTGTTTTTCCTGCGGGCTGTTAAAATCACTTTCTATTTTGGAAAACGCGGCATCAATGCGTTTGTCAATTTCACCGCGGCAAACCGGTAAAGCAAGAAATTTTTCAGTCTCTGCTGATTGCAATCCTTCGATGTATATCCCTTCCTGAAAGAGGCTGTAATTCCGCACCTGCGGATATTGACGGAATTGGCTCTCGAACCAAGCGGCATAAAGCGACAGCCGCTTATCTGTAAGTACCTGCCCTCCGTCAGCGGAGCGGGCTTTAAAGGGAAAACCGTCCCGTAACGCGCGTACAACCCATTTTTCAACAGGATTGAAGCGGGAAGAATTTGAGTTGGAAAGCGCTTCAAAGCGGGCGCTCCGGAAATGGGTTTTAAAACCGGGGAAAGAAAGATCAAGACCGGCAATCCAAATCTCATTACTGCCGAGAAGACGCGCGAAATCCCACGCCGAGGTAGCAACGGATCCGCCCGCGGCGAGTTTGCCTTTGGGATCAACCTGATTTTCAACAAACGCCCCAAGCGGAAACATTGAAGAGCAGATAAATTTATTTTTGAACGGCAAGGTCAAAACAGAAGGATAGACGGCAGGCTCGGCTATCAAAGCGGTTCGTAAACCGCCGCCGCACCCGTCAGGCGCAGCGCTTCTTGCAACGAAGTTTCCCGCGCAGCGGTCAAGGTGTCTGCTGTTCCAGAATTGCGGATCGACAACAACGGTAAAATCAGGCTGGATGCCGTTCTGTAAAAAAAAACGCAAACATGTATCCGCCGCAACGATGATACACCGATCATGGATGTCGCGTAACATCGGCTTGATTTTATCAAGACTGGGACCTGCCGCCGCCAAAAAAACCGGTAAAGCTCTCTGTTCCAAACCGAAGGTTTGATTGTTCTTTGCTAACTGTTCAAGCCGCGATACGCCGGGAATGTCGCGGATTGCGCTCATGTTACGCGAAAAACTGCGAACCCAGCGCCGTCCAAAACGTTTATGTGTTGCCTGATTTACATCGTCTTTTGAAGCCCATACGCGGATTCTTTCGTCCATTGCCTTGTACCACGGCTCGTCAAGGCTGGTAAGCGCTTTGTTGCGTATAACGGACGGCTTTTTATCATCGTTCTGCTTTGCGGCGCTTTCAAACAAAAAACCGGCTGCGATTTTTACAGCGCTTGCTATTCCTTCGCCGGTGCCGCCGACAATGAAAAGCACGCGGTTTTTGGAAAGAAAATCGGAAAAATCGCGAAGTTCCAATGCTTTTAACAGCAGACTTTTATGCTTTTCCGCGATAATGACAGGACGCCCCAATTTTGCGGCAGCCTGAGCCGCATACCCCAGACCAAATCCGAGAATTACGATTGGACCATTCTCGGCACGGACAGATTCAGCAAGACGCTGCCCTTCGCGCACAGGATCATGTTTTGAATGAATAAATATTCCCTTAACGCAAAATGTAGGATCGCCGGTTTGAGCGGTTTCAATTTTTATATCTTCAGCGGAAAAATCATCATCATCTCCGGCGGTGATTTCTTCAAACAAACCCGCGTAATGGCCGAGCAGAATTTTTTTATTTTTTTCCAAAAATGACATTTGCCAGGTTTCCTTGTTTTAACCGCATTTATCATACTATCATAAAATTCAATCTATAGCATTGAAAAATGGCGTTTGAAACCATATTTTGTAGTATTTTTCATATTTATTGTTCTAAATTCATATAAAAAAAATTAATTTTTTACTTGAAAAATATTCTAGTAATGGTAAAATAGTATTCAAGGAGAATAAAAATGAAAAACATTTTCAAACGTTTAGGGATTATCTTATTTGTAATGATGATCGCAATCGGCTCAGCAGCCTGCGCCACAAAGGCCGACACAAAAGCTGAACCCCCAGCAACATCTGAAGGAAGTATGACCGGTGAAGAAGAAGGTTCAATGAACTAGGCGACTGTAGAGTCAAATTTCTTTTGATTGAAAACCGGACAGTTTGTCCGGTTTTTTTTTGCCCAATGCTTTACTCCAGCGCCAGAATAATCGTCATCCCCGCTTCGACAGGAGTTCCGGCAGGCGGGCTCTGACGGCGAACCCAGCCGTCACCGCGGATTTCAACATTGATGTCTTCGCGCAAAAGCAGAGGAAGAAGAGCTCTTTTGGAAAGACCGGTAAAATCAGGAACATTTGTTTCAATCGCTGGAAGACGAACAGAAGTGATATTAACAGCGGCAGGATGAGAAATCTGCGGGTTGCGTCCGCGGGGAATGCCGATGTAATCGATCAGCGCTTCGGCTGCTTCGCGGATTGCGGGCGCGGCGATTCGTGCGCCGTAAATAATACCCTTTGGTTTAACAATCGCCATGTAGAGAACCAACGAAGGATTTTCAGCGGGTAAGAGGGCGATACAACTGGCGATAAAATCAGTTTCAGAGTATTTTCTGTCAACAGGATCGATGATTTGCGAAGTGCCGGTTTTTACGCCTATCGACAAATCCTGAACGGAAGCGCGCCAACCCATTGCGCCGCTCGCCGCAGTGTCAACCATGTACGAGCGCATGGCTCTTGCGGTTTCTTCTTTGATAACCCGGCGGCGCTCTCCGTTTTCCTTTTCAGTTACTGTTTTACCGTCAGCGGAAATATATTTCAGCACAATTCTAGGCGGAACTAAAATCCCGTCATTGGCAATCGCGCTTGCCGCCTGAAGTATCTGGTATGTGGAAACGGAAATTTCCTGCCCGAACGCGATGGTCTGTTTTGAACGATCAGACCAGCTTGAATTCGGTCTAAGATAGCCGGCGGACTCGCCCGGAACCCCGGCGCGGGTGCGGGCTCCAAAACCAAAATCACTCAGTATGCGGTAAAAAGTATTACTGTTAATGTAATCGGAAGCATAGGCTGCTCCTACGTTACAGGAAGAGATAATTATTTCACGGGCTGTTACCCTGCCATGACTGCTAAGACAGGTGATAGGAGCGCCCTTGATCAATGTATAGCTGCCATTACAGTTAAAAGCGGTATTGGGAGAAATTGCCCCCGAATCCAAAAGAGAGGCGAGGGAAAAAATTTTAAAAGTGGAGCCGGGTTCAAACGCCCAGATAGCCGGACGGTTCATTCTGCTGTTAGAATCCGATAAATTGAAAAAATTCGGATCAAAGTCAGGCATTGACACAGAGCCGAGAATGTCGCCGGTACGCGGGTCTATCGCGGCAAACATTACCGCTTCCGCCCCGTTTTCTTCCATGGTGCGGAAACTTATTTCTTCAAGGATATGCTGCACATAAGTATCAATCGTCAAAACCACCTGAGAGCCTTTACCGCCGTTATCAAGACCGTCGAGAACATCGTTTAATTCGTATTCGATACCCTCTAACCCTCTGTTATTCCCGCCGACAAAACCTATAACCTGACCGGCGAGCTTCCCTTCAGGGTAAATCCTCCCTACAGCGGGTTGCAGCTTTATACCATAAATGCTCTTTTCCTTGATTAAGGCTGAAATACGCCTTGCCGTACTGTCATCAATCCTTCTTTTTAAAGTAATAAAATTAGATTCCGATAACTCGATTTTTGAACGAATCTCTGACGGAGTCATTTCCAAAATGGGAGAAAGTTCATTGGAAATAGCAGTAAGATCGGGCAGATTCTGGACATTATCCGGTTTTGGAATATAAGGACGCCAGACTGTAACATCGTTCAATCTGATTTGAATAGCCAAAATTCTGCCGTTTCGATCTAAAATTGAGCCGCGCTCGGGAAGCCCGGCAGAAGGGCGCTGCGGAGGGGAAGGTTCCTCGTTTCTCATCAAACAGGTGTAATGTAAAAGCAAAACCCCCGCGAGAAGGCTCAAAAAAATTATGAAAACAATATACCTAACTTTAGACATAGTCTCTCCTAGAGCTAAAACTTACGAAACAGTACTTTACCGATTATATTATCGACAGGTACAGCGCCGTATGAGCGGGAATCCAATGACGTGAGAGAATTATCCCCTTGTGCGTAAAAGGAACGCTTATCAACCAGTTCCGCGCAGCGTTTAACTGCTTTGTCTCCCTCCGGCGTATAAAAAACCACCACTTCTCCTTCCCTTGGCTGAGCCCAGCGAATCAGATAACAGGTGCCGTTTGCGCCGCGTTTTCCCGGATACCGTATCCCATACCTCAAAAAGCTGACAAAAAGAATGTCGCCGTCATTAATGGCAGGTTCCATAGAATCTCCCTGCGCGACAAAAAAATCAAAAAAGAACAGCTTTAGAATCAATGCGATAATTAATGCGAAAACAACTGCTTTCTTTGCGCTCATCAAGCCAGTATACGCCACAAAATCACCATTCGCAACCTAACCTAATTATTCACCCATTTTTTGCCGATAACATAACATGGTAGTAACAGAAATTCAATATATCTCGAAAAGACGAAACACATCTCATTTAAAGCATAATAATAAATCGGCAAGTTCCGGCAGTGAATTTATAAACCTTTTCAATCAGAAACCAGTTCAGCAAAGGAAGAAAAAGACATCTGCGGCGCGGCGGGCGCCTATCAGACAGAGAACGGTAAACCGCAGAAAAAAGCCGCTTTTAAATTTTAACTTTCCTGACATAGCCCTTCTTTTTAAAAACAGAAAAAATAAAAGTAATAAAACTGAAGCGCCGGCTGATGCACTTACAATAATCGTTGTTGTCATCATAACGGTTGGTTTCTCGCTCATTGTCCTGAATTGGAAAGATTTAAATATAGATACAACAAATTTTACTAATTTAAAATTACCTGAATCTGAAAGCTCCGATCTGCAAATAAAAGGATACGGAGCGACAGGAATTCCCGGCGTACAGTCTGCCTCTCAGGAAGAAGCCGATGCCAACGCGCCGCCTGCGGCAATCGAAAATCATCATGGATCGCTGATTGCGTTTGAATGGCAGCAGTACAAAGTACAAAGTTCAGATACGGTTTCAGGAATCGCGCAAAAGTACAAAGTATCAGTCGGCGCGATAATCGCTTCCAACAGTATTCCGAACGCCAGAAGGATACAGGCAGGAACAATTTTAAAAATACCCAACGTTGACGGTATCCCCCATCTGGTAAAATCCGGCGATACTTTATCAAAAATTTCAGCGTCATATAATATCCCATTAGAAGTAATTCTGGATATTAATGATATTAAATCCGACAACATCAAACCGGGAGAAACAATTTTTATCCCCGGCGCAAGAATGAACGATATAGATCTGAGATTGAGCCTTGGGGAAACATTTATGTATCCGCTTCAAACTAAGTTCATAACAAGCAGATACGGAATGAGAAAAGACCCGTTCACCGGAGCGCTGCAATTCCATGACGGCGTTGATTTCCGGGCAAATACCGGTACGACAGTAATGGCGTCTATGGACGGGGTTGTCGAGTTAGTAAGCCAAAACTGGCTGTACGGTAAATACATCATCATAAGGCACAGCAATGGTTATAAAACCCTTTACGGCCACTTAAATTCGTACAGCGTAAAACAGGGAGACAAAGTAGCCCGCGGCAGAAAAATCGCCGAATCGGGCAATACCGGGTACAGCACAGGGCCGCATCTTCACTTCGGAGCTTATGACAAAAACGGCGCAAAAGTAAATCCGCTGGAACTTTTAAAATAAATTATATACAATTAGGGGCAAAATGAAAAAACTAATTCTGATACTTTTGGCGTTTTTTGCGGTTTTTACCTATATAAATGCCTTTTCTAACGCAGGATCCGAAGAAAAAAGAACTCTTGCGGCGGAGTTACCGGCGCAAGAAATTCCTGTGGAAATTGTACAATAATCATATTACAATTAAGGTATGACATTTAAGGAAAAATCTACCAGAAAGCCCGGCGAGAAAACTGCGATAGACGCTGATATTTACACATTCAGCGAAATTGTAGACAAAACCTGTGAAAGCCTGGCAGATAAGCAAATAAAATACTCAATCCGCCGAATCCTGGAAATGAAAGCTTTGCTCTGTGATCTTGAACGGGAACTGGACGACTTCTTAAAAATGTAGCCATGGAGAATTGAGTGAAAGATAGATTTTGCAAGATACTTTTAATCCATGTATTTTTCTTAATATTTTTCTTTACAATTATTTTTAGCCTTTCGGCGGATACTTTTCAGGAAATAAATTTATCCAATGATGATAGATTGATTTTCAGGGTAGATTTTGAAAATCAGCACGCTGTCTTTGTTTCGCAGCTTGACGATATGTCAATGCGCCAGCTAACGGCATTTACAGAAAAACTCTATCTTGTTGATAATGGCAGAACGATATTCGCGCTGAACCGTCTCGGCGCGCTGAGCGTCCCCGCGGCAGGCGGTATTCCGAAAGCGATTCCCGGTTATCCGTCTTTTGAACAGGGCAGTCTTCCATTGCGCGGCAGGCTTCAGGACATTGCGGCTTCAGCGGACGGCCGCTGGATTCTTTATGCGGAGCCGGTCAGCCCGGGATACGGAAATCTGCTTTTAACCAGTGTTTCCACAGGCGTTAAGCATACAATCACAGAAATGATTGAACTGCCCGGCGCGGATTTTCCTGTCAAGTGGAGTCCTGACTCAAGGTTTTTTGTCTATTCAAAAAACGGCAAACTGTTTTACTACCCCATCCTCAGCAATGCTTCCCCGCTTGTAGATGAACGTTTCAGAATGATAGGTGAAGGGAATATCAATTCTGTCTTATGGGGAGAAAACGGAAACTTCTATTATCTGACCGGAAACACACTGTACCGCGTCATCAACCCGGAACTTTTTACCCGCACGATGTACGGAGATTTTCTTTCTGTCGGAAACACCGCGTCAGTTCTCCCAATTAATTTTGATCCGGGGTTTGACCGTTTTTGGATTGCCCCCGATTCAGGATCAATCATTATCAATAAAAACAGAAAAGGCGTATTTATCTTTTTGCTAGGCGCAGCTCAAAATTCGCCGCAGCTCCTGCCTCATATATCTCTTCCTTACATGACGGAAAATTTCAATGTTTACTGGTCAGACTCAGGTTTGTTCACAATAATTTATTCATCATTTTCCTCAGGAATTTCGATATGGCGTTTTGAAATAAAAAACAACACGGTCAGGCAGTTGCTGCAAAATGCCGTTCCCGTTTCGCCATTCGGCGCTTTGTCTCCTGATAAAACGAAAATTATTTTCTGGGGAGAAAAAGGGCTTGAACTTTGGGATTATGCCGAATGGAAATGCATTCAAAAACTCAGCGATACGGCGGTTTATTCCTGCGCATGGATTAATAACAGGCTGATAATTACAGGAAACTCAAAGTTTATAGAAGAGATAAACATATCACAGCCGTCATATCCCCGCAGAAGAATTTGTCTGTCAAGCGCGGATGAAATCGGCTTTGAAGATACGCGGGGAATACCAAGAATACTGGCAAGATCCGGAACAACATGGTTCGCCACTGACGGAAAAACCGCGTGGACAGCGGTAAACAATATTCAGTTACGGCAAATTTCATTTTCATCGGAACGATTCCGCGTTTTTCTGGAGCCGCGAAGCCAGGGACAATTTAAAAACACGTTATTGATTCGCGGTCTTCAGTCTTTCAGTACGGTATCGATTACCGCAAAACATACAGCGAATAAAGCGTTTACCCCTGCGCCGAATCCGCAAACGGAACCCCGATTAAGGCTGCCGGGACAAGCTGTGCAGACAGCGCTGTGTTTTGATCTTTATGATGACGACTCGGGGCTCATGCAGGTTCTTTCAGCGTTACGGAGCTTCAATATCAAAGCGACATTCTTTCTAAACGGAGATTTTCTGCGCCGTAATCCTCAGGCAGTCAGAGCTATCACCGAAGCCGGTCATGAAACCGCGTCAATGTTTTACGCTCCGATTGATCTTTCAGATACCCGCTACCGCATCACTGAAAGTTTTATCTCGCAGGGACTTGCGCGTAACGAAGATGAATTTAACCGTATCACAGGCAGAGAACTTACAGTAATCTGGCATCCTCCGTTTCACCGCAGTTCCGATTTAATAAACTCCGCGGCAGCCGCCTCAGGATACCGTACCGCTGTCAGAAGCATCGACCCGGGCGACTGGCTTTCCCGCGAAGACGCGTTAAGACTTAATTTGCGCCAGGTTCCGCCGTCCGAGATGATCGATCAAATCATTAAAAACAAC
>Ga0209755_10008126_pt1 | contig 11276 bp, 8 predicted proteins | sample TergutCo191P1_FD_187301 | JGI IMG/M metagenome (GOLD analysis project Ga0209755, IMG submission 187301) | Cornitermes sp. P1 segment gut microbial communities from Petit-Saut dam, French Guiana - Co191P1 (SPAdes) (version 2) | ecosystem: Host-associated > Arthropoda: Insects > Digestive system >... | reverse complement strand
CGTTGAAGGGAAATAAACAGCCCAACACTGATAGCGCCCGTCGCAACCGAAGGCGCCATAATAAACAGTCCCGCCGAGGATACAATACCAAGGATAATTGCCGACGCCTTTGAACGGATGAACCAGAGAAAATTCACTTTTAATAAATGCTTGCGCGAAATTTCAAAATGGTTCCTAAATTTTTTGTCAAGGTAATCGGCGTATCCAAACAGATTGCGTTCGATAGCGGCTTCCCTCGCGCCAAGCGTCCATGAGTAGTTCCATGCAAGCCGCTGGTCCAACGTGGCTTCCTTGTTGGCTTGGTACCTTGCTTTTCCCGCTTTGATTGCCAAAATAATCATAGGCACATTGAAAACGATTAACGCAATCCCCGCTAACGGCGCATTAATTAAAAGGATTACCAAGTAGCTTACAACCGTCCCGGCAAGCCATAGAAAGTCCCTTAAATTATCCAACATTCCGTTTATTTGCCACTCCGGGCCTTCCCAAACACGCTTCAGCAGGTCAACGGTTTTGCTGTTTTCTATGTGTTTATATTCCAGCCTTGCCCGTTTTGTAAGCATTGGAACACGCAACAACAGCCGTGTTTTAATCATGCGGCGCATGTTAACAAGTTGCAAAAGCGGCTGTTCAATATATCCGTAAATATTCCAAGCAGCAATGGCCGCAAGTGGCAAAATAACCCTTGAAAACCCTCCGCCTTCCGCCGCCGCGGTCAATGCCGTGTCAATAAAATAAGCGGTGACAAGCACAGAAATTGGCGCAAGCGCTATGTTAATGAGCAAACTCAAAAGCTGCAAACCATTTTCCAAAGGCGCAACCCGAAACGGAATAGCCAGCGCGCGAATGAATGTAAGTCGTTTGTTAAGATTCATATGTGTCCTTTCGTTGGATGTGTCTTAATCAACTCAACATCCCCCCGATACTCCCCAAAAACAACATCAACCCCATCAATATCCAAAACATTGTCACCAATAATATCCATGGCTTTTTCGTTTATTGAGTCGGCGAGGACTTCGGGCATTATGTTTTGGGTGGACGCGTAGGTGATAAATTCGTCTTTGCCCTTCAACGCCTTTGCAAGCGCGTTTAATTCTGTGTTTGTCAGCGCAGTTGCAAATTCGGCCCATATGCTGTTAGGTGAATTTTCTGAATCCCATGTTTCAACCTCAGGCTCAATTGTCGGCTCAACTTCCAATTCAACCACCAAATCCACAGGCTTACCAACAGCTTTAACCACAGGCAAAACAGAACCGGCCTCTTTCCACTCACCCTCAGGCACAATCAACTTATCTTGGGTGTCATGGGCTTCTTCCCGGATACGGGCAAGGTTGTTGTGGTCAACGTTTACGACAACACGGCTTTTTTCACGGAAAAACTCCGCAACGGCTGTTTCAATTGCCATTTCAATATCCCGCATTTTTATATCATAACGGCGCAATACTTCGTCGGCGCGGCTGAGAACAGAAACATCCGCCGTGATTTTGGTTTTAAATCCAACATGAGTCCGCACGCAGGACTCTGTTTTTTTTATGAAATAGCCCGCGATGTCTTTGCGGTGGGCGTATGGCGCGGCATAATAGGTGAACCATTCGCTGTCCTTGCATGTGTACAATTCGCCGCCGGGCAGTTCCACGCTTCTGTCCGCCTGTTTTTGCCACGGGTGGAATAAGGCGCGTCTGAAAGGCGTCCATTTGATGGGGTGAGGATTTGTCATAATCAGCAAATCCTTAAATTTTATGCCTTTTTCCGCGCAAAGACTGCCGACAGAGCTTAAAACAGCGTGCAGGCAGTCTTTCATAAGCTGCTCATTTTCCGTTGACGCGGTATAAAACTTGGATTTTGATATGTCATACGCGGACACGGCGTTTAGTGAGACAAGGGAGTTTTCCGTGCCATTGTCATAAGACATTTCGGGATAATGTTCATGCAGGTTAAATTTATTCACAAAATCCGAAAAACTGTGGGGCAGTTCGTAATAGACATGAAAATCCTTTAACCATGACAGCAACCATTCATTGATTATCAACGAACCCTCCCGCCAATTTTTCCATACATCAAACAAAGCATTGAGCGCGGCGGCGGGGCTTTCCGTGCCGATATGTGACAGCAGTTCGTATATATAAAGGTATACATATGAAATGTCGGTTTTTGCATACTCGCCCTGCCGCGCTTTTGTGCGCCATGTGAAATATGTCCTGAGTTTTTCATAACCCATTCGCTGTAAACAAGGGGTTTCCATAGAAAATTTGGCGGTTTCATTATAATCGTCCGTGAAATTTTCCATAAATTTTGCTTGCTTATAAAACAAGCGGGCGTCGCTCCACATATAGGGATTATCTGACGCAAGCGCCCGCATGTCATAGAATTTTCTGCGAATTGGGTCTACGGAGTCGCCCCCGATTGCTTGCGCTTTTGAAACCTGCACGGCGCGCCCGTTATCCTCGCGGGTTTCAGCCACCGTGCCTTGCTTATATTCATATTCAATTTCCGCAAAAACATCAGTGTTCATATTAATGATGGAAACATCCGCCGCCTACAAACTCCCGTAAAATCGAGTTTGGGGGGATTGTATCACTTGGCACGCCTAGGAACGACGATAAAAACCGAATCAGCCGCCTTGCTTCGGTATACTGGGGTTGGTCAGGTTCAATGCAGAAAAGAAGCGGCTCTGCGTATTGTTTCAAGACGCTCATTTCATAGACAAGGGCGGAGTTGAAAAAGGCGTCAGCAAGTTCCTGACATGGATAAATATACTTATTTTCCCCGCGAAGCACCGATGGCCACATGCTGATTGTCACGGCGGCGGAAGCCCCGCGGAACAGCGAATCGCGCACCATGCGCCGCAAAAGCCTTGCGTCTGTTGTGGGGATACGGTTATGGTCGTCGATATTAATTTGCGTCAATGCGGAAATGAATATCTTAAACTTGTCCGACCTTGGCACATCGCCGCCTACGCGCTCGTTAAGCCCGTGGATTCCCTCCAATATCAGGACATCGCGCGGTGAAAGTTTTAAACTGTTGCCCTTATATTCCCTGCGCCCCGAAAAAAAGTTAAACGTAGGGATTTCTACGCGTTTTCCGTCCAAAAGCGCCGCAAGGTCATGTTTTATTTGGTCGGTGTCAATCGCGTCAATCGTTTCAAAATCATAGTTTCCGAATTCGTCCTTGGGGCAGTCCTCGCGGTTATGGTAATAATTGTCTAACGAAATTATATGCGGCGTCGCGCCGTTTACCCTAAGTTGAACGCCAAGCCGCGCCGCGAATGTCGTTTTCCCCGAGGATGAGGGCCCCGCAATCAAAACAATCGGGCGGTGTTCCTGCGTAATCTGGTCGGATAACAGCGCAATTTTCTTTTCATGAAGCGCTTCCGCGACGCGGATAGTCTCGCCACTGCCGTCATGGCACAGTTTATCGTTAAGCGCGCCAACCGTGTCCGTTTTCATTATCCTCATCCATTGATTGCTTTCCGCAAACACCTCGGACAGGCGGTTTTCCGGGGCAAGGTCCGAAAATACATAATTATTTGTGGCGTCGGGGAATTGCAACATAAAACCCCTTGTGCGCTTCACCAGTTTGAACCTGTCAAGCCTGCCCGTACGCGGCACCATTTCCCCGTAAAAATAGCTGTAAAGCCAGTCCAGCTTGTAAAAACTGAATGTCATATTATGCCTGTATTTAAGCAAGCTTATCTTGTCATAAAAACCCTGCTCCTCGCAGATTTTTATGGCGGTTTCCTTGGGCAAGGCAAGCCTTTCGATAGGCAGGTCTTTTGACACGGTTTCGCGCATTACCTGCTCAATCTCCGAAAGCAGTTCGCTTGTGATTTCCGTGGTAAGGTCGGGCAGTTCACAGAAGTAATTTTTACTTATGGAATGTGAAACAACCACACGGGCCTTTTTCCCAAGCACTGTTTTTGCCGCGTAAATAAGCAAAAATGTAACGCCGCGCTGGTAAGTCCGATAACCCTGCGGGTCGGTTATATCCAAAAATTCAATGTCGGAATCGTAAGCCACCGTGCGGCTCATATCCATCAGCTCGCCCCGAACCTTCGCCACCAAAGCAGGGCGGCTGTCCTGTTTTGCGATTTTTTCGCTTAAATTAAAGAGTGTTATGCCGCGCTGGGCTTCAACCTCTCCAATGCCTTTTACGTTAAGAATTATTTTGTCCTGCATAAAATGCCTCCGAATTTTTTTTCGCATTATATCACGATAAAATATAGTTTGGGTATGGTGTCCGATTTTCAAATTTTAGTGTAGAATATTTATATGACAAACTGAACAGGAGGATTTTATGGAAGCATTTACACAAAACACCCCAACAGAAATCATTTTCGGAAAAAACGCGGAGAACGAAGCAGCAAACCTTATTAAGAAGCATGGCGGCTCGCGCGTGATAATTGTATACGGAGAAGGCAGTGTGGTTAAATCCGGGCTTTTGGATAAAATTTGCGCGGGGCTTGACGGCGAAGGCATTTCATACCATAAGCATGGTGGAGCCACGCCAAACCCACATTTATCGTTTGCCAAAGCAGGAATAAAAGCCGCCGTGGATTTTAAAGCCGATTTTGTTTTGGCTGTGGGCGGGGGCAGTGCCATTGACGCCGCAAAAGCAATCGCCCACGGAACCGCCAATCCCGAAACCGACATTTGGAAGTTTTGGCTTAGGGAAGTTCCCGTCAACACCTCAACCCCTGTCGGCGTTGTGCTTACAATCTCCGCCGCGGGCAGTGAAACAAGCAACTCCGCGGTGCTGACCAATACGGAAACAGGGACAAAACGGGGGCTTAACACAGAATTCAACCGCCCGTGTTTTGCCATCATGAACCCCGAACTTACCTATTCACTGCCAAAATATCAAATCGCCTGCGGTATCGCTGACATTTTAATGCACACCTTAGACCGCTATTTCACGCCCGAATGCAATGAAAACAAGGTAAATGAACTTACGGACGAAATCGCGGAAGCGCTTATGCGTGTGGTTATTAAAAACGGTCCCGTTTGCTTGGAAAACCCGTCGGATTATCAAGCGCAGAGCGAAATTATGTGGTGCGGCAGTCTGTCCCACAACGGATTAACAGGGCTTGGGCGCACCATGGATTTTTCGGTACACCAGCTTGGCCACGAGCTTGGCGGTCGTTTTGACGTGGCGCACGGGGCAAGCCTTACGACAATGTGGGGGGCGTGGGCACGGTATTGTTTGAATGTAAACCCGGCACGTTTTGCGCAGTACGCGGAAAAAGTTTGGGGCGTTCATTACGATAAAACAGAGGAAGCAATTAAGGAAGCCGCCATGGTTGGTATCCGCTCGACGGAAGGTTTCTTCAAGGCCATTGGAATGCCGACGTGTTTTACAGAACTTGGTATTGGAGTTCAGCCCGATGATATAATTGAGGATTTGGCGTTTTGTTGTGTCCATAAGGGCAAGCGGCTGGTTGGAAGCTTTAAGCCCCTTAACAAGGAGGACATCGCAGAAATTTACAAATCCGCGAATAAATAGGAGGAATCGGTATGGTACGCAGGTCAAATGAACAACGCTCGTTTACAAGGTTCCCGGGGGTTGACATGAAAGCGCTCCTTGAGCCAGAGGAAATGTTTGACGCAGGAAGATTGTTTGCCAGGGTAACGATTGCGCCGGGTTCGTCCTTGGCTTACCACAGGCATGATGATGAGATGGAGGGTTTTTATATACTGAAAGGCACAATCCGCATGAGCGACAACGGCACGATGGTTGACTTATGCGAGGGAGATGTACTGATAACACCGGAGGGGGAAGCGCACGCGGTATTTAACGAAACCGACGAGCCTGTCGAGCTTATAGCACTGATTGTAAGCCGCAAACAAGGCACGGCGGGCACAAGCGTAATGTTGTAGAAGTTCAAACATAGGAGAGCCGTACAATGAAAGAAACTATCCTTAAACTGATAAGCGAACACCCAATCAAAGCCGCGGCAGTCCGCACAAACCTTTCCGGCATGAACATGGTGGATATCGGCGATATATTCGAAGACCTGAGCAAAGAGCAAACAATACAGGTTTTTCGGCTGTTGCCAAAAGATATTGCAGCCAATGTTTTTGCGTATATCGAGCCTGAGAAACAGCAGATTATTGTGGAAGCCCTCACAGACAACGAGGTTGGAAGGATAATCGAGGGGCTTTACGCGGACGACGCGGTAGACTTTATTGAAGAAATGCCCGCAAATGTGGTAAGCCGTGTACTTCGTAGCATAAACGCCGAAAAACGCGCGACAATCAACCAGCTTCTGCAATACCCGGACGACTCCGTAGGCAGCATAATGACGACGGAGTATATGGCGCTGTGGGAGGACTATAATTTAATCGAAGCCTTTGCAAAAATCAGGCAAACAAGGATAAGGGGGCTTCACACTTGTTATGTTGTAAGGCGTGACAAGCTTCTTGTCGGTACGATTTCATTAAAAACCCTGCTTTTGGCAAAGGAACATGAGCGTATCGGAAATTTAATGCAGCCCACCATGATAAGCGCCCGCACGTTGGACGACCAAGAAGAAGCCGCAAGGCTTTTCAGAAAATACGACCTGCTGTCCCTTCCTGTTGTTGACAAGGAAGGGCGGCTGGTGGGCATTATCACCGTTGATGACGCCGTAGAAATTGTTGAGGAAGAAACGACGGAGGACTTTGAGAGAATGGCGGCTATTTTGCCATCAGAGGAACCGTATTTAAAAACGGGTGTATTCAAACATTCCTTCCGACGGGTGGGCTGGCTTCTTATATTAATGCTCTCCGCCATTTTTACGGAAATGATAATATCCGATTTTGAAGGCGTGCTTGCGGCAATGCCCGCGCTTATGGCGTTTACGCCTATGCTTATGGACACGGGCGGTAACGCGGGTTCGCAGTCCACGGTACTGATAATACGCGGTATGGCACTGGATGAAATTTACTTTAAAGATATTTTCAAGGTTTGGTGGCGCGAAATACGCATTGGGCTGGTCTGCGGCGCAGCGCTCAGTATCGTAAACGCCGTGCGGATATTGATTTTTAACGCGGACGCCGACCAAGCCATGCTTACCCTAACAATCACACTTACAATTTTGACGGTTGTCGTATTGGCAAAAAGCCTTGGATGCCTGCTTCCCATGCTTGCGAAAAAAGCCAAGCTTGACCCTGCCGTACTCGCCCTCCCCATCATAAAATCCATGGCGGACGTGGCGGCACTTGCGTTGTTTTTTGCGCTTGCGTCAATTCTTATACCGGAATTGAGGAATCTTAATGGATAGCAATATTTTAAACATTATCAACGAAGGCTCTCATGGCGACTTGCATGTGCTTTTTGCTCATATGAACGCTGTTGACATTGCGGAAGTCCTTGAACATGCCGATACCGCAAAAGCTGTGGCGGCATTCCGATTGCTTGATGAAGGGCTTCAAGCCGATGTTTTTTCGTATATATCCCCCGAAAGGCAAGAACTTATCGTTGGTGAACTTACGGATACGGAAGTTGTTGAAATAATGGAGGACATGTCCGTTGACGATATGGTTGACTTTATCGAGGACGTGCCTGACGATGTGGGAAAACGTGTGCTTGACAGGGTAAGCACGGAAAAAGGCGAACTTGTAGACAGATTGCTGGATTATCCCGAGGACTCCGCGGGCAGTGTCATGACCACGGAGATAGTAGAACTTTCCAAACAAATGTCCGTAAAGGACGCACTGCATTCGATAAGGACCTCGGGGGTGGACAAGGAAACTATTTACACATGTTATGTAGTGGATTCCGAGCGGAAATTAATAGGGGTCGTCACCGCCGATACCTTGCTTTATTCGGGGCTTAATGACAAAATCGGCGATTTGATGGACACAAATATAATATTTGCCGAAGCCGGAGACGACAGGGAGGAGATTACAAGCAAGTTCAGCAAATACGATTTGCTTGCAATGCCCGTAGTAAACCGCAGCGGGCAACTTGTCGGCATTGTTACAATCGACGATATCTTGCGCGTTATAACAGAAGAAGACACGGAGGACTTTGAAAAAACCGCGGGTATCAGCCCTTCCGACGCGCCTTATTTAAAAACAGGGGTTTTCAAACACGCGTTTCGGCGGATTGGTTGGTTGTTGGTGTTGATGCTTTCCGCGGCAATCGCGGGGCTTATAATTTCAACATTTGAGGACGCGCTTGAAACAATGGCAATTTTGGCGGCGTTTATCCCCATGCTTATGGCGGCGGGCGGTAACGCGGGCTCGCAGTCCTCGACGGTTGTAATCCGCGGTATGGCGCTGGGCGAAATTGATATTTCTGATATTTTTAAGCTGATATGGCGCGAAATAAGAATCGCGCTGGTTTGCAGTATAATTCTAGGCGCGGCAAACTTTCTCAGGGTATTTTTTATGTACGACCGCGATTATATGCTTGCGGGGGTCGTCACGCTCAGTTTGTGCATAACAATGGTGGTTGCAAAGGCGATAGGTTGCACACTGCCCATTGCCGCCAAAAAACTCAAGGTTGACCCCGCTGTAATGGCGGCACCCATTATTACAACAATCGTTGACTGTACCGCGCTGATTGTGTTCTTTTTGATAGCGCGTATGGCGTTTAATCTGTAGCCTTATGGAAAAAGCAGATATTTTGTCCATGAATGTGGCGGAAATTGAAGGTTTAATGAAGGGCTTAAACCAGCCGAATTTTCGCGCGGCTCAGGTTTTCGGATGGTTGCATGACAAACAGGTTGGCTCGTTTAACGAAATGGGCAATTTGCCGACCGCTTTGCGCAAAACCCTTGATGATTTATGTTTTATTCCCGAATGCAGAGTTCATGAAAAATATGTATCCTCAAAAGATGGAACGGTTAAGTTTTTGAATTCCTTTGACGGCGGCGTTTTTGTGGAATCGGTGCTTATGAAATACAAACACGGGTACAGTGTTTGCATTTCCACGCAGGCGGGGTGCAGGATGGGGTGCAAGTTTTGCGCTTCGGCAGAACATGGCCTTCAAAGGAATTTGAGCGCGGGGGAAATGTGCGCGCAGGTTTACAATGCCATGCGGGAAATCGGCGGAGAGAAATTAAGCGGTGTTGTGCTGATGGGTTGCGGCGAACCCCTTGACAATTTTGACGCCGTACTTCGTTTTGTTGAGCTAATTACATCCCCAAAGGGCGTAAACCTTGGGCAGAGGCATATTACGGTTTCGACTTGTGGGCTTGCGGATGGAATCAACGCGCTTGCGGAGTTGTCGCCGCAGTTTACCTTGGCTGTTTCGCTTCATGCCCCCTTTGACGACATTCGCGCTGAACTTATGCCTATCGCAAAACGTTATCCGCTGGCAGGCTTAATTCACGCGTGTCGGGCTTATGCCGAAAAAACCCGCCGACGTGTTACATTTGAATATGCGCTGATAAGCGGGCTGAATGATGAAACAACCCATGCGAAGGCGCTTGTAAAACTGCTGCGCGGTATTTTATGCCATGTAAATTTAATTCCCGTAAACAGCGCGCGCGGGGGCTACACCCCCACGCCACGCCAAGAAGTTGATGCGTTCAAGCAAATTTTAGAAGAAGGAAAAATCCCCGTAACAATCCGCCGCAGCCTCGGCAATGATGTAAAGGCCGCCTGCGGCCAGCTTCGCGCGGGGGTTATTCGCAAGCCAAGCACCCACCGCGTCGCAAAAACCTAATTGAAGGGTTTATTTCACACCCAGCAACTCAGGTTGCGCATAATCATACAGTTCTGTCCTTAATACGCTAAAAATTTTCGCATGTTTTGTAACAGCAGTCTTAATTATACGAACATCATCGGCTGTTTTTTTAACCACAGGTTTAATCTCTTTCAAGTCGTCGTAAACAAGCCTGTACCCATCATACAACGCACCCAACGACTGCCCGTGCTGAACCTCAATAACCGCGACACTCTCCTTTAGTCTGGTAACATCATCCTCAAGCCTTGCCACATCTTTCTTTAGTTTGTCCACATCTTCCGTTAACCTGGCTACATCTTTCTTCAGTTCAGCCACATTCTTTTCAATCGCTGTGACTTTGGTTTCAAGGTTACTGAGCATAACCCCATGCTTTTCAAGCACAACCCCCTGTTTTTCAAGCATCATCAAAATTTTGTCTTCGTTGCTCATTTTTTTATCCTTTCCATGTACATCAACATCGCGCGCCCCTTCTTAAGCGCTGCGGCGAGAGTATAACATTCACGCAGTCGGTTTACAATGACTTTCAAAACCCCGCATACATATCCAATAAAAAAACGAACGACCGCAGGTCGCCCCCCACAAACCACCACACATAAACCCGGCGTTCGTAGGGGCGAACTGCGTTCGCCCGCAAATTTCTTCTATATTTTAAACTTTTACTTATTAGTTCAAAAGCTCCAGCACCATACGTGGAAGTTGGTTTGCCTGTGCCAGCATGGATGTTCCGGCTTGTTGCAGGATGTTGGCGGCTGTGAAGCGCATCATTTCCCGCGCCATGTCGGTGTTTCTTACTCTGGACTCGGCATCTTGGAGGTTTTCGGAGGAGATATCCAAGCTTTGACGGGTGAACTCCAAGCGGTTTTGAACGGCACCGAGCTGGGCACGTTGGGCATTTACAATGCCTTCGGCGCGGGCAATGTGAGCAAGCTGTTCCGAGATGGTTTCACCGTTTTCCTCTCGTACGTCAATCAACATCGCCAAGTCTCGTCCGGGGCCGCCAAGGATACCTGTATGCATTCCCTGAAGCTGCAAGACAAGCCCCTGTAGTTCATTCGGTCCGATTTGGAACCACATAGCGTTGGCTTCCAAGTTTACTACCGACAGGACCTCCCGAGCGTTGTCCATCAAAACTTCCATATGGTTCATCAAGCTTCTTATATGAGCTATTGTACCGGGTATACCACCAGCCCCGGCTGACGAAACCAATCCGTTTTGCCCGGCGGCATCATAGCCCACGCCCACAGCATCACGGTTCAATACTCTTGTCTGAGGTGTAGGCCACACATTAGGAGGCCTTCCGTTAGGACCAATGGCATGTGCATCCGTCGTACCGACCAAGCTCGCCAACAGGCTATCAAGCACATAAAACTGCCCTTGTCCCACACTGCTTGCCACTACTGTCGAAATCATTGATTGTATCGAACCTTCGGCAGGGTCGGGAACTATTTGTAAAGCATTCCGTATATTATCAACAATAGCTTGCCCGCTGCCCTCCGACCCGTATGTCGCGCCCAGTGTAGCAGCATTTTCATCCCGCCACTGTTCATACGCAGGTCTTGAGAAGACGGTTCGCCCTCCGCCAACGGTGGCATCGCCGCCTCCAA
>Ga0209755_10008125_pt1 | contig 11276 bp, 3 predicted proteins | sample TergutCo191P1_FD_187301 | JGI IMG/M metagenome (GOLD analysis project Ga0209755, IMG submission 187301) | Cornitermes sp. P1 segment gut microbial communities from Petit-Saut dam, French Guiana - Co191P1 (SPAdes) (version 2) | ecosystem: Host-associated > Arthropoda: Insects > Digestive system >... | reverse complement strand
ATGTTACAATCCTTTATCGCCCCCTTACTCTCCAGATTTATCTCCGCCAGAATATTTTCTGTTCAACAAGTTGAAAATAAAGTTAAAAGGGCTCCATGTTGCGGATGTAGTTGAGATCCAAGAACCTGTGACTGATAAATTAAAGACGTTCCAAAAAGATGAATTTTTGGTCAGATTTTCAGAAGTGCACGACCGCGCAAATCTTGTATATATGTGAATGTCAATTAGATAATGTGTATATCAGTAAGTAATTTGGATATTAATTAGGGGGTGTGGCCGGTCATTGACCTACTTCCGGGTACCTAAGTGTTAGTCACGTGGCTGTGACGTCATAGGGTCGGTGGTGGTGGTGCCTTTCCACCGTTATTACTACTCATGTAACGCCTTATAATTCGCTTTGGAATTTTACTACAATTTTTGGACAAATTCCATTCATATTCATATCAGACAGTAATGTCGGACACTTCACATGCAGCTCGAAACGTTTTATTTCTCGCGTCTCGAGGGCGGCTCTTTATATGACACATGATGACACAGCAGTATTGATGAAGAATTCAGTCTTGTGGGATGTGGCACCGTGTATATTGGTATCGAGGTACTAATGCTTCGTAATAGCTTCATGCTTCATTATTCAGTGTAGTCCATGAAGACTCCACTTGAACTACTCTGAACATGGAAGCAGTATGCTCCTTGGAAGCGTTGGAATATATGCACCAAGCTACGTGGCGTCATAACTCAGAGAAGTGCAATAATTTTCAGCCCTTCACATGGGCCTATTGATCACTGAGGCGAACATCGCTACACCTTATTTATTTGTGATTTATTTCACGACGGTGTAGGTAGTGACATTCTGCAGGGTCAAACTTTAAAATGGTTGGTGCACGTGGCAGGAAGCATTGAAATTTCATTTGAGGTACTCTTCCGCAATCTTATAGGAGAAACCGAAGGGAAACCAAGAAAACCCATATTTAGAACAACCCGTCTCTAAGTCTAAGTTTGGAAGCAGGTTCTCATAAATCGAAACAGGGTGCGTAATCAATCAACAGCAACTACTTAGTCTTTCACTAATCATTTTATCATTTGACGCTACATAATCTGATATGCTGAGAAGCCCTTAAAACAGAAACAAGCTTATGCGTAAGACGTCGCATAAGTTGCGTCGTTTGCAGCCCTTGAAGTGTTGCAGACTGCAACATAGCGGACCAATAAGCTGTAATCTCCTGCTCCTACAAATCAGACAGGAGACATTTTGTAAATTTTAACTAACAGTATGTTTGAAAATTTTCAGGACATGCAAGACGTTACAGGAAAGGAAAGGAAAGGAAAGGAAGGTGGAAATGTGCAGAGGTGATGTATTGCAGGCGTCATGGGGATATTCTTATTTTTACAGTGTATTTTCACCTACTGCACTATGAAATTCGTAAGCAACTAATTTACATATTTCAGTTCTGTCCTTCAGCGGCCACCTCCTTAAGTCCAAAAATGTTATGCTGGCCAGGATCCACTTTTGTGCAGCCGCAGTGAGCCAAATGTTTTTGATAAAACAGTACCAAATTTGAGAGCCTGGCTGCAGCACGTAAATATGCTGTTAACACTGGTCGATACTTCAGGACGGAAGGTGGATTGGTATACACGAGTGTTACCCAATCTTTTTTTATTTATCTTGCTTTCGAACTGCGTGAAGAATTTGGGACAATATAATTCACTTACGAAAAATTAAACATGACAAAAATGTTAAAGTTAATCTAAATCAAGGAAAAGTCTAACGTAACACATGCAACTTGGAATATTCCAAATAGATTTGTCAGTTCAAGTAAGGATTCTTAATCGCTTGAGCCATGGATCCTTTTGAAATCCTGGTGAAACATATGGACCCCTTCTCAGGAAAATTTATTTAAATGCATAACATAAAATACACAGATTTGGATTCTAAGTTCATATATTACGATCTGTATTTTTGATTGTGTTAAAAAGGAAAATAATTATGCTCAAATACAGGTTTCAAAATATTAAAAAATAACAAATTTGTAATATGGCAATATATGTGGTTCTTTGTTAATTGTTTAGGTCAAGAGCAGCACAATAAATGAATTTCAAAGACAGGCAAGTTGAAACAAAATTTCGTATTTTTAGAAAAACGTTGCAGTGCGACGAAATTGTATTGTGGCTTTCCTTTTTTGTCTATAATAAAGGTAGACAATGAGATATTTTGATGTTAAAATTGGTACTTCCAAGTAGACTGGTAATCTAGGTCAGTGATGATGATGATGGCCTTGGGGGATGTGGTGTTCACTTTCTGTGACACGTGTATTGTTAAATGTGAATGTTCTGTTTTCATCATCAGTGTATAGTCCTTTATTATTTTTTGAATAGTTGTTCAACATAAACGTGTGTTCTGTAAAAGTATGTAGATTGGAAAGGAAAATATTTACGTACGCGAGGAAGACATTATGAAGTGCAACATAATTATTGGTATTTCCGTAAGTGTATGTAAGTTTCGTACACCCCTGCTGATATGTTCATCTATGTATTGCCACTTCTATGGCAGTAGAGAGCGAGGCTATTGGTTTACGAAGTAGTCGTGAACTGGGTGATGACGCCAAGGATTTTTTAAAACTTATTTTGTGCTGGTCTTTTATCTATTGTTCCCATACCAAGGTCATTATAAAGGAGGCGTTTTGAAAAACTTGTTTTGGTTTTATTTTACTGAAAAAAGTGTACAATCTTTTGTATCGAGGTAAAAAAATTCCTGGTAGCGAGGCTGACAGTCGGAAAAGTCAGTTGGTAGCCTCCTGAGTATGAATAACTCACAAATTATTAGAGATTGGGGTTTTTCGTAGGTTAAATTCTATACAATTCTTAGTTCGGAATGTTGTTTGTGATTTGGTGTGTTTGAATTATTTAGTAACAAAAGTGCTTTCTTTTGAATAATTAAATTATAGAACACATCAAATCAAAAACAGCATTCCGGTCTACGAGTTGTGTAGAATTTAACCTAAAAAAACCTCTGTTTCTAATAACTTAAAATGTACTTTTGTCAGGATGTTACCAACTGACTTGTCCAGACTGTCACATCATAAGTCAGCCTAGCTAGCAGAAATTTTTTAAATTAATTCACAAATCATTTACACTCTTCTCGGTACAGTAATTCCAAATCAAGTTTTCGCAACACCACCTTAATATTGGCTAGTCTATGCTAACAATAGATAATAAAATGAAGGTATCGAGCATTTCAAATAAGGGACCTTACATCGATCAAATAGGGAGGTTTTGAATTTTTAGTGTATCCAAAAAAGAAATCAAACAACCAGCATATAATCATTTACCACGAAACGTTTGACGTCGTCAGCCAGTTCATGACTGATTCGTAACAGCTCATCTTGCTCGTACTTCCCTAGCAGTGGCGGTGTATGGAGACACACGTAACAGCGGATATACGAAGCTTCATACACTCACGTCAGTACCAACAATTATATTCCGCTTCGTAACATACCTTCACCTGTAGTGCTCACACCATTCCACCTTCTACACATGATTAAATTAGATAACATAGTACAGCCAATCAGGTTTCCCTGAAGCTTTCAGAATCTAGAGTGTAGAGGTTCCTAGACGTCGGCAATACAGGCACCTCTAATAAACCTGGACTGGACAGTAAATTGGACCTGATATCGAATCTGAAGACTGCAGACCCACTGACAATTGGAGCTGCATGGCACGGTGCGTGTCCGGCCATCCTCACTAGGAACTGTGCACGGCGTTGAGCCCACGGCTTCAAGCAAGACGTCGCTCACAAGAGGGACATCAACCCGACTAGTGACAAATTTCACAGGAGGTCAAGCCCGAGTTTTCGCCCTTGCCAGGTCAGTATACACAGTGACAAAACTAGAGTTTGCCTTCAGTGGAGCTACGTGGTAGACCACTCTCTTCCGCACTGACCCTTGGTTTAATTGTGATGCAATTTTAGAAAGTTTTGAAAGGTGTTGCGAGAGGAAGCTTTTGCTGTTTCATATAAAATTCAATGTTTAAGCTTGACTATAATTTATGCTACAGAAATTTCTTTAATTTTGCTCATTTTTTCTTCAAAATTATAATGATTTTTGGTAAATCCGTACGAGTACAACCATATTTTACACATTAGGAAGCTGCAATATGCTGCTTTTGTTTCATGTGATTTTTAGAACATTAATTTTCCACGTTTCTTCCACATGATAATCTGCCGATATATCCCAGGAACACGCACTTCTATATGTAACACGCACTGTTCGTTACACGCAGTCTGCACTCTCTCCCAGTCGTATTAACAAACACACCACTTTCTTCCTCTCACTACAGATTCACATACTTCGTCTCTTCCCATTTAGTCACGAGTCGGCACACGAGTATTTATATCAATATTTCTCCTTTGTAATCATTTTTTAAAACCCACAGGACTACACTCCCTTGAAAACCAAAACAAAATAGCTACCATTTAGCTGTCACCGAGTCTCTTACATATATCACACGCAGCGTGTAGCGTCTCTTTTGTCGAACAGCAAAATTCGTATCGTGTTATTGCCACATTATTACGTACAGTGCAAGTGTAAATGTGACATCAAAGAGATGGCATGGTTAAGGTACTGAAGGTAATATGGCTGTAATACGTCCACTTAATATTTTTCGTCATTTTAGAACGATCCCGAAGCAAACGCGACACGCGGTTCCCTTAGCAGTCATTGAGCTACATTAAAAATCACGACCTTATATCACTTTATAACGTGCGCCAGAAGAGAAACGTCTCATACAATGAATGTTTTTGGCCACATTAACTGCACTGTGCATTAATAAGAATATCCGACATATTTATTTCGAAAGCTTAAATAAAATCTAATCCGAAAGCAAAGAATTAACACATCAACAAAATATTGAAGTCGTTTTAGGTGCCGTCGTGTAGTTGCGAAAAGCGCCTGTGAGCTTCGTCACTTCCGTCCGCCTGTCTGCCCGTCCGTCCTCGTGTATCAAGTAGTCCGCCACTGGAAAAATTTCAATAACATTTGTTATTGGCGACTTTTGTGAAAAAATATCGAGAAAAAGAGAATGTGGTTAAGGTGGGGACAAAATGTCCGGCACTTTGTATGATGCTAATAGAATGTACGCTCAAATTTCTCTCTGGTCGAAAATATATATAATATATATCGTACACATATAACATTATATGTAGGATAATTATGGTAGAGGTGTACAGCGCTTAAAAGTCCTTGAGGACAAAATTCAAGCACGAAATTCTGGCACGTCTGGGAAGAGTGCAAGCGTTGCTTGTGTTGTCATGGTAGTGCACGAATAAAAGCAAAGGCACTGCAACGTCCTGCCATCGTAATTAACCTCATCCCAACCAGGTCACCGTTCAAAACATTCGGTCTCCTGTGAAGTAACATTCCCATATGTGACCAGGTCTTTCAGTTCAGACTTGCAGCCGGTACGCCAATAATGTAAACCAGATTGTGACAGAACTAAATTGTACTGCGTCAGAAGAGAAGGTAACTGTCCTTAAAAAATTGTTACGAGTATTCTTCCCACAAAACAGAACGGATAGAGGAGTTCGTAGGGAGCATTTCAAAGTCTTTCAATTTTCCACACGCATCTTCTAATTATGCAGACACCATTCAGTTCTTAAGCTGTATACGAAAGCTTCTTCTGGCAGGTGATCAGAATTGTAAGCACCCAGGTTTATGTTTCGGCGGAAAGCGTAAAGAATAAGGCCGATTCTGCCCTCGAAAAGCAGTGTTAATTAAAGCAGTTTCAATGCACGTGCCTTTCCATACACCATGAAAAATTCTATAAAGCCACCCCATTGTTGCGTGGTCTGCGGTCGGTCGGTCGCTTGCTGGGATTGCGGGTTCGAATCCCGCTGGCGTATGACTGTCTGTCTCTTATAAGTGTTGTATGTTGTCAAGTAGAGGTCTCTGCGATTGGGCCGATCCCTCGTCTAGAGGATTCCTACCGATTATATGAGGTCATGGAATGTGATCAAAGGCAACAATAACCTCTACTTCTACAATGAGTAGACAGACAGTGGTCAGACTAAGAAAGAAAGAAAGAAAAACTAAAAGTCCATAAAGCTATTGAGTGCAGAAAAGACGTAATATCGTCTGAACTATAGAGAACAGAACGCCCATTTCTGTGTTAATTGTTGCTATTCCTACTATTTTGAGGGTCCTGTATAATATTCGCAAAATACTACATGTGGACCGAACAGGGCTGTGGATGTTGGACAAATGAGGATACTGCTTAACGTGAAACTTCGTGGTTTATATGCATATACAGTTCAACTGGTCGTGTCAGGGCTGTAATCGTTCGTGTGTTTAGGGTAGCACGTCCGCCAAGTGCTGCTCTCTACCAGCAAGACACTCGAATCACTGAATGCCGCACTTCGGACGCAGCAGCCTGCTGTGCACACTCGATGATCTGTGCACTCGCCTACATTAAACGACTCTGCCACCGTGCACGTGCAACCAAAAGGAAACCTTATTTGTCACAAAATAAAAATTTTTGATCCTTACAATAATCCATGCTTTTGAGCAATTTGGCATTATGTTTCGAAAAAGAGCCATTTATATTTATTTACTTTAAATTATTATATGTACAGCTATATCAGATTTTACGCAATATGCGTTTACCATTGTCGGACATGCGTAATTAAAAGTAATTTAAATAGCTGAAATAGTAACACTTGTGAAACGGGCCAAATTTTTCCTTGTGGGAAAGAAAATGTGATGATGGGAAGGAGAAAGAATACTGCTGGTCGATGACACAGCCGGCGGGGTGGTCATGCTGCGGCCGATCGGCTTCCGGTGTGTTGGAGATTGGGTTTCAACTGGACTTCCTATTCTTTAAATATATAGGTTACAAAATGTAAGCCTGTAATCTACTGTGAGCTGCGCAAAGCTGGACTTGGGCCGGATCTTTCGTAACGTAACCACCGCGTAAGTGATGAACTGTCTGTGTCGTAGGGTTATTGTGTTCTTAAAAGACCGAGAAAAAGGAGGATCTCATTGCACACGGGTTCTTACAGAGATTAATTGTGAAAAGGGTGAGTAGATGACACTGACTCGGGATTGGGTCCGTTGATATCAGCAGTTTTGCAAACTAGTTCTCTGGTGGCAGTGTGTTTGTTTACCGTGCGTGTAGCTGAGTGCTTGCGTTGGACGCAGTCCAAAGGCATGATATATTATAGCCATGAATACTGATCGATGACCGGGCCGAGATTCAAACCCATTAACTCACAATGTTAATCACACTGCAGCTACAACATATTGCTCGGTCCAGTCGTTAATTTTCAGATCACACAGAACTTGGAAATTCCAATTAAAACACGTGACGTTCTCAGCCGTCTTAAGTTTTAATAACAAAATCAATTCGTAAAAAAATATTAGTTTTACGTATTATTAATATACAATTGAAATATAACAGTATACCGTTTATGATTGCTTGATGTGCACGTTAAACGCCTACAGAAGACGTTATTCTTAGTGTGTAGAAGATGGTGTCATCCATCTTTGAGTTTAAAATTTACTGCTGTAGAAGGAGTCAGACGTGAAAGGAACCTAGAGAACGCGATTCTCAACGCACAACACCAACTTCCTTCTCCCTCCTACCACCCTCGCTTCCTCATCCTGCAAGTTTTCATTTTTAGTCTCCAACCTCCTATATTTTCAGATGTAAAGACTTCACATTTAATTTTTAATTGGCCATTTTATAAGTCAAAATAATTTTCAGTTCAAATGCAGTACTATATTGTATCCATAAAATGATAAGCACTTATTTTCTCTAGCCTGCTAAGCAGATGTTTGATGCTGTAGTTGTCATCGTCTGTTCACATCATTCAAAAGCTCAACGCTTATCTTGTTACTTGTCAATATATGATGTTAGTTGACTCCAGAGTGTAAATCCCGATATTTCAATTGAATCATGACAATATTTGGCGGAAAACAGCGACACCTATGTTATTGCACTAATTATGCTATGAGAGGATGGAGGCATATGTCGAGATCTATTTAGACCGATGACAGAAGTTAGGTTGAAAAAACTGTATAAAGAGGAACTAAGATAGGGCACATTTTTGTTCATTTTTGAGATACTCCACACAATTTCCTGCATTAACCCTGTTACAAGAATCAGTGTCAAGGTTTTTCTGTCACAATACGACCTTATTGGTGTATTCTGTACTCACATTATAGGACGCAGTTAAATTCGCCACCTATTTCTGTAATGACTGGCATCTTCAGGCTGAGCTAGACAAATACCAAATTCCATGTACATGCCACAAGCTATTAAATAACATAAAATGCAAGAGAAACCTTCAGAGTTACCAGCTGAATAAATGTTAACATAATTACAAAACTTGATAAGCTTATACAGGGTGATCAAAAAGTCTCTGTGCACCTGACTCCGTATTTTAATCATCAGGTGCACAGAGACTTTTTGATCACACTGTATTTCGCAACCGTTGGACTTTATAGTATTTGTTGTAAGTTCTAGTGCTTACTCAGTGTTAGGATTTCCATTTACTTGTTCGGCAAGACGATGCATTCCCCCTTACTTATTTCTTTCTAATCTGCGCTATAGATGTATCGAAGTTTCAATCTTCTGCAGCCTCAGTTGTAGCTAGAAGTGTGCATTTTTATGAAATTATTCTTATTTCGCTATAGGAACACTCATATATGTCAGTGATAAAAGGGTCAAAGGCTGTTGTTACGAAAGGAATGTGATGTCATGTTTCTCGTTTGTTATTCGCAGATGAATCAGTGAAAATGGTGACAGTGGAAACAGAGAATATTCACAATTATGTAGTGTCCAGCGACAATAATCCTGCAAATATTTATTAAAAATACCCGATAAATCTGCAGTTACATTATACTTTTATATTATATGAGAGGTGCATTGCATTTCGGCATTTGTACATGCTATGCGTGATGATGCCAGTAATTTCCGAAACATGTAACGAAGTTAAGTGCGTGTTGTAATACCAACAAAAGCACACAAATTTGTACTAGGAGAGAATAAAATCCGGACAAGTATCAAAATAAGTCGAAAACTGTGAATAAAGGAAACCCAGAGGTGTTAATAACTTTTGTTTGATGAAATGGTATCAGGAATATTAAATTTGTAGGCTCTGTACTTTGCAATCTTCCCACAGATATACAGACTTTTCAGATTTGCGAAAACTGTCCGCATTAATCAATACACTTTCGGCCCACTCTATATGGTCAGATGTGTCCACTACCGGGTAGACAGAAAAGCAATACGTTATGTTCTCCACGTGCCATGAACTCCAAAATTCTGTTCTCAAAATGGCGTTCCCATTACCAAAATCTTCACCTTGAACACGGAAAAGCCACCCGCTTGGACACAAGGTTCCTTCACTACGCACAGTCACTTTTGCCCGCCTCTACCACTGTATACCAAATGGCAGAAGTTAAAGCATGCTTTCGCCAGTACTGCGGTGTTCAACCTTGCCGCGACCATTTCTTCGTGCATAAAAGGGCAAATCCCAAGAAGCAGTCCACAGTCCTCAAATTCTGGTCGCTTGATGGCAAAGGTGTGAACATTGCAGCATGGGGCATATGGTAAATGCATAATATACTCTGTAAGAAAACTTGAAGAAAAGAGCCTGTTTGGGAGTAATACGCATTAACCCTCACATTTTAAACCATAGAGCTCAGTCTAAGTACTACCAGGTTGAAAATTCAACAATTCTTCATTCTGCGAGCTAGATATTAAAACAAAACTCAAAGCACATTTTCAACGTAAAATATCAGTTTCATGTTGATATCCCTTTGTTTGGCAATTATGCGAGGTGTGATGAGGCAATTCTAAGAACTTAATGTGAGTTCTTGTTGATGGGCTGCTGGATTTACAGAAGGGACCTTGTCTTGTAGGGCCCTCTTGACTCTCTAACACTACCCGCTTCCAATACGAACTATATTTGACCAGCCACACATAAGATTCAACAACCGACAGCAGATATAAATCTGAATGCTATTCCAGCACAGGTCATTTGAGGTTTGTTCAAACAGAACTATTTCAGAGAAATATTGTGAGAAAAGAGCACAGGCCCTTAAAAGGGTTCTTATGGGCGCTGAAGCAGGCATGCCATTGCATTGCCACACCAACAGTCTGACCCTCTCCACAGCGACTTTCCCGAATAGCTACTTCATCCCCACGTGTTACTTGCAGCGCCACAAACGGGCTTTATTTGAACAATCCTTACAATTTATTTTCTCGTCTACACTTAGTAATAAGGGCTAACAAATTTAATACCGGTACCAAGTTGCTACCGTACCTACCCGTGTGGGTGTGGGATTGTAGCTTCCCGTTTTTTCTCAGCTAGCCTGAAGGTCTTACCTCAGGGTAATCTACGTAGGAGGTCCATGCAAGGCCCACGATCTGCTACGACTGGCTGACCTACGGACACAACACTTAGTTCTGGGTGTTCGTTTGTTTATTTGTGGCTGTTCACTTTCGGATTACAAGTTGGTATATTATAACACATTATCAGGTGTATCCACGGCGCTTTGATTAAACACACGTCACTTACAATAATCTATTTGTATAATATGATTTTCAATTAATTATGCCGAAACTTTGTAAGTTTTTAACGGAGCACCAAAATTTGCTTGCTCGCGACTTCACCGGTCTAAAAACAAGTGTTTCCTCCCGTAGCGTCTTCTTCTTCGTTCTACTAACTACCCCCTTTATGTATAAAGTAAAGCTGTTGGCTGTAATTCGAGTTTAGAAAAACCCTATTGGCCGAATTAATTCTTTAGAAAACCGAATCTCATTGGTAGCTGATTTAAATCGCTAACTACGTTAAACGAAAATATAGGTGCTGCTACTGTATGACTCACGTCCTCACGATAACAACGTCTCGTGTTTCATACAAAAACACTCAGTTGCAAAGCTTCTACCAACTAGAGTTGTAATAAATCTTTTGCCCAGGCTCAAGTTACTCAATGCTTCCTACGGTTTTACTTTTTAAATCATTTACACCAGGGGTCGTCAAACTTTTTTAAGCTGCGACCCCCTTTACCATACCTTCATTCCCCAGCGACCCCTTTGAAAATACCTTCATTCCCCATCAGAAGCTGAAACCGTTCGTACCAAGATTGCTCCATACAAGGATGAGAAAATTCAACTCCTCGAATGGGATTTTGTGGGTGGTTCTTGCACATGTGTGGTGAAAGAGAATGTTTCTCTGATTCCACTGTTTTGTTTCATGAAACCACTAATGGTACGGCCAA
>Ga0209755_10008124_pt1 | contig 11276 bp, 9 predicted proteins | sample TergutCo191P1_FD_187301 | JGI IMG/M metagenome (GOLD analysis project Ga0209755, IMG submission 187301) | Cornitermes sp. P1 segment gut microbial communities from Petit-Saut dam, French Guiana - Co191P1 (SPAdes) (version 2) | ecosystem: Host-associated > Arthropoda: Insects > Digestive system >... | reverse complement strand
TCGCCCTCTACTTCGTATGCCAAATGGCGCGCGAGCAGGTAAAAGGCGCGCTAACCGGCGAAGGGGCGGACGAGCTGTTCGGCGGGTACGAGCATTATCATCGTATGTATAATCTGGGCTTCATGAAGGTCATCCCCTTGCCGGTGCGGCGCTTCATTGCTAAATGCGTGCAGAAAATCCCCTGGCGGTTCAAGGGCAAGCGCTTTTTAACCATGGCAGGCAAATCGCTGGAAGAACGCTACATCGGCAATTTCTACACCTTCACCGACGAGGAACGGGCCGATATTCTCCAGCCCGCCTACCAAACCGCGCTGCGCACCCGCGACATCACCCAGCCCTACTACGACGAAGGCGAAGCCCGCGGCTACGACGATATCACCAAAATGCAATTCCTGGACATGCACCTGTGGCTGCCCGGCGATATTTTGCTAAAGGCCGATAAAATGTCCATGGCAAATTCGCTGGAAGCCCGCGTGCCTTTCTTGGACAAAGATGTTTTCGCCGTGGCGTCGGGCATTCCCACCCAGCACCGGGTCAATGCCAAGGGCACGAAGTTTGCCCTGCGCCAGGCGGCCATGCAAGCCTTCCCCGACAAGCAGGAAAAGCAGCGCCGCGGCTTCCCCGTGCCCATGTCCCTGTGGCTGCGCGAGGAGCGCTACTACAAGCGCATCCGCACCGCCTTCGAGCAAGACTTCGTAGCCGCCATTTTCCGCCGCGAGAAAATCCTGCGCCTGCTGGAACGCCACAAAACCGGCCGGGAAAACAACGCCAACCAAATTTGGACTATTTACATGTTCATCCTCTGGCACGAATCATTTTTTAAATAAAAAAACTTGACGCATCTATTCCTACACGCTATACTGCTTCTCGCCCACTCGTCCTTGCCCAGGTAGCTCAGTCGGTAGAGCAATGGACTGAAAATCCATGTGTCGGTGGTTCAATTCCGCTCCTGGGCACTTTGCGGGTGTAGTTCAATGGTAGAACACTAGCCTTCCAAGCTAGATACGCGGGTTCGATTCCCGCCACCCGCTTTGGAAGAACGCAACCCCATACGCGCGAATGGCTCAGTGGTAGAGCATCGCCTTGCCAAGGCGAGGGTCGCCAGTTCGAATCTGGTTTCGCGCTTCAGTCAAAAGCCTGTAGATACAGGCTTTTTTCATGCCTTCAGCCCGATATTTATACCCTAAAAATCCGCCTTTTCCCTTCTAAAACCACCTAGAGTTATCCCTGTAGCTGTCAAATAGGATGTCATTAGCTGTCAAACTCCGATGCCGATAGCCGTACCGGAATTGCCATTAGAGGGCAACGCCAAAAGCGACACCTTCAAGGTATACATGCACGACACCGGGTTGCTAATGGCCATGCTGGAGGATGGCTCGCAAGAGGACATCATCGACGGCAATTTGGGCATTTACAAAGGCGCAATATACGAAAATATCATTGCCGACATCTTCACCAAAGTAGGCAAAAAGCTGTATTACTTTGAACGCGACGGCAAGCTGGAAATCGACTTCTTCATCCGCAAGGACAAAACCGCCACCGCCGTTGAAGTAAAATCAGCCGATAACACCAAGTCCAAATCCATGGAAGCGGTGTTTCGGCTGGGGGTGCAGCGGGGCATTAAATTGTCCGCGAAGAACATTGGGCAGGGGGTTGGGTTTGTAACGCTTCCTTTATACATGGCGATGTTTTTATAATATCGTGCGCGTCAGCGGGGCGTCACCGCCGCTGATGCATGGAACGGCACAAGCCTCCGTCATTATTTTTTTTGCTTCGAGCCGAGCATTTCCACTCCATTTTCATTAAGCCATGCATTTTTCTCGTCCATAGGATACCCCGCCATTGTACATATAACTAGGGTATAGCACATATCAATTTCAGAAGCCAAGGACAAGTGATGTCCGGCGGCTTCCAAAAATTTTATGGCTATTGGGTGCGGTAAATCATATCCGACAACAAAAGATAGCATAGCCATTTTATCGGGCTGACCATCAATGTTCTTTTTACTTTTAGCGCGTCTATAATAATGCTCGCCAAGCAATGTCTTGTTGCAAAAATTATATTCACTTACATCATAGTCCTCTATAAATTTATTCAACATCCCCCAACCGTCCAGAGACAAAATTGTATTGTTAATAAAATTGCTCCATAATTTTTTTTGGATGTCCAGCACATGCGCACATTGGGCTTTCAACTTTTTGTTTTCATCGGAGTTGAACCCCTTGGCGCGGATGACCTTGGGTGGGTCAAACGCGTTGGCATTTCCCGCAGTCCGAAATTCGGTTACGGTAAATGGCAATGCAATTTCATCCAAGGAGTGCATATTAGCATCGGTTAGCATTGCTTTTCCGTCATGGTAAGTAACCAGCTGCGGATTGTTTACAACAAGCATGTCACTAGCATACACAAAACAGCCGGAATATAACTGCGCGCGGAAGTGCGGATTTTTCCGGTACACTTTAATGATGTCATTAAAGGATATTCGAAATGTATTTTCTTCATTTTCATGCATGTAAATTCCTCCGCTCATTTTTTATGTTTATGAGATTGCCTTTAATAATATCGGCATTTTGATAATCCCCTATTTTTTCCAGTAGATTAAATGCTTTAATTAAATGTGCCTCCGCATCAGACAAATCCCCGCTTTGCTTTATAACCAAATTCCCTAATTGATTATAAACGAGAGCTTCAATCTGTTCATATTCATTGCGTTGGCATATAGCTAACGCTTCATCATACCATATTCTAGCCTCGTCAAAGCGGTTTTGTTCGGCATACAGGATGCCGAGGTCATTATAGGTGGTTGCCAGCGAATATAAATCATCAATTTCTGTCCAAATGGTCATAGCATCCTTATACCAGTCTTCTGAAGCAGTAAAATCTTTTTGCGCGGCCGCAACTTTACCAAGCTGATAAAAAGTAATAGCAACACTGTGTCTATTTCTTTCTCTCATTTCAAATTCCAATGCTTTTTTATACCACATGTACGCCGTGTAAAAATCGCCCAGCTCAAAAGATGCTATGCCCAGTTGGTGGCTCAACCCGCTTATTCCCGCTTCATGTTCATGGCTTTGCCAAATTTTATATGCGCGTTCATACCATGTTTGGGCAGATTCAAAATCGTATTGCTTTGATGCAATAATACCCAAATGATTATATGTTTTTGCCGCGCCTAGTTCATTACCGAAAGTATGATAAATTTTTAGTGCTTGCATAAAATATTTCTCTGCCATGACCCAATCTAACGCCGCATCGGCAGAGAGGCCGAGCTGGTGATAGATAGAGGCTTCGTTATACACATGTCCATGTTCTTTTTCAATGCTTAACGCACGTAAATACCATTCAATGGCGTTGGCATATTTTAATTGACCGTATGCCAAATCACCTTGGGCGCAATAAGCACCGGTCAACGCGCCTTTTTCGCCGTGTTGTTCTCGTAATTTTAATGACTGTGTATGCCATTCTTCTGCTTCCGAATAGCTTCGTTGCTTAAAATACATATTACCTAAGTGGTGGTATACATTTGCTAGTTCAAGATATTCATTATTGGCGGCGTAAAGGGAAATGGCCTTCTCACACCATGCCTCGGCTTTTTCAATTTCATAACGGGCATCCATGATGCGTGCCAATTCAAGATAGGCATTGCCTTCAACATGATAAGACCCCGCTTGTTCTTTTGCCCATTTGGCCAACTCGCAATATAAGACTTCGGCTTTTTCATAATCTTGTATATTATACGCATAGGAAGCCAATCCCATCAAAAGCCGCATGGTGCAAAGCGGCGAACGATGTTCATACGTTAATTTCAACGCGGTATAAAGATTTGCATGAAAAAATATAAATATATTATGCTGCTGATAATATTCTTTTGGTGCATATTCAATCGCCAACGCACCCATAACCATCATAAATGCTTGCTTGTCTGCCATTGAGGCCGGATGCGTTTGATGCAAATAATCTTGAAGCGCAGGGTGAAGTAAATACACCCCCTCGGTCATGGGATGGCACAACCCCATTCGTTCTAAATATAAAAAACACGCCATGACTTCATCATGGGCTACATCAGGGAGGGTCTTTTCCGATTCTTCTATCATGGATTCAATAAAGTTAGTAAACGCGGCATGAACGTGTAAGCCTAACAATCTTAAAATAGGGGTATAGGCTGTTTTTGTAGCAAGGTTTATCTTTTTTAACAAGTGCGTTTCATTATAATCAAATCCCGTAACGGGTAATCGGATGCATAAGCTATCCGGCAGCCATTTTTCCGAATCTCTGCTTACCATAATTAATTTTGATTGACCACCCTGAATTTCAGCAAACAATTTAATCAGGTGTTTTCGTTCTTCATCTGACATGGTTAATTGCTCAAAGCTATCCAAAATAATTAAATGACGGGCTTCTCGCAATTCGCTTATAGGAATCGTTATCATTTCCGAGACACTATGAACTGTACTTGCGTCGAAATATAAAAATTCATCCGCTAACCCATTTGTATTGAATAGCCATTTGACAAATTCTTTTATCAACGAAGTTTTCCCCACCCCTGCCATACCATGAATAATAATCCCTGCCCGTTTCATGTAGGGGCAGACAGCGCGTTCCAGTTGTAATATTTCCGCGTCTCTTCCTGTAAAGGGGTCAATCCATGTATGCACTATGTTAGTAGGGCGAGATGCAGCCCCTTGCGAAAGCTGTTCAATCAAAGGCATCCGACTTGTTTGTTCACCCCCATTTTGATACAAAACAGGGACAAGCCAATCTTGAAGTGCGATGTCGCCAATCATTGAAGTTCTTTCATTATTTAAATACATCTCATATCGTCCCGCGGCCACGGCATTAATAATATTCCCGCTTTTACATAACGTTTCATAAAACGCGGGAAAAAATGCCGATGCCCCGGCTACTTGTAACATGTAACCCATGGCAACGACACGTTGAACCCCCGCTTTAATTAAACGCTCCGATATGGAAGCATGGGGGGTATACAAACCCATGCCCGTCATCGCTGAACGACAGGCATTCAATAGTACAATGGGGATATTATGTTCCTTTAACGCTTCGGCAAATTGCGCTGCTGAAATATAATCCGCAACATGATGCTCGGCCGCGTGCTTTTCAAATAACAAATAACCCTGTGGCCGCGTATCGTCTCCATACAAGCCATACACACCATGCCCATCAAAATGGACAATGTGATATGGCCTGCCCTTGTTTTTAAGAAATGTTTTCAACTGTTGAAATGTTGGTGGGCGGAGCAAGTCTAGGTGTATTGCCGAATAACCGCGCTCCGTAGATAACAAATCAATTATTGGTTTTGCCAATTTCCGATAACCAACCTCATCACCCTGAGGACGGGCGATGATATAAAGTATGTTAAGGGTACTTTCGGGTCGCATGAAATTTGCATCAGGGCTGCTTTGTTCAGACATAGACCCTTCAGGTATTCGGCTTATGCTACACAATTGTCCGACACTTACATCCCCATTGCCCAACGCCTCCCACGGCCATGTCAATATAGTAGCGTCATTGCTAATTATGCTTATTTCCAAATCGCCCAGAAGGGGTTCCTTCCTATTTATATGCACAATATTATCAACCAATTTTTTGTATGCTTCACTACCCCATGATGTCAATGCCGCCATTACATGCCCGGCTTTTATTTTATTTGGTGCATCCGGCATAATTGGATAGTCTTCCAAATACCAGCGCAAGCCCTCGTCGAGTTTTGTGCCGTGGGTATCTATTTCGTAATGCGCGGGAGGTGTTAAGGTAAACTCCGTACATTGTGCATTGTCCGCCTCTACAGAAAACACAGGCAGCCTGTCCGTAGTTCTTATATGCCGTATGTTCAATTTCATGTTTATTCTCTCCCCGTAAATAATTTTTTCAAGCCCTGTGCGAAACGATGCCCATTTTAAAGGAAATAAAATTAAAAACAATAACAGCCCTATAATTTATACGGGCTTGCTTCACACGCATTGTTTTTTCAATCTCTCCATTAATTGATATTATGACCGCACAAAACATCAGAGGAGCGGGAACATGCGAAGAGAGATTAGGACTGAACTGGGAAAACTGTTTGGTGTGTTTGATGAAATGACAAATGTGTTGGAAATTAAAGACGGGAAGAATACCCGTCAGATTCAAATTCCTACAGATGGGCTAACGCTTATTTATAAATCCGGCAATGGCATACCCGAAACGATATACCTAGCCGCCAAGCCTATGTAAATAAAAATAATCATTTTTGCCCGACCGCTTTAGACGGCAGCGCAAGACGAACAACGGGTTTCTCCCCGTAATCGTCATCGCTGCCGTCTTTTTTATTTCCACAAACGCGGAATATCGCAATGGACAGGGGGAATGAGGTGTGTACAAATCTTTGGCACCGTTCACTTAACGCGATAGCGTTACAAACTGTACCACCGTATCGCCAATCAAAATTAAAAAATTAAAAAGGATGATGAATTATGTTATTTGTTATTTGTTTACTAGCAGGCCTGATGAACTGCGCTACACCTGATGCCCCCGCAATGGATGCTTCTTTTGCTACTGAAACCCAACAAGCATCTAGTGTTATTGAAGGTCGGCTTTGGCTTCCCCCGGATGTGAGTGACAGGAGAACTCCAAACACACCGTAAGCCCAAAATGTTCGGCCAACCCTATTTTGATAGATTCTAGTTCAGCTAGTCTATCTAAGGCGAAAAAGAGGGCATACACTTTCTTTAATATATTTATGCCCTCTTCTTTCATGCCTATGCGCATTAGACATATTGATTTATTAAACAAAAAGAGTGGAAGATAATGCGAGTCGTAGTTTTGTTTGCAAAGTATGACGCCTTCATCACAAAAGGCTATTGCCTCTTCATATTTTTCTGAAAGTCCAACAAATTTTGAAAGATTGTAAAGAATGCTTAAATCTGTACTGCCTTTATCTCTACTAATGAAATTTTTATCCACAGTATCTTTTAATTTTTTAAGTATAGATATTGTATTTTCAATTTTCTCCTCATAAAAATATGCTACCGCAATTTGTTCAATCAATTTTATTTCATCATAAAAAAGAACATAGGTGTTAATTTTATCTTCATCAAAATTTGGTTTCGTTACTCTAAGCGCATCTTCGGATAACTTAATCATCGTTTTATATTCGCCTCGGTTGAAAGCAAGTGTTGCACGCTGGCGTAATAAAAACTGCTTATGTTCACGTTTTTTGAATGCTTTGTCTTTCTCAAGTTTTGCAATTAATAATTCGGCCTCAGCATCCGAAGAAGGGGTTTCTTCATTTAATAACCGTTTTAATTGAATGTGCAAATCCATGATATGTTTTTCACTTTTGGAAACATAGTTTGTGTAATACCGTTGGGGGTCTTCACCTAACCGCTGCATGAGCCGTTCAAAAGTCCACCAGTCCGGCTTTCGCTTTCCCCTTTCTATTCGCGAAAGTTCATCTTGGCTACATATACCATCGCATAATTTTTTCTGAGTCAATCCTTGCCCCTCACGCAATGATTTTATTAACGTGTCTACTTGAATTAACGCCATAATCGGCCTCCTGCCATTATTATGCAAAAAATGTCTAGTGACGACACCAATCGCGCAAGATATCATTTTTCAACAAGATTCGACGCATTATACGCAAACATCCGAAGCATGTCTATAAATTGTAAACATATAAAACGACTGCATTTTTGCATGTCGCAAGGAGGCCACAGAAGTGGATTTCATGACCCAAACTTCACGCACTATGCTGCTCACCCAGGTGAATGCCAGCATGGACATCCCCAAGCTGTCAACGCAATTGGCAGATGTAAATGAAAATCTGGCGGGGTTGGACGACACAAAGAAGAAACGCATCGTGGACGCACTCACCGTTGGCTCGTTTGATGAATTTGTGGACACATTTAAGCCCACCATCTACGCCTCTTACGGCATTATGGCACAAAAAAACGACGAGGGTGAATTTATTGAAGACCCAAGTGCTGATTTAGAAGTTCACTACTCTATTAATGAAGATGATTACAAAGGGCAGCCTTTTATTGAAAAAACAGTTTTAGATAAAAACCATTTAGTTGTAAAAATGCTTATCAAAACCATCAATGACAAAGCCGGCAGCAAGAAGCAGGACATTGACTACGATTTTAAGGCACTGCTGGCAGAGCTTGCCCCACGTAAAGAGGTAGAAGCCGCTAAGCGTATCAAAGATAATTTGAATCAATTGCATAAATTGTATGGCGCATTGGAAGACGAACATCCGCAAAAAGCGGAATACGCTACATTGGTGAATGAACAATTCGAAAAAACCCGGCCATACCAAGAAAACCCCGCCAAATTAATTGCGCTGGCAGCGGCTGCGGCGGAATTAAAACTGGAGCAATTTGCACGAAATGCGCCCAGTGAGGGCGCAGATGGTGCGCCAAAAGGAACATTCCTGTCACGGCCGCTTGCCATGAGCGATGCGGGTGCAAGAGCCGGGAAGATAGAAATAAAAATGCCTGCTGGCGCTATCGGTATTGAAGCAAAAGATGCCGCGCCTGCGTTGGAAGAAGGTGCAGCACCATCGGGTGAAGCGTCAACCGCACTTTCCGCCATAACCGACGCGCCCAAGGACGCACAACCCACCCCGAAAAAAACCGAGTCATTAAAAGACTTGTTAATGGTTGACTATGAAAGAACAAAAAAAGCCATTGATGAAAAGAACGAAAACAGCACCAAAATTATGGCACAAGAAAGCCAAGCCGAACACGAAAAAGTAAAGTTGCAATTACTGGCAGATGTATTCTTGGACGAAGTGGACGAAGACCAAGCAGAAAAGGATCAAGAGAACCCCCAGCGCGTGGTTGATCGATACAACAGCTATATGGATTTACATGCAAAATCGCAACAACGCCTCATGAACGTGGCAAAACCATTGTTGGAAACCCTAATGGGCGTATACCTATTTTTCCAACAGAGTGCCGGGCCACGCTATGGTGGCAAAGACAAAAAATTAACCCCCAAATTATTGGTGTCAAATAATACCTACGATGATTTATTTTCAGATGAAAGCATCACCAAGAAGGTGGAAGTTTTCCTTAATAATGTTAATTCCACCATGCACGATGATGCCGTATGGTTTGCCATTATTCCCGGGTTGCAATATGAAGCCACGGGAGACGGCGCGGAAGGATATACAGGCCCCCTCACCGTTGAAAAGAAAGAGGATCCTAATAAGCCACCACCCGTAACTTCGGGTCAGATGAAGGGGTATGTTGACCTCTTTACCCGCTTGCGCATCCAAGCATTTTTTTCCTTTGAAACTGCTAACGTCACATCCTTCCTGGGCTTGCAAGAAAACGGCATTACACCCTTCATGGAAAAATTGGAAAACCTGCGCGGCGAACGCTATGCCATTCCTTGTATGCCTAACTATTCCTTGATTCCCGATGTAGCCGGCAAAACAGTCTTTGGCAAAACATATGAAATCACGGCAAGCAATACCGTGAAGATAAAAGGTAAGGTAGAGGACAAAATTCAATGGTTGCCGGGCATTGGCGTTCCTGCCTGTTATATCGCAGCAGGAATGGTTGCTGCATGGCAAATTCCCAAGTGGCTTGAATTTAAAATCGGTGAAGCCAATCAAAAAGCAAATATGTACGTCTCCAAAGAGCTTCCGGGTGTGCGCGTCAATATCGAGTCAGACAATCTTGCCCTAGTGCTTACTACTACACTGGGCAGAAGTGTGTATGGGATAGCCGATGAACTGGCAACGCAGATTAATACAGAAGCGGCCGGCTTTGTTTTTTCCAGCAATAGACGGTTTTTACAGGGAGCCCCCGTCGAGCTTCTTACCGTACAAATTGCAAGATGTATGCGAGAAACCGGCGACGGAAAGTTTGAACCCTTTTACTGCGCATTAGCAGAGCGCATGATTCAAAGAAACATCTACCGACTAACATTGTTTGAGGCCGACCAGCTAGATCAATTCTTCAACGGCGGGCCAAGAGTCAATGTGGTAGCTAAATGGGGCGAACTATCCAAACACGCATCGGGGAAAAATTATGTGAATGCGTTAGTGCGCACCGGCGACAACTTGACGTATGAAAAAGACGAAGAAAGTGTAAGTATCCAATTTGTAGGCAATCCGGAATTCTACAATATTGAAGTGAGTGCGATTACTAGCTAACGAAAACGTAATCACAGTATAAGCAACATGATGATTAGCGTTATTTTTCAAATAGAAGGAGGTGAAAATGATGACGAAAATTCTTACGATTGGAGACATCGTAATTGGTGATGAAACTAATTCTGATGTAACCGGTTATTCATGGGAATCATCTATCTCAAGCGATGCAGAACAACGCGGCAATGCGATCAAAGATACATTGGTTGTAAAAGGCGTTATTCGTACCGCCAGTGCAGGAGTTGACGATTTTACGCTTAAACTGGCAGAGTGGAGCCGTGTTAGCCCCAATGCAGCGGATGCGTACCAACCTGTAAGCATCGAGGCGTTTAATGCAGGCCATGTAACCAGATTGGTTGAGTTCTCAGACGCGTTCCTTGTTTCTTACAAGGAAGGATTTGATGACACAATGGGGTCTTTTGAAATTACTGTGCGTCAACGCAGAGACAAGATGGCCGGCATCAAAGTAAGTGGAAACCACCCACGCTAGAACAGATTAACTTGCAAAAACGTTTAAGAGAATGGTTTGAAAATCATTCTCTTAGGCGTATTGCAGAAAAGGTGTCCACCCCATGAACTACTACGAAATCTTGGACGTGTCCAAACTTGCCACCGAAAAAGAAATTAAAAAAGCATACCGCAAACTGGCAAAAAAATATCACCCTGATGAACAAACCGGTGACCAAGTAAAATTTAATCAGGTAAAAGAAGCCTACGAAATATTAACTGACCCCGAGAAACGTAAAAACTACGATCAAACAGGGGGCAATACAACACAAAAACCTACTACCGCCCCACAACCCCCGCAAGATGCAGAAAGTAAATTGAAAGAAATTTTTAATAAAAGTAAACAAGCGCAATCCAAAAACGATAACAACCCTGCAAACTTTACCAAAGACAAGCACAATGTAGATAATGATGCCATCAATAAGATACTAAGAGGATAGCCGTTTATGCCAAATCATAAAAACACAACCCGTGTGCCATACCTGCGCAGGCTACTGTTGCTTGCTAATAGCCCCATCACGCTAGTGCTTGCCATTGCCTATGTGGTGTACTTGTTTAGCCTACATGTTCAACTATTTCCAGCTATCGGCTTGGCTGTTGTCGGCAT
>Ga0209755_10008123_pt1 | contig 11276 bp, 9 predicted proteins | sample TergutCo191P1_FD_187301 | JGI IMG/M metagenome (GOLD analysis project Ga0209755, IMG submission 187301) | Cornitermes sp. P1 segment gut microbial communities from Petit-Saut dam, French Guiana - Co191P1 (SPAdes) (version 2) | ecosystem: Host-associated > Arthropoda: Insects > Digestive system >... | reverse complement strand
GCAGGAACTTGGGCTGGAACTTGAGCTGGAGCCCGAACCGGAACCTGCAACCTCCACAAAAGGCACATTCACCGACCCTAGGGATGGAAAGACTTATTCAACTGTGAGAATGCCGGACGGCAATGTGTGGATGGCGGAGAATATGAATTGGCAAGGGGCCGGATGGTGTTATGATAACGATAAAGCCAACTGTGACAAATATGGCCGTCTTTACACTTGGAAAGAAGCTGTTGCGATAGGCAACGCTATTCCCGGCTGGCATTTGCCTACCGATGAAGAATGGACGGCGTTGACAAAAGCCGTTGGAGTCCTCCCGGGAACCAAACTTAAGGCTAGCTCGTGGGATGGCACGGACGACTTTGGCTTTTCTGGCCTACCAGCAGGCGACCGTCACGAGAGCGGAGCTTTTGATAACATTGATAAACGTACTAATTGGTGGAGTGCGACCGAGGCCAGCACAGCCGATGCCTACAGTCGTCAGCCAAACGCTTTCTTGATGAATCGCATCAACATCTCAAAGGGCAGAGGATATAGCGTGCGGCTTATGCAATATGGTGCTTGCCCCAATACCGTAACAAGAGCTGGCACAGTGACTTGCGGTGGCCGGACTTATAGAACTGTGCAAATAGGTACGCAAGTCTGGATGGCAGAGAACTTAAATTACGATGTTCCGGGAGTTACTACTGATGTGTGTTACGATAATAATCCAGCCAACTGCGCTATCTACGGCAGGTTGTATGATTGGGAAACAGCTACGAAGGTTTGCCCCTCTGGTTGGCATTTACCTAGCCTAGCGGAGTGGCAAGAGTTAACAGACTATACGATGGATGACGATTCAAAGCTGAAAACAACAAGCGGTTGGAATGATGTTAACGGCAACGGCACAGACGATTTCGGTTTTTCGGCTCTTCCGAGCGGTTTCTTCAATGGTTCATGGGATCGTTTCGAGGCAGTCGGTGACATCGGCAGCTTGTGGATCGCAAGGACGAACCCTACGGGGGCGCTCATTATAAAAAGCAACTTACATATGTCTTATATTTACCTCAGAACAAATGCAGACTTGTTTCCCGTTCGTTGCTTGCAAGACTGAAGAGCGAGGCTCCGCCCATAGCGAAGTGAAACGGAGCAATGGGCGTTGTTGTGAGCGTTTATGCATGAGGCGTGTTTTGATGGGGGTGAACTTGTGGAGGAGGATTTATTGGTAAACTCTGCCCTTTGAATTCCTTCGCTCTTTCTTTATCTTGGCTATAGCCATTCCAATTTCTGAAAAGTATTTCTCCGTATGCCTTCTATTAGGAATGCCAAGAAACCCAATGCTATCTAAAGCGTAATAATTGCGGTTGGCTTTCATATCACCCCCTTATTCGGAAAATAATTAGCAATTAAGCTAGCAGCAGAAGCATTATCTATAATCATTTTTTGACCGCCAATATGCGTAGCCCCAAGAGCCATTTCGTAATGCCCAATCAAAGTCGTTTTTGACTCAAATGCCAAATAACCTTCAAAACCTTGCTCCACAGACAATTTACACCCATAAGCAACAAGATTGGCACATACTCCATGATATAACTTATTTCTCCCAATATTAAAAGGGGCATTTTCTATTAAATGCATAAAAATAAACTTGTCTTTTGCCCTTATTTCTAATGACACAAGCCCTTGAATTAAGCTCGGCTCTTTTTCAGTCGCAAGTTTATATATCTGCTTTTGCTGTTGCTCAAACTCTTGCTTCCAATTGAATCTCCATCCATTCTTTTTAGTTACAGCTTTCAAGTCCTGTTTTGCTACAGCAGAGACAATAGTTTCAAAACGTTCGTTTGTTTTTACGAACTCAATGGATTCCGTTATTTTATCTATCTCAAAAGATAACTTCATATAATGAATATAGAAAATTAAAAGCCATGAAGTCTGGGCTAGAGGGGTTAGCGGAAAACGCCCTCTGTTTGTCGTGATGTTCGCTGGGCGGTTGCAGCGAAGGGGAGACTTCCCCTTTTTGTAATGAAATTTCTACCTTACTCAGCAAATGGACCTCCCCGCTTTGCTAAAAGGCTACTTGCGATACTTGGGTTTGGAGAAAAACCTGTCAAAGCTCACTATAAATAACTACAAAGCAGACTTAACACCACTCTGCACACGAACAGAACTCTCAATAAGCATCATAGACGAATTTCTTTCGGAAAGAGCGAAGGCCTTTAACTACAAACCATCTTCGCTTGCCAGGCACCTCTCCTCTTTGCGTGGTTTTTTGTACTATCTGGAAGAAAAAGGATTGCTGGAATTCTCACCGGAAAACCTGTTCTCTGCGCCCAGGCTGGAGCAATACTTGCCGCAATGCTTGAGCATAGACGAAGTAACACAGGTTTTTGAAAATATACCTGCAGATGATAAATTTGCGATGAGAGACATAGCCTTAATTGAGCTTTTGTACAGCGCAGGGCTGAGAATCAGCGAAGCTATTGGGTTGAAGCTTGAGCACGTGCAACTGAATAACGGATGGATAACGCCTGTTGGCAAAGGCAACAAACAGAGGTTGGTTCCGCTTGGAGGCAAGGCTAAGGAAAATTTAAACACCTGGATCAACAAATGGAGGCCGGAATTCAAGCCAAAAACAGATACAGTGATTCTCAACTTTCACGGCAAAAAACTGAGCAGAGTAGGCGCATGGAAAATAATTCAGGCTCGCACCGCTTTTTTGGAAAAGGAATCTATAAGCCCGCATTCACTGCGGCATTCCTTTGCAACGCACTGCCTCACCGGTGGCATGGACTTGCGCATTTTGCAGGAACTTTTGGGCCATGCAAATCTATCAACCACGCAAATTTATGCGCATTTGGATAACTCTTATTTAAAAAACGAACATCACCATTTTCATCCCAGAGAAAAACATGAATCTCAATAAAATCTCCACATCGTGGCTATTGTCATCACACCCAAAAAGAAACTCCAGAAATAATTTTTCATATACGCATTAAATTTCACCATATCTTCTTCGTTGATCTTTCGCAGATACACGGAAGACAGTATTGTTAAAAGCAAAAAGCCGTAAACTGTCAAGTAAATAAATTCCAAATACATCACATCCGATGACTGGACTCTTTCTCGCAAATTCACATGGTCAAGGACAAGCGCAAAAAACAAACCCGAACAGCCGAGCACCACATCAAGCATATTGTTTTTGTCACGTATGAAAATCAGAACAAAAAGCAAAGTTACTATCACCATAACAGAAAGCAGCTTGCTAACCAGAATATCCAAAAACTTGGTGGATATAAATAAATTCAAACGAATGTCGGGAGCTCTGTTTTGAGAATTCACATTGCCCAAATTGCTGAAGTTCCTGCCGCCAAACCTGTATGAATAGGAAGATTGCAAAATATTCCAGCCGGTTATGGCAAGCCTGCTATCAATGCCGGGTCTGTCAACCGGAAACATGCTGCCGTATGCTGTCATGTCAGGAACCAGCATTGTGTTTTCATCTTTGTTTTTGCCCTTGATTGTGAAAGGCATATTGTATATGCCAAACGGATAAAGCCCGTAAGAAGGAACCTGCTCAAGCTCCACAACAAAAGACCAGCGCATTAAAATTGCCTTATACCCGTCCATAGTCGTTTGCAGGCTGTCCACAAGCTCAAAGCGTCCTCCATAAGCACCTTCGCTTTGACCGCCAAAGAACTCCACGCCTTTATTTTCATAAGTATCGTACAGATATTTGCGGGAAATTTGCCTGGGGTATTGTTCGCCGGTTATGAGGTACTTTTGCCAGGCAAAACCCACAGCCAAAACGACATTTGATTCCGTAAAGCGAATGGAATTTATAATCACCCCGGTCGGCAGAATTTTTGCCTGCGAACCATAAAGCGAATCGGACCTGTTCTGATATCTTGTCACAAAGAAATCTACGGATTTTTGGTCGATCACCAGCGCAGGATTCCATTTAAAGTCTATGCCGTTTTCGCTTAATATTTTTTTATCACTTTCGTTGTATAAATGATCTTCGTAATCATTTGCTGCCATTCTGCCGGACTGTGAACCCGGATAGCGATAGAACATTATTATGCTGATAATTATTGTGGCAAGCATGCAAACCGGGATTAAAACATAAACAAAACCTCTTGCAGGCTTAAATCTGGCTTTCAGGGCAAAAGAAAAAAACAGTATGGAAATGAGCGTGAACGCCAGCACTCTAAAGAAGATATCTCGCATCACAGCTTGATATGCGGCGGATTCCTGCGAATCGCCGGAATACACAGATGCCCCCAAATAAAACGGCATATCCGGGATTTTAAAAACAAACTCATTGCAATATTGCCCAAGCAACCTGTTTCTATGAAAATACCTGTCTTTAATGTTCCCGGAGATTACATCTTCTCCCATCTGAACAAAAACCGAATCCCTGAATGTTTTTCCAAGTTGCTTGAGCGGCCTTACTTCGTCTGTTGCATTCACAATAAAATTTCCGGCCGTATCTAAAATATATGGTGAACCATAGCGACCTATGCCTATTCCCTGCATATAGGAGTAAAGCCTGCTCACGCTGTGGGAGATTAAAATAAAACCTCTTCGCTCACCAACTTCAACGGGCAAAATCCTGTATATAATTCTCGATTTTGATTCGTCATCAAAAACCGGGCCAAGCCAGTTGTCTTTAATCCCGAGTGAATCTGCTTTTTTAAACCATCCGTAATATGCTCTGACACTTTGCTTGTCCGGGTTTATGAATGACCGTGCTCCCTTGGGCAAATAAGCTGCCAATCCGGAATCCGGTTGCCATGTATCTCTGCGAGAGCGAGTGGTTGTATCCAACCGACGAGCCGAATCTGCGTGCAAGCGTCTCTTCTCGGCATCATTATCTTCCAAATACACAAACACACCTTGTACGGAAGATTCGTCTATTTGCATTCTTAAACTTCTTGGCAATTCTTTCACAACAGAAGGAATCGAAGATTTCAGCGAATCCATTAATATATTTGACAACGCAAAAAACGAGCCCAGCGAGTCCACGCTGCTTTCAATTCTTTTTTTGGCTATATCTTCAAAAGAAATGTTTGAGAGCTTGCTAAAAGGGCGGTATTCCTTAATGGCCAAAACTGCAAAGCAAATAGCGACTATCAAAAGAACTGGGGCAATAAAATTTGAGGGCTTCATAGTCGCAGAATATAGCTATTTTTTTGATTTAGAGAGAGAAGCTGGCTCCAAGTTGCAATAGATGGCTGTTTTTGGGGCTTGTCCATATTATATCGTAATAAAGCACAGCGTACCATATCTTAAGGCGAAAATTCCACCCGAATTCCGATTCGCTGCTTGCAAGCATATAGTCTGATGCCTGCGAAGTTTTATCACTGCCCCTTACACCGGCCAAGCTAACACCAACGCCAAAATATTCCAAAAATCCAACGCCCGCTCTCCCAACAAACTGATGCAATCCATGAAAATCCTCATTCTTCTTTAAGAACAAATAACTATACGATCCCTGCATATAACCGCTATGCCACTCCGAAAGCTTGTACTCAAAACCAACGCCGCCATAAGGGCTTATATGTATTTCTTTTTGCAAATCTCCTAAAAAATAATTTGCTCCGGCTTCAAGCGAAAATGTTTGAGCAAAAGAACCTACTGATAGCAGCAGTAATATTTTAAACTTTCCTAAACTTCGCCACATAAAATCCATCCATATCGGGCATATCGGTATATATAAAATCTTCTAATGCAAAGTTCTCAATTATATGCTGAGTTTCTTCTTTTTCCTGGCTGCATACGCAGTAAATTAAAACGCCGCCTTTTTTAACCGCTGTTGCTGCGCCTTGCAGAATTGCCAATTGCTTTTTAGGGAGTTCCGGATTTTCTCTGTGAACTGCTTCGGGGCGTCTTGAGACTACTCCCATATTTGAGCAGGGAGCATCGACTACCACTATGTCAAAGCATTCTGAGAACGGCGGATTTTGCGCATCTGCTAGCGCTATGCGAACATTGTTTAAGCCGAGTCTTTTTTGCAGGTCGAATAATTTTGCTATCCGTTTTGTGCTGTTGTCTGTGCTCACAAAAAATGCATCGGAGTTTGCTTCTGCGAGCATCGCAGTTTTGCCGCCGGGTGCTGCGCAAGCATCCCAGATTTTATATCCGGGTTTTATTTCGCACATTTTTTCCACAAAAAAAGAAGCAGGGTTTTGAAACGAGTAATAGCCTTTTTGAAACAACGGATTTTTCAGGAATTCGCCGGCATTTGGAATCTGCGCATATTTGCCAAAGAGAATTTTTGCATCTTGCAAGCCGAGTTCTTCAACGCTTGTTTTTTGCAAGTTAATTCTGATCCATTGCGGAGGGGCCTTGCTCTCTGCCTTTGCAAAGTTTTTTCGCAGAGCGTTTCTCAGCACAGCATTTACAAATTTTACATTTGAGTTCATCTGCCTAGCTAATTCAGCGGCGGAATTGACAACAGCATAAGGCGGAATTCTGGTGAACAGCAATTGGTAAAGGGATATTTCCAAGATTGCTCTGCAAGGTTCTTCTGGCAGTGTGCGCATCAGGCTTTTCAGTTTTGCGTCCAAATTTTCCAGATTTCTGCAAGTTCCCAAGGCTATTTCATAAGCCAGCGCTCTATCATTTTGCGGCAAATCTTCGCAAGTCTTTTGCAAATTGTCCTGCACAAAGCCCTGCCCCTTTTTCCAGTTCAAAAGAGCATGGAAAGCTGCAAGTCGTGGCAAGAGGCCTGTTTTTGCGGGGTTTGACAATGAGATGAATGTAGAAAAAATTTCTAAATTACCACCATGCCTAACTCCAAACAGCCCCTACAGGAAAAATTCGCTAACTGGTATATACCCCTAATTAGCAGAAACAAATTCAAAGCACTGGCCCTTTACCTCAGCGTAATCCTCCTGTGCCTAATCCCCATACTCGTATATCCCAAATTAAAACTGGATGCGGACCTCTCAAAGCTCCTGCCCGAAACCACACCCAGCGTTATAGCTCTCAAAGAATCCTTTACACGGTTCGGTAGCACAGACCGCTTCACAATTGCGCTCCAAAGCGAGGATGTTGAACTGGTTGCGCGACTGCAAGATGAAATCAAAGATTATATTCAGCAAAACTGGCAAGGAGACTTCGTTTCCGTTCAAGTGGATAATGATAACAAATTCTTCAAAGACAATGCGCTGCTCTACCTGCCTGTTGAACACCTAGAAAGAATCAGAGATAATCTGGAAGATGTTCAACTGGAAATAGGACGCAAAAATTTGCCGCTGGTGGTGGATCTTGTGCAAAGAGAAGAGAAAAAAGAAAGGGTTTGGTTCGACGCAAATATACCGCAAGAACTTGGATTGCCCGATGAAGCCGCAGGCGCATTTGACGCATTCTTTAAATCGGAAACAAAAGATTCAACCCAAACCGAAACTGCCGCCATTCCCACCTGGGACACCAAGGCTCCGGTCCCGGAACACTTGAAAACACGGCTCATAGGATGCCCCAAACCGGACAGCACAGGCACAGTTTTATTCAACGGATCAGTGCAGGCAAAATTATCACTGCCCTCAACAGACTACGCATTCGTAGGGCATATACTCGCTCGCTCAGACACATTGATCAAGCACTTCAGTTCAAAACAATACCAATCTCCGATTCGCTTTTCCGTAGAAGGAACCTACGAAGGTCTCAAGGAAGTTGAAGATTTGAAAAACGATTCAATATCATCTTTTGCCATAAGCTTAGTACTTATAACACTCCTCACAATTCTGTTTTTCAGAAGCCTAAAAGGACCATTGCTCATAATGGCAAGCATACTCTACGCCTGCGTTCTTGTGCTCGCATTTACCGCTGTTTTCTACGGAACCCTCAACCCGTTCACAGTTTTTGTAGCAACAATAATTCTTGGAATAGGCATAGATTACTCCATACATTTTTTGGGCACAACGCAAAAATGCCTTCCAAAATGTAGCGATCTTGAACATGCGCTGATAGACGCACAAATTGAAATGTTCAGGCCGTTTATTCTGGCAAGCGGAACCACCATCGCCGCATTCCTCACGCTTTTGGTGGCACACTTCCGCGGATTTTATGAGTTCGGCGTAGTAGCCTCTTTTGGTGTGCTGTTCAGCATGCTATCTGCAATGCTGTTTTTACCGGTTATAATACTCTGCGTTGGCGGGGTTCCGCACGGTTCAAAATACAGCTTTATGCCGGCGGCGTGGAGCGAAGATAGAATTTTCAAATTCTTCAAGCACATCGCAATTATCGGAATTATACTGGGAATAATTTCAATGTTCTTTGCCCCTTACGTGGACTTTGAACACGACCTTAAAAATCTGCGCAGAGAATCGACGGAAGCAAAAGCGCAACAAGGTATTTCCACCAGCGTTACAATTAAAAGCACACGTACATCATCAACCCCTGCCGCAGTTATGGGCTCAAAACGGGAACAACTGGACAAACTCTACGATACGCTGATGATTCGCCTGCACAAGGAAAAAGATACAACCCTGCGCAGTTTTTTAACGCTTAAAACCTTTGTTCCTCCGGAAGATGCGCAAAATGAACGTCTGGAACTAATAGAAGAAGTTCGCGATCTTGCGCAAGCCAGGGTTTTTGATAAAGCCGAGGGGACAGATTCCAGCAATATCGCAGTGCTTCGCGAACTGGCGCAAATTGACAAAGCCTTTACCGCAGAAGACATTCCAGAATGGGCACTTGATTTGCTCCGCGAAAAAGATGGGAGCTACGGAAAAATAGGCTTTATCTACGGCAGATATCCGAGCTGGGATGCGCACGCTGTTCACAAATTCCAGAACGATTACGGCAACTGGAACTTTGACGAAGAAAAGCTAAGGGTATTCTCATCGCAGTTCATTCTCTCCGACGTTATAGAATCGGTAAAAGCAGATAGCTTTAATTTGGCAATTCTCATAACGCTTATGATATTCATAAGTCTTGTGGTGAGCCTTAGAAAGCCATCCATGTTTGCCACCGGCTTTTTGTCCTTTGCAATGGGAATAGTGCTAACGCTGGGGCTTATGGGCTTTTTAACCCACTTCCTCGACTTTGGAAAAATCGGCATTTATAACGTTATTGTGATTCCATTGGTTTTGGGGCTTGGCATAGATTGCGCAATTCATTTTATAGCGAGCTGGACCTCAAGCAACAAAATAACCTTGAGAGAGCTTTTAGATACCACAGGCAGAAACGTAATGGCAAGTTCCACCACCACGGCGGCGGGATTTGTCGGAATGTTATTCACAGCTCACAAAGGTTTGAAAAGCATCGGAGATCTTGCTATTTTAGGCATTATGGTGTTCCTAGTTGCCGGCATAGTATTTTCCATGTTCTTTTGTGCGGCATGGCTAAAGAGAGATAAGTCTGCATGAAAATTCTTGTAACCGGTGCTGCAGGTTTTATAGGAGCAGCGGTGAGCAATGCGCTTGCCAGGCGAGGGGAACAGGTGCTGGGCATAGATAACCTCAACGATTATTATTCTCCGGCTCTTAAACAAGCTCGCTTGGATTTGCTGAAAAACTTTGAAAACTTTGCTTTCAAAAAAATGGATTTAGCAGACAGCTCGGCAATTCGCTCATTATTTGCCGCTGAAAAAATTGATGCTGTAGTGCATTTAGGTGCGCAAGCCGGAGTGCGCTATAGCTTGGAAAATCCGCAAGCATACATAGACAGCAATATAACCGGAACGCTTAACATTCTGGAATCCTGTAGGCACTACCCTGTGCAGCACTTAGTCTATGCGAGCAGCAGTTCCGTTTACGGGGACAATGCGAAAATTCCTTTCAGCGTTGAAGACCGCACGGACAATCCAGTAAGTCTTTATGCGGCAACAAAGAAAAGCAACGAACTGATGGTTAGCTCCTACACCCACCTCTTTGGAATTCCAGCTACAGGTCTCAGATTTTTCACAGTATATGGCCCGTGGGGTCGCCCGGACATGGCTCCCATGCTTTTCGCAAAATCCATTTTAGAAGGCAAGCCAATCCGTGTATTTAACCACGGAAATATGCGCCGAGATTTCACCTACATTGATGATATTGTAGAAGGCGTTGTAAATTGTCTGAACCCCGATTTTCAGGATTCAAGGATTTCCAGGATTTTTAATATCGGTAGGGGTGAACCCGTAGATTTGATGCGGTTTATAGAAATTTTAGACGCCGAATTACGTAGGGGCAGACCTACGTGTCTGTCATTGCAAATGGAATTTTTACCCATGCAACCAGGGGACGTGCCTGCCACATGGGCAGATACCACGGCATTGGAGAAAGCCACAGGTTACCGCCCAAAAACATCGCTGGAAGAAGGTATAAAACATTTTGCAAAATGGTATTTAGAATATGAGGAGAAAGCATGATTCCCAATAGAGTTTTTTTTGTATGGTTTGGCAATAACATACCCCTGTCAACGGGTTTGGCAATGCTTTCCACAAAACAAGTCCAAAAGCCCGATGAAACCATTTTATACATAGACGGAGACGACTCCGAAATGCGTGGCGAAGGCTATGACTTGATAAAAGACGTGCCAGGCATAACGCTGAAAAAAATAGATGACAGCATTTTTGCAGATTTAGGCGACAACGGAATTTGCAGCCATTTGTACAAACTTCTCAAAAAGCCGGTTTCAAAAACCAATTTATTGCGCTACGCATTGCTCTACAAACAAGGCGGCGTTTATTTGGATACGGATATTATCGCAGTTAAACCCTGGAACGATTTGCTGGAACGCAAGGGGTTCTGCGGATTTGAGCCTGTGGCATTTCCGCAAAAGTTATACGCTTCCATAAATCCATTCTTTTATCTGTTCGCATGGCTTCGCTTTTTTTGGCGACTTTTATGCGTTTATCTTCCTCATGGAGAGCAGATTTTCAGGCCAACGGAGAGATTTTTTTCTCTTTGCGCAAATGGTGCAATACTGGGTTCCGAGCCCAACAACGAATTTTTTGAGAGAGCATTTGCAGAGATAAATAAAATGGAAGAAAAAGAACAGCTAAAGCATTATCGCCTTGGCACTCATATTATGCAAAAAACTACAGGAAACAAGTCCACGGAATTTATGGAAATGTTCCCTCCTGCGTATTTTTACCCTGTAGGCCCCGATATAAGCGTGCATTTATTCCGCAAAGGCTCTGCAAATCGATTGGATAAAATTCTATTGCCTCAAACACGAATTATACACTGGTATAACAGCGTTGAGAGAAAATATCTGCGCCAGCAACTGAACTTGAAATGGATAGAAGACCACCCTACTACCGCTTTTGCTAAGTTAGCTCGGGATATTATTGCCCTAAAATAAAATCC
>Ga0209755_10008122_pt1 | contig 11277 bp, 12 predicted proteins | sample TergutCo191P1_FD_187301 | JGI IMG/M metagenome (GOLD analysis project Ga0209755, IMG submission 187301) | Cornitermes sp. P1 segment gut microbial communities from Petit-Saut dam, French Guiana - Co191P1 (SPAdes) (version 2) | ecosystem: Host-associated > Arthropoda: Insects > Digestive system... | reverse complement strand
TGATTTCCGTATGGCGCAGAACTATCTGTATGGCGATGCGGGTATACAAATCAACGCATTGATGTCCTGCACCGCATGGAATTTGAAAAAACTGATGGAGGTATTGAGCGAAAAGGCCGCTCGGCTTTTTGCGCGTCTTTTTCACCGGTTCTTTCTACATGATTTTCTCGGTATTTTTGCTGCTTAAAGTTATTCGTAAGGAGCGACTAAATAACCACCCCCAAAAGGAGCCCCCTATGCTATTAGAGCTGTTCATTAACTTCGACGGTAACTGCCGCGAAGCCGCAAATTTTTACGCGAAGGTTTTTAATTCTTCGGTAAACAACCTCATGACTTACAGCGACGCGCCGCCCGATCCCAATTTTCCATTGTCGCCGGCTGACAAGGACAAGATATGCTACGTCGGCATTCCAATGGGTAAAACGACTTTAATGCTTATGGATTTTCCATCAGGCTCACAGGTTGTTAAATGCAATACCATTTGACAACACCTTAACAAATGTATAGAATAATACCAATATGCCAAAGAAAAAAAACAATCTGCCGTCTCCGAAAAAAATATCTCAAAAAGCGGATATAGCCATACGTTCATCTTTTGACAAGCTGCTTGATGCAGTAAAAGATTAAAGAAGTTTAACTCACCTCAAATCCACTCCAAAAACCTCTGTATACACCAGTACCCTGTCAACATGTTCAGACTTCATCAGGCTAATCCTGTTTACAGGAAAATCAATTTCCTGTTTAGAAATTATTATCGGAGCGTTATGCGTAATTTCCCTGCCGAGAGTGATATGCGGTTTAAACTCTTTGTTTCTAAAACTAGAGCAGAGAATATAATAAACAAGGATTTAACGGGTAATGATGGAACACGGATTTACACGGATTAAACGGATTAGCACGGATTATTTGGGAGAGGGGTCGAATATCCGTTGCACTACATGTATTTTTAAATTTTTACTATTTTTATTATTGAAAATTTAAAATTTTAATAAATTTCTCCGCATTAAATCAGATCTTTGAACCCTCTCTTAGACAATCAAGAGGGGAACCTTCGCCGTAGAACCTTCGGTTCTAATGCTCGGTTGAGGTTCCGTGTAATCCGTACTCAATCCGTGTAAATCCGTGTTAAATGTATTTTTCTATGACAGCGATAAATCCTTGTTTATTGAATTGAGACTTATTGCCAAAAACCCATAAAACCTGTAAGCTTAAACTCAGTCCGACCGCTTGTTATACAAATGGCCCGGGCCGGCGTGGTGGAATGGCAGACACTGGGGACTTAAAATCCCCTCCTAGCAATGGGGTATGAGTTCGAGTCTCATCGCCGGCAGAAAATGGAAGGAGTATTTCTATGAATAAAATCCCGACAAGAATCTACCTCTCAGAGGAGGAAATGCCCAAATTCTGGTACAACCTGAGAGCAGACATGAAAGACAAGCCTGATCCAATGCTGCATCCGGGAACTTTACAGCCGGTTACAGCCGATGACCTTGCGCCTGTTTTCTGTAAAGGTGTGATTGATCAGGAAATGGATGAGACTACGCGTCTTGTTCCAATCCCCGATGACATTCAGGATTTTTACCGCGCTTACAGGCCGTCGCCTCTTATCCGCGCGTATTATCTTGAAAGGCTGCTGGAAACCCCGGCGGAGATTTACTACAAGTTTGAAGGGACAAACACTTCAGGCTCTCATAAATTAAACTCGGCGGGACCTCAGGCGTATTACGCGAAGAAAGAAGGACTTACATCTCTAACAACAGAAACCGGAGCAGGGCAGTGGGGATCCGCGACCGCAATGGCGTGCGGCTTTTACGGTCTTGATTTGATCGTCTACATGGTCAAAGTCAGTTCCGAGCAGAAACCTTACCGCAAAGCTCTGATGGAAGCCTACGGCGCAAAGGTCGTGCCTTCTCCGTCAAATACAACTGAGACAGGGAAAAAAATTCTCGAAGCAAATCCTGATACCGGCGGCTCTCTGGGCTGCGCGATTTCCGAAGCAATCGAAACAGCGGTCAAAACTGATAAATGCAGATATGTGCTTGGAAGCGTGTTGAACCATGTTCTGCTTCACCAATCGGTTATCGGATTGGAGGCGAAAGCAGCGCTGGATAAATTCGGAATCAAACCTGATATCATCATCGGATGTGCCGGCGGCGGATCAAATATGGGCGGTCTTATGGCTCCGTTCATGGGAGAAAAACTCGCTGGCAAATCAAACGCCCGCTTTATCGCGGTTGAACCTGCTTCCTGCCCGTCATTCACTCGCGGTCGCTATGCCTATGATTTCGGCGATACGGCGAAAACAACTCCGCTGATCAGAATGATGACTTTAGGCTGCGGCTATATCCCATCGGCAAACCACGCCGGCGGGCTTCGCTACCACGGAATGAATTCAACATTGACAAAACTTTTCAAAGACGGATATCTTGAAGCGCGCGCTGAAGTTCAAACTGATGTCTTTGAAGCGGCAATCCGTTTTATGAAAACAGAAGGCATTCTACCGGCGCCGGAATCTTCACACGCGATTAAAGTCGCTATTGACGAAGCTCTTGAATGCAAAAAAACAGGACAGAAAAAAGTTATCCTCTTCGGTTTAAGCGGAACAGGCTTCTTCGATATGACCGCGTATTCATTATACAACAACAAAACAATGAGCGATCAAATTCCGACTGACGCAGACCTCGAACGCGGGTTTGCATCAATACCGGAAATTCCGATGAATAGGTAAACAAGGATTTAACGGGGTAATAGAATGTAAAATGCTCTCCGTATGCGGCAGTCCGTCAACATCCCCAGAAAAACTCAGAAGGAGCCCGCTTCCGAGCCCTGACCATAAAAACCACAGGATTTAAACATAATACATATTCGTAACCAAGCTACCTATTGATATAAATTAACATAATAGTAGATTTTACTATCGGTTTTTATGGCCATGTCTCTACAGCGGAGAATTTCTGAAGATGTTTTTCTGGGTCTGTTGCCGGCACTGCCGCATACACATAGTATTACTTTACAACACTAAATTATAATGAGATAAAGGGCGATGGAATTTAAAATGTTTTATTTACATTTCTGTGAATAAGTGTAAATAAAACGTAATATTTACACCTCTCTATCCCGTGTCGCTATGTGAAATAATAAACCACTAATCTATGTGTCCATGGGCTGGGCGGCAGGCGGGTTGCGGGGGTGAAAAATAATTTTTGCGATTCCCCGCCGGAGAGACCTGTCCGCAAAAACCGTAGAGGAAAATGTTCTACTATATTTAATTTATGTCAAAAAGTAGCTTGGTTACGAATATGTAACAATTACATATATTTGGTTTTTGCGGTCAGGGCTCGTAGGCGGACTCTTAGCAAATGTTTTTCACTCCCGCGGCCCGCAGGCCGCCCAGCACATGGACAGAGAGCTTTGCTTTTATTACTTTATTAAATCACAACACTCAATCCTTGTTTATTGTATATTTCGTTTTTAACAGCTCCAACTATCATTAAAGATTTCCCGTTTTTTTGCCGATAAGTCTATGGGGGTATGCCATGAAAAAGGTACCGTTATTTTTTATTTTGATGTTGATGACTGTGTTTGTATACGCGCAGCGGCAGGAGGCGGCTGTTACATTCCATAATTTTCCTTGGGGCACAAGTATGCGTGATTTTAAAGCGAAGATGGGCGAACCTGTTCATACAGAAGAAGTAAACGGCCTTCAATCATTGGTATATGAAAATGTCAGGGTGGCAAGTTATAGGGCATTCATGATTGCGTATTTTTCCAGAAAAGGTCTTGAAGGCGGGACATATTATTTTGATACCATCGATCCCGGCGAATTGATGAAATGTTATTCCGATATGCAGATCGAGCTTAAAGAAAAATACGGTCCTACTTTGTTATATGAAGTAATATTAAGAGAAATGCGTCCATATGAAACTTCCTGGAATTTGCCGACCGGTTACATTCTTTTAAAAATAAATACGCGCTGGTGGAATGAACCTGTATCGCTCTGGTTTTCATCGCCTGAGCTGACCAGAACACTGTTAGGCGCAGACAATTTAGCAAAGAACAATGAACAAAAAAACAGGTAATAATTAGCAGCTATTTGAAATTGTTCCTCCGCCGATTACGACATCGCCGTTATACATTACTACTGCCTGACCGGGAGTAACCGCTCTCTGCGGTTTGTCGAATTCAATATGAAGACTGTTTTCTCCTGTTTGCTCGGCGGCGGCGCTTTGTTCCGTTTGCAGATAACGGGTTCTGACTGTTACGCGCATAGGTTTTTTTAAGTTCTCGCAGGCGATTAGATTGATGTCTTTAGCGTCAAGCGATTTGCTGTAAAGCGCGTTGTCCGGGGCAAGAGTGACGGTGTTGAGGGGAACAGATTTTGCCGCGACATAGACGGGGACATTAGCCGCAACTCCAAGCCCGCGGCGCTGGCCGATTGTATAACGGATAAGACCTTTGTGCCTGCCGAGGATTTTTCCTTCCATGTCGATGATGTCTCCGCATGGGTATGTTTTACCGGTGTATTCTTCGATAAAGCCGCCGTAGTCGCCGTCGGGGACAAAGCAGATGTCCTGGCTTTCTTCCTTCGCGGCGTTTATAAAGTTTTTTTCTTCGGCGATTTTGCGCACTTCGTTTTTGGAAAGATCTCCCAGAGGAAAGCGTGAGTGCCGCAGTTGCTGCTGGGTAAGACAGTATAATACATAACTCTGGTCTTTTTTTTCGTCTAACGCTTTTAATAGCAGATGCCTTCCGCTTGCAGAATCATATCGTATGCGGGCGTAATGTCCCGTAACAAGGAGGTCGAAGTCAAGCTGGCGCGCGCGCAGGAGGAGAAGGTTAAACTTGATGCTGCGGTTACATTCTATGCAGGGGTTTGGGGTCGCGCCCGCCTCGTAGGTTTCTACAAAATGGCGCACAACGTATTTGTCAAATTCTTCGGTAAAATTAAGAACGTAATGATCCATACCCAGACTGAAAGCCACATTTCTCGCGTCGTTAACGTCGGCAAGAGAACAGCATCCTCCCTTTGGGCGGACGCTCTCCCCTTTGTAAAGTTTTAGCGTTATGCCGGTGCATGGAATGCCATGATCCAAACAAAGGGCGGCGGCAACAGAACTGTCGACGCCGCCCGACATCGCGCATAAAGCGCGGGCGATTTTTTTTTCTGTCAATTTATCCTGCTGCAAAGGAAAAAAGAGCTAAATTATTTTTAATAATTAGCGGCTTTAATCGCGAAATACGCTTTTGGATGTTTGCAGACAGGGCAGAGTTCCGGTGATTTCTTGCCGACAACAATGTGTCCGCAGTTTGAACATTGCCAAATCTGATCGCCGTCACGGGAGAATACAAGCCCGCCTTCGATATTAGCGAGGAGTTTTCTGTATCTCTCTTCATGTTCTTTTTCGATTTTGCCTACCATTTCAAACAGGATAGCGATGTTGTCAAAACCTTCTTCTTTTGCCGTTTTCGCGAAACCGGCGTACATGTCCGTCCACTCAAAATTTTCGCCTGCTGCCGCTGCTTTAAGGTTTTCTGTGGTCGCGGGTACATCGTCACCGTGAAGAAGTTTGAACCAAATTTTCGCGTGTTCTTTTTCGTTAAGAGCAGTCTCGCGGAATATCGCGCCTATTTGCTGATACCCTTCTTTTTCCGCTTTTGAAGCGAAATACTGATACTTTACATGCGCCTGAGATTCGCCTGCAAATGCCGCCTCCAGATTTTTTTCTGTTTTTGAGCCTTTTAATTCAGCCATAATATCCTCCTTGGATTTATTTATTATATAGAAAATTTATGAATTCAACAATTAAAAAAAATATTATTTTTCGTATTTTTTACTGATATTACACATCCAAAACGAAAAAGCCGCTCCCGCAATCAACGTTATAACACACGCAACCGAACCAATTTGCAAATAATTGTAATATCCACCCTCTGTTATTGTTAAAATATTTTCCGAAGTTTGCCGCCATCCTTGCTGCCAGCCGGAAGCGATTGCCGCGACAAGAACAGCAGATGCTAAAACAAATCCGATTATAATATGATAAAAAACGGAATATGCTTTTTTTATCAGTAAATCAATGCCTTTTGAAAATGGGAAAACAAATATCAACATGCCTAAAGCAAATGGGATTAAAAAAGAAAGATTTTCGCTGAAATTTTTATATGAATGAATCACTATGTCGTATAGTCCAAAAAGCAATAGAAAAGTCGACGAGCTGAAGCCCGGAATAAAAATTATTAATGCGACCGCGGCTCCGATAAAAAACGCTATTACGGGAGTAGGCTCAATACCCAAAGATCTGCCGAGGGTAACAAGAAACACAAAAGTGCCTATAATAAAAACAGAAACTAATAATATAATGTGAAGCGGCTTTCTTCCTTTTTCGCCTGACTTTTGCCAGAGTTCGGGGATTGTTCCTAAAATAGCGCCGACAAAAAACCACAGAAAAGGAGTTAAATAATTTTCTTTTAAAAAACTTATCGGGTGGGAAATTAAATAGATTCCTAATAAAGCGCCGAGACCTACCGGAAGAAAAAATAAAAGGTTCTGAAAAAAGTTTTTTGTTATATTCGCGATAAACGCTACAAGACGTTCATACAAACCAAAAACAACCGCCAGCGCCGCGCCGCTGATTCCCGGAAGAACAAAATCCATCCCGATTGCGGCGCCTTTTAAAAACCGTAATAACCAATCTATTATTTTTTTTCCCATTTTTATATCCGTTTACCATAAAGGCGCAGGGTATACGCCGGCGGAAGTTAGTTCATCGATTTTTTTTACCGCTGATTCCCTGTCTTCTTTGTACGTTACGCCAAACCAGTCTGAATCGGCGTTGAGTATTTTTATTTTGCAGATTCCCTGTTTGATAAAATAATCCGCCGCTTTCGGAATAAAACATTCGCTTTTAATTTCTGCTTTCATATCAGATGCGAAAGTCTTTAAAAAATCATCAAAATATTTTTGAAGATGATGAAGTATATCGGGCGGGAAGCCCCAGAAATTCATTGACACAGGGGTTTCTGGAAGAAGTTCCCGGACAGAGCCGTCAGGCGCGGTGTTGAAAATGCGTCCGTCTTTTTTTTGTATTGCTGTCAATTCGTCGACGCTTGTGAGAAAGCCATCTTTAACTTCGCAGACGCCGCGCGTAACAGTGCCCTGCGGGCTGAGAGTTTTATCAAGCCTGTAAGGAACGATCGAAGAAGCAGCGTCTTCGCAGCTAAAGCAGCGCGCGCTAAGGAGGTGTTTGCCCATAACAGTGAACGCTTCTCTTCCGTAAAAATCATCGGCGTTTATCACCGTGAAAGGCGCGTCAATGTTTTCCGCGGCGCAGAGAAGAGCGTGGCCTGTTCCCCACGGTTTTGTTCTTCCCGCTTCCTGTGCCGCGCGGAATATTTCAGACGGTATCAGACTGTCAGGATCCTGAAAAGCTAATTCGCACTTTACTTTTGTTTCCATCCGCGCAAGCACCAATTCACGAAAATCTTTTTCGATATCATGTCTGATAATGAAAACTATTTTTTCAAATCCCGACTGAACGGCATCGTACACAGAATAATCAAGCAGCACTTCGCCGTTTTTTCCGATTCTATCCATTTGTTTTAATCCGCCGTAACGGCTTCCCATGCCCGCCGCAAGCACAACTAAAATGGGTCCTTTCATATCTGCTCCTTAATGTTGTTTTATGTCTTTTTAATATAGCTTATAATTGAGTATTCGTCAAAGCTAACAGTATTAGTTTTAATCCAATTATCATCAATTTCCGGAAAAAATGTATCGCCGTCATACTGCCCGTGAATCAGAGTAAGATCGATCTTATTCACGAACGGCAGCGCTTGCCTGTAAATCGATTCTCCGCCGCAGATAAAAATCTTTTCATAATCTGCGCAATATTCTATTGCTGAAGGCAAAGAGGAGAAGATAAGAATTTCCCGCTGAGGCGCAGAGAACGCAGAGGGGAAGAGGGAAGAATTATCATTATCTATTCTCTTATTTTTCTCTGCGTCCTCCGCGTCTCCGTGTCTCTGCGAGAAGTCTTCTTTATATATCGTTTTAGAAATAATTATATTGAGCCGCCCGGGAAGCGGCTTCTTTGGAAGGGACTCCCAGGTTTTTCTGCCCATGATGCACGGCCAGCCCATAGTCATTTCTTTAAAGTGAGCAAGGTTGCCTTTGATTGACCAGGGCATGGCGTTGTCTTTGCCGATTACCCTGTTTTCCGCCATGGCGGCGATTATGATTATTTCCTGCATAATGTTAACATTTATACTGCAATCTCAAATTTGATTACAGGATGAGGGTCGTAATTTTCGACAACTGTATCCTCATAATGCCAGTCAAAGATCGATGTGAATTTTTCTGTCTTGATCCGCGGCAGTGCTTTAGGTGCGCGCAGAAGCTGAAGGCTGATAGCGTTTATATGATTTATGTAAATGTGAGTGTCACCCAGAAAGCCGATGAGTTTTCCTTCGCCGAGGTTTGCTTCTTTGGCGAGCAGATGAAGAAGACAGCCGTAACTTGCGATGTTAAACGGCAGTCCTAAAGCGACATCGACGGAGCGTTGGTTCCAAAGCAGGTTGAGTTTGCCGTCAATTACTGTTACCTGAAACGAATAGTGGCAGGGCGGCAGAGCCATGCGCGGTAAATCACAGGGGTTCCACGCGCTTACAATCATGCGGCGGTTGTCGGGGTCTGTTTTAAGGGTCTGCACGAGTTTTTGCAGCTGATCTACTCCCTTGCCCTGAGGCGGAGCGTTATGCGCCACATACCGCGCGCCGAAATTACGCCACTGCCAGCCGTAAATGGGTCCGAGCTCCCTCTCGCTCATCATTTTGGATTTGGTCTTTTCGTCATTTCCGTAGGGAACAATATCGGGACTGCACCACTCATCCCAAATTGAATTTTTTTGATCTTTCAGCCATTCCTTGTCGGTAATACCGCGAATAAAAAACTCTAATTCGGATCGAACCATTTTAAAAGGCACTTTTTTTGTGGTGAGCAGAGGAAAGCCCTCCGCCATATCATGTTCAAACATTGCCCCTGCGATGGTCAGAGCGTCAACGCCGGTGCGGTTTGTTTTTCTAAAACCGTGGTCAAGAATTTTCTGGACTATGCCGAGATATGCTTTCATGAGGACATTATAGCAGGGTTTTTATTTAAATATAACTATGGCGGACTGCGATGCGCTTTGTTGAAAATCATCCTATATTGCTGTATACTGTTTTTCAGGAGTAAACTTATGTCCGATGCAATGAGAGATGATGAATATAATGAAGAACGCCGCTACACGTACGCCGATTATCTGGAGTGGGAAGGACCGGAAAGATATGAACTTTTTAACGGAGAAGCTTTCATGATGGCATCCCCCTCTGTGACGCATCAGGCTCTTCAAGCAGGATTAATCGCCATGTTAGATAATTGGCTGCAAGGTAAAAGCTGTAAAGTATTCGGCTCTCCTCTTGATGTTCGCTTGTTTCCAAAGAAGGACAATTCTGACAACATAATAGTACAACCTGATCTGCTTGTGGTTTGCGATCAAAAAAAGCTTGGTAAAAAATCAATAGACGGTCCTCCTGATTTGGTTATTGAAATTATGTCGCCTTCAAATAGTCATTCTGAATTATTTCGAAAATTCCATTATTACCTGAAAGCGGGAGTTCGCGAATATTGGGTAATTAATCCTGAATTAAAAAAAGTCAGCGTTCATGTTTATGAGGATGGACATTACATCAGCACAAGTTATGAAGATAATGATCGAATCCCTGTTTCAATTCTTCCCGGATTGGAAATATCTCTTGAAGATCTTTGGGCGAGGACATTACTTACATGAATAAAAAGAACCACCTGACATGGACTGAAGAAAGCCGCAGACAGGTTTTCGATTGCAAAATTTTTACAATTTGGGAATCGTATTGCAAGCCGCCGGATTTTGATCAGGATACAGACAAGCCGCAAACCTTTTCCGTAATCAACGCGAAGGACTGGGCGATTGTTGTGCCGGTTATCGGAAGCCAATTTGTAATGGTGAGGCAGTGGCGTCACGGCACTCAATGTTTGAGCCTTGAATTTCCCGGCGGTGTTTTTGAACCGGGGGAAAACGCCGAAGAAGCCGCTGCGAGGGAGTTGTATGAAGAAACAGGATACAAACCGCGAAAGATAAAAAAAATCGGGGAGTTCAGTCCCAATCCCGCGATTATGTCGAATAAGGTGCATTTTTTTCTTGCCGAAGATCTTCAGGGGGACGGAAAACAATCATTGGATGATAATGAATTTGTCGACGTTGTTTTTGTTGATATCGAAGAAGTAAACAAAGGAATGGGACGCGAGCCTTACATTCACGCGCTTATGGGAACTGCCCTGATGCTTTACCAGCAGGACAGTTGCCGTTAGCGGATTTATTTTTTATAGTTCGCGTTTGGATCCCACATTCCCTGGCGGTGTTCGCCCTGTATGCTTGGGATGTCCAATACAGTGCCGGGTTCAATTATATTCGGGTTGTTTGGATTTTGCAGACGGGATCTGTTGGCGTTGTAGAGCACTCTCCATTTCGATGGGTCGCCGTATACAAAAGAGTATCCCGCGATATTCCAGAAACAATCTTTGTGATTCCTCCACGTTCTGACTATGTATTGGCTTGGAAGGGGAGGCGTTCTATTCGCTTCCAGCTGACCGAAGATTTCTATCGCTCTGATTGCCGCGATGCTCGCCTCGTTCCACTCTTCGTTTTCCTGTGATTCCAGGCTGAGTTCGTAATATGCTTTTCCTTCTGTGTAGTCACCCGGATAACGTTTTTCGATATTGTTTTCATCAGCCCAACCTATAAGGCGTTCCGCTTCCGCGATTAATTGTTCTGATACGTACTTATCGGAAAGCTGCGCGTAATAGACCGCTTCTTCAGCGAGAGCGATTGAACCGTCGTAGAAGCCGTTATCGTAAGCTTCCTGTGCCTGTTTCGATAATTCAATGCTTTTCATGTAAAATTCATTGTAATGGACGCTATCCGGTATATGAGAACTGATATATTCTTCCGCTTCTTCATTTTGCGCGAGTCTGGCAGCGGCAGTGCTTGCGGATGATGCGGACTCTGCGCCGCTAAGCCTCGCAGCGGCAGTGCTTGCGGAGGACTCAGTCCCGGACTCTGCACTGCTAAGCCTTGAAGCTGCAGTGCTTGCAGAGGACTCAGTTCCGGACTCTGCACTGCTAAGTCTGGAAGCTGCTGTGCTTGCAGAGGACTTAGTCTCGGACTCTGCGCCGCTAAGCCTCGCAGCGGCTGTGCTTGC
>Ga0209755_10008121_pt1 | contig 11278 bp, 7 predicted proteins | sample TergutCo191P1_FD_187301 | JGI IMG/M metagenome (GOLD analysis project Ga0209755, IMG submission 187301) | Cornitermes sp. P1 segment gut microbial communities from Petit-Saut dam, French Guiana - Co191P1 (SPAdes) (version 2) | ecosystem: Host-associated > Arthropoda: Insects > Digestive system >... | reverse complement strand
TGTGGTAGGGCCAAATTTCTCTTACCAATTTTACAAGTAGATGGCAAAGTTTGTTACCGAGTTGATGAAGGCGATAGCTTCGATTTTTGGTGTCTCATTCATGAACATTTGTATATATTTAAGGGAAAAGTCTTGACATGTTCTTTATTGTTTGGAATTGGAAGTGTTGGGCCTAAATTCTTCGAAATACAACGACTGCAGCTTGTGCTTATATTACACAAACAACTCCTTGTTGTTTTATTTTTGTTTACATAAATAACATAGAACTTATTCTAACAGACTTCGCCAAAATTTGAAGCTGAATTAGTATGGTCACAGTGACCGGCATCTTTCATGTTCTGCCGCTTCACTGCACAAATTAAGGACTGAAAAAACACTGAAATTGGGCATCGTCTGTGAAAAACGCGCGATACATGGGGTTCCAAGTCTTGCAGTTTGTCTTGTGTCCGTCCCTACCTTGTCTGTTCATCTTTCTTTCCAAGAATTCTGATGTGTCCGCTTACCGGTTTTTTCAGAAGTGAAATTTTTGAAAATAAGAAGATTCTAAATGAAACGAGGTTCCTCATATACACAAAAGATATAATCACAGTTTATAATTTTGTTGAGTACAAAATGTTTTGCAGTAAATTATGAAATTATACGTTAGGTCTGTAGAAGGGCTTCATATTTTGACCTGAATGGTAGAACACATTCCCCGAATTTATTTGCTCTTAACTTCTTTGTGAATATAATTTTAACACGTTACTTCCTTTTCCAGATATATTCTATTTTCCAGCTTTCTGGAAGCTTTTATTACGTAAGACGTCTTTGTATTTTACGTAAGATTATAAAGCAGCTACTTTTTAAATTTAAATCATAACACAATAATCAAACTAAACAACAACAGACCACAAGATCACTTATTTTTCCATATTCTGCATCTGTCAATTTAGAGGTGAGGTCAGATGAAGATAATAGAATTGAGTGATCAATAACAACTTATGTTTATTTCTTGATAGAAAGGAGATTGAAATGCATGGGACAGTTAATTGATTATTTACTCAATTTTAATCTATATAAATAACTTGTTTACCTTAAAGTAACACTTTATCACTTTTGAGTGAATTTATTTCTGATGAAATTGAAAGAAATTAATTTTGTATAAATTCTGAATTATCAAACATTAATTGTACATTATTCCAGGAGCTTGGCCAGTGCTTTTTATATAAATATGAGTTCTTAAGGCATTTTTATAACATAAATTTTAATACGGGTCCTCAAGTAAGTGTTCTTAATTTTTTAATACTATAAGCAGAACCGGGATGTGTCAGAATATTAACCGGAATATATCTGTAGGTGCAGTGGTTAGGCTATTAGTTAAATAACCGAGTAATTGGGGATAATGTCTCGGTAGAAGCGAGGGAGGGTCCAGACGGGCTCTGGTGCCCAAGCTGCTTCCTAGTCTGTGGTTTCACTATTTCTTTTCCCGGGATTATGGGAGACGGGGCGTAATACTGACCACTCACCTCCATCTAATGGCGAGGTTAAGAAAGTGTGGAGCCATTACATTCACTGCATTTCTTCTTGATGTGGTGTTCAACTAATCACACGGACAATGTCGGGTTGGCCTTTTGTCTTTTTAGTTAGATACCCGGAATGTAATCTGTAAAATTTGAAGTTAAGGCAAGTTGAAACACGTTGGTCCATGGGGTGTTTCTGTACTCAGTGTTGGAATTTAAAGGAACTCAGGACCATTCTGTTGGAAAAATGTGTGTTTTTTAAATACGAATACAAAATCTTTGGTGCCGTGGAATTTGTCTTTCAAACAGCTGTTCATTTTATTACGCAGCAGCTTGAAGTCACGCGTTTCCTGACAACACGAGTAATTCCTGAGAATTCGCCATTGGTGTCAGTGAGTGTACAGGAATGATTTATTGATGCATTGGTAATGGCATTCGCCATATGAGTTACATGGATCAGTTACTGACATTCATTACTACGTTGAAAGTTTCTGCTATGGTTTATTCTCATGGGCCTACACTTCGTATCACGTCACTGCTGAAACAACGGGTAGAATGGAATGTGAAATTAAAATTGTTTAATTTTAATCAATCATAATTGCAAACTTAATAGGCAATATACGTCCTCACATTGCCAATCTGTTGTACTTTGTTTTCATCTGCTAGTTTATTACTTAAAACCTATTATATGTGTGTGTGGCGTTGATGTCATAAACGTTTTACTGGTAATATTATTTCCAACATTAAATGAAGAGTAATATATTTATTATGACACTGAAACTGGTTAAGGACGCATTAAATTTGGTTCTGTCTGATTTACAATTACGATTGTGGTTGATTACAAAGCCGGATATATGGAGCCCAATATATTGGGAGACATAAAGGAGATATGCACAATTCAAGGTTTAGTTCCCCCAGTGACTGAATAAAGACGCTTTGACGTACAAGAAAAGTCGTGCAGACCGTCAACCCTTTGAAAACTGACATCATCTTAGTCAAGTGTACACATTCAGTTTGTAACGCAAGAGAACGCAGTACGTTATGTATCACAAATAGTGTATATGGAGCATTTCTGTGTGTTCAGAATTACAAACAGTGTTTTTCCGTAACGCAACAAATTTCGTCAAGCCTCGAATTTATATTTTGAGATATGAAATACAAAATTAACTCTACCTGTATGAATGCTCTCATGCTGGCGTGTTCGTGGGAACTGGCCGTTCTTGCCTTTTTTGATGGTTGTGTAACCGGCCAGGGTCACTAGTTCAAGTCTCGGAATAAGCATCAAGTAAATGACATGAGAAACTGGTTGTACGGCCATTAGTTTAAATTAAATCCAAATTTGCAGTTAAAAGTATGGAATGCGGGGAGGTGTTTAGCAGTTCATACTTCTAATTGCTGTCCGCGTTTAAGCATTGTAGGTCATTAGGCTGGAAGAGACCACGAAGGTCCAGAGGGGTGTGTGTGTGTGTGTGTGTGTGTGTGTATATGTATAGCTTTACTCTTTCTTTGACTTCGACAATAAATGGGGTGGGTGGTCATCATCACACCTCGGCCGCTTTACCCCCGAAAAAGAAAGTCGATACCCATTGTATAGGAGGCTGGGTGGGCCCCAGGGTGGGTCTGAACGGGTGCTGAAAATCTCTCCCCCACCGGGATTCGATCCCTGGACCGTCCAGCCCGTAGCATTCCAAGCTATGTACGAACTTAAAAAACGTAAGGACCAGCTCTGGTAATTTGTCTATCTGCATAAACCTGACACCGTTATTTACAAATAAGGTAACATTATGTATCTGGTACTTCAGGATATTTTCTCCATATGGAAAGCACTGTTTTTGTTATTTTGTGTTAAAGAATGGTCACTAGTCGGCAGTTGGCAACGCTGTGTGGCATACATTAGATTGGCAAGACTGGGTCATCATCAAACATAGAAATAAATTGGGTGTCAGATACATTCGATACGAGTGGACGCCCTTTTTATTTTAACCATCCGTAGGTGGACGTAGCGACGCAACGTATTCTGTATAAATCATTACCTCTTGTGAACATAATTTGTTACTGGCCACTATGCAGTGGCGCCATGTCAGAGACTGATTTTAGTTAGTCCGTACGAGGACTTACAAGAACCGTTTAAAAGCAATAATTTTCTCCCTTTTCACCCCCTGTCATTACTCTTTCATTTATTTGCATTTTTACGTTGGTAGCTATTGAAAGGGAGATAACTCATGTGCAATTTTACATGGTCGGAAACAGAATCCAAAAAATGGAATGCCGTGCCGTATTGAATTTTCTGTGACTCTATAATTTTTTATACAGTCTCTGAAAAATAGTTTGAACATAAATATTTTAAGCCGTAAATGTGAGTCTGCTAAAAGGGTCTGAAAGAGCAGCGTTGGCTTATTTTATCCGGTTGTAATATCTGCTCGGAGTGTGTTAGTATCCGTCCTATAGTCACGGCGAGCAAAGTGTAATACAAAAACTGTAAAGAGCGGCCGACCTCAGCGTAGTAGTCGGGTATAATACACAACAGTGGCGTATGCTAAGAACAATTTAAATTCCCTGTTCATAATGGAGGTGTATGTACATTACGCTGTGCGTGGAGGACTAATTTTTATGCACGTTCGCAATATTGCAAATGGGACCATTAGCTTTGTTATGTCGGTCTGTCAGTCCTTCAGTCTGTCCGCATGGGATGACTTGGCTCCAACTGCACGGATTTTCACGAAGTTTGGTATTTGAGTATTTTTCTGTAACATTTAAATTTCATTAAAATCTGATAAGAACAGCGGGTACTGTACGTGAAGACCAGGACACACTTATGACAATATCTCGCTCAGTTCTTCCTAGAATGAGAATTTTTTTCAGACAAAAGTTGTACAGAAAATCAAAGCACACGTTTTATGTTCAAGGGGGTTTTTTCCCCCACAAATCATCCCGTTTATGAGGTAATGTGGAAATATGGTACAGCCAGACAGGCCGCAGATGAAAATCTAAGATGTCGCACGGGCATTCCATGCTGGAGAAATAAGGCTACAAACAAACCCAGATTGTAATACTTACTGTGTTTCCACATTAACAGTGGTTATGTGAACGCGTCTTAGTGTTACGTTTATGCGTACATTGCGTATCTTATTGTGTTTCAACCTGATTTATAGAGTAAATGTGCAGATCAGCTACTTTCTGCTGCTGTACCTGTGTGCTGAATGTAGTGGAATTGCATCTAATGTGGATAGTAAGAGGTAAATTCAAAGCTTGGCAGGGACCCAAATCGCCATGTTATGTCCAGTGGAAGCCTCTTGTTCGACGAAGCTTGATAGGGTAGTTATTGGCGCAGTGAGGAACGGTTATAGGTCTCTGTGCATTGACCGACCGGTTTGGGAAGGAGTTCACCCGTTTCATCCCACAGAGAGATATTTTTTAGTCTTCCTTGAGGGGTTTCTAATGCGGTGTTGGTGTGTGGTCTCAGAGCTTGGCTTTTTTTTTTATTACCCATGGTGTGAGAGAAGTGAGCCGGTCCATCCCCTCCCATAACCAGTCACTCCATTCCTTACACACCTAAAGAGCAGATTCGGCAATTTCGAAGACATATTACAGACCGTTTTAAGTCATCCGTCAGCCAATATTTCCCTTCTTACAAAACCGTACCTTGCAATCAGGTCTTGAATAGTGTCTGGGATATCCTCAGAATACAGTTTGGTGTCGCCCGGAAACTCACGAAATATACAAATTTGGGGGTATTTGAAAGAAAATTTAAAACATTTTAGTTTATTACTTGATTTCCGGAAACAAGTATGTTATCTTTTCGTATATTTGATTACCAGCTATATTCGAATACATTTTGTCAGAAAATGTACTTTGGCGTATCCCACACATTTTAGGAGCAGAACCATGAAGTCTCTTCTCCTAAATACGAGCACGATTTTGGGAAACTAATTAATGGAATGCTGCAGACATGTGGGTAGTCGGAGGGGGTGGAACAACAGCAGAGAGCCATCTAGTGTCTTCGGATTAAACGAATTGTATCAGGACGTTCACTATTAATTGCTGTAATTCGCTCTCTCTTATAAAATTGGCAGCATCCTGCGTAGTTGATATGTCTCTGAATTTATAGACTATTATTAGGCTGCCGCTTTAATATTAACTTTCACTCTTTTTCCTCTGTTCAGCAAGACTTTATCGAGGAACCTCCATGTGGATTCAGGTGACGATAAAGCGGCTTCTTCTTTCAAGTGACATTGTTTATCTTCAGACAAAAATATGAGTGACCTTTCATAGGCGGACAATTTGATTGCATGATCAACGGCACTGAAAATGACTGCTGCGATTTTTAATGTGCTGAATTTCGGTGAGTTTTGCAAACACTGTTGTCGCCAACCCACACATTTCACAGAATAAAAAAAAACTTAGTGGAAAATTAATATACCTTACAATAATATGAACAGCCAACTAGATGCAACAATAGTAATTTTATTAATAATTTCAATCAGTTCAACATGTTTCGGGCGATAATTTCGCCCGAAACATGTTGAACTGATTGAAATTATTAATAAAATTACTATTGTTGCATCTAGTTGGTTGTTTATGTTATTGTATCAATGATGCACGGTCACACAAACATCAAAGTAATATACCTTAGTTAAGTGAGTGTTCAACACTGCTGAGAATTATTTTAAAATATACCGTGGGTCAGGTGAAGGTTGACGCTGATTAGAACAGGGATTTAACCCTGCGGCAAATACTCCCATTGGAGAAAAAGTTGACAGCCGTGCAACATGTGAGGAAATTAAGTTGAACTGCATGGATGCCTAATTTTTTGGAGGCCTGTGAAACCCCGAGTGTGATGCCCAAAATAAAAATTGGACATCAAGGGTCTAGAGAAAGTCTCGAGTGTCACGTACGGGGGACATTCGTCGTACGAGAGAGAGAGAGAGAGAGAGAGCCATCGCGCGGGGACCAGCACAATTACAATTCATAAACCAATTAGCTACGCGAAAAATATTTTGGAGAAACGTTCTCGGAATTACACACAAATTCCACAAATATCAGATACGGGAAGCCCAAAAATTTAATATGGAGCATCATGCTTGGCGTTACACGTAAAATTTACAAAATAAGCAAACACGCGTAAGAAACTGACCTTGGGCGTCAGGCTTGGTGAAAACTCTTCCCTTAGAGAGAACATGTACGTTATAATTCACGAATTAGGGACAAGATGTCCATTCTGTCTAATCTGAAAGCAAAACATAATAATTCATAACCAGTTTCCATCATCGGAATTTTCTCAGTATCTGTACAATTAGGAAGCATGGCATTCTGCCTAATATACAGTTGGTGGTCGTGAATGCAAATTTATTGTACATAGTTAACATAAACTTCATTTCCACATCCTGGTGGTAATTAAATCATGTTGCTAAACAGAAAATTAAGACTCTGGAAGTCTGGTCGCTCGGAGGAAAAGACTTTCGATTATAGCTCCATTGCTAGGGCACGGAAAAATAAGACAATATTCAGTAGGTTTACAGATGTCGTTGCACGGATTTGTATAAGCAATTACAGTTACCAAGTTGCAGAGTTAGAAGAGGATTATTAAACTTTAATAATGCAGTCTAAACAAACCAACACAGTGACCAAATATGAAGATGGGAGGACGTTAAAATAGACTGATATAATAAAAATGCTTTACTAATTAAGAAATAAGAAGTGGAGTAATAAGAAAAGAACTAGAGATCTCTGGAATGCAAGACGTGAGATACAAACAAAACTGGATCAACCATCTTGAAAGGATGGACAACACCAGACTCCCGAAATACGCCCTCAATTACAAACCTCGGGGAAGAAGAGATCGTGGACGCCCCAGGAAACGATGGCAACGCGTCGATGCCGGACCAGGTCAAATGACGTGACCCATGGATGAAGATGATGATGATGATGATGACTAATTAACATAGGTCCAGAGCAATATGTTTCTATTTCGTTAAGTTCTTGGCCACGATACACTGGACTAAATGACACAAGCGTCATTAAGAGTTGAAAATTCAGGTCATCTGGATGACGTATCCTTGTGTGATGAGTTTCAGACATTTTGAAGGAACTTGGTGTCTTTGAAAGGTCGGGAACCAACCTCCTAACGACCGGGCGTTGTATCCCAGACGACCCGAATCCTCAGGAACAAGGCTGTGAGAGCCGCAAACCTCGCATTGTTCGTTCCGTATCAGATGTGCTGTAGGAAGCAGGAAACTGGCCACAGAAGAGTCACGTCTTGTACCTATTAGACATCCAGGCCCATAGGCAGTCTGGAAATTGAACTGCTTATACTGAGAGTGACGGAACGTGTAGCAAACCCTTGGAAAAAAAAATCTTTGTGTTCCACTTCCGGGACTAGGATTGTAATGAGTAAGCAGGAAAGTAGGGGCCTAGACTGAGATAGCGTAAACTGTATTAATTACGGGTTGTGTTATGGAGTGTGGCGGTCATAGTGATTGTAGGACAACTGTTCCATACAGCAGACATTTATTCGAACTGCAGTGTGACCAAGATACTGCTTCCCAGCATCCTGAACCAGTAAGTTTGTATGTTGGCCTAGGCTGTAGGCAGAAAACAAGCATTCTCTCTCTGTTTGTTTCTCTCTCTGTCTCTGTCTCTCCTCCTGTCTCCATTGTTCGGTTAACACCGACGGGTTCTCTTTCTGCTAAAGACTTGCCTTAGTACACTAAGTTTGTATAAGGAAGCGATTGTGCAACTATTTCTAAATAGAAATGTTAGACAAGAATTAGTTTACCAAACTCCATCTGCAGTTACGCACACACAGTGTAAGTGTAATGCAACTTCTTGTAGAAGCAAGTTTAATATACAAGCTACAAACTTAACTGATTAAAATTCACTTTTGCTTCTTCGTGTTTGTTGAGTTTCTACTACGGGGGCTTTCTTAAAGACGCAATTTATTCGAGTATGAGGTTCTTTAGACACGCGAAAATTCAAATTAGGTGAACACTAAATTGTGCTGTACTTTTGATAGTCCGCATCGAAAATTATCTAGTTCATTAATTGAATTAAATTAATTTAATTTTCGTTCTCATGGAGTAGGAAAATGGTGCTTGTCGTCATGGTCTTCGGGGTCGGTTGACTGGCGGGCCTGGGCCTCTACTTTCTGAGAGGAAGTCTTCTTGCTGTTAACAGTAGCAACGACCCAAAATACTGTTGCCATGTTTTTTTGGTCTAGCAATTATCCTTATGTCAGAAGGTTAATCCACATTTCCAACCATGTCTGCAGCCTTCTGTAACCACAAATTCTGTGCACCTAGTCTTCGTCTTTCCTTTCTCTGTACGTGGCAACGTGTTGGTATGTAGGATTATTAGTCCCATATTTTCACTATTTCATTATCCATTTTTCATATATTAATGAAAATTTATTTAGGAACTTGGAAGTTATCATTTCTGTCGTTCTTAAACTTTAGTCTCTTTTTTTACTTTCTATGTGTCTTTTCTGATGTATTTTAACTTGGACTAGCCAATAATTTATACACCTTCAATATTGTAATTTTGGACATTATTTATTGTATCCACCTACTGTTTTCTGTTTGTACATATAAACAGTTGACTTTTATTTTTAAAATTTCTCTTGCAATGTTTAATTAATTAATTTATTACTCAGCTCCATGTGATTTCCTACGTATACAGTTTTGAAAGTTTTGTCGCGTGAAGTTACTAAATCTAGAAACAATGATTTTTGTTACGGCAGGTGATTCTGTAGTCATCACACACTGCTTTGGTTAATAGGTTATTTAACGACTACGCATCATTTTAGTGATTATCGAATGTCGAATGGATATTAGTACGGTAAGATAAAACAGCTGAGAAGGAAATACCGTAATTTGCCCGGTTTGGGGCGAAGGGACCAAAAAAAATGACGTAAGTTCACACCAGCCGATGGCAATGAGTCTGTGATTTCCATAAATGACATGGAATTACTTGACCAACCAAGAAACCATCAGTTTGTCGAGGAGGACTCTAGTACTGTCGAAGTGCAAGTGATACACATTATTGCTTGAGATAGCCTGCTAAATTGGACACTACTTATCAGGCACTAAGGTTATCTTGTAATTGTCTGAATATCGGTCGTGCACTACCACTGCCAGCAGTTGCATTATTCTATCGTCGCATGACGTTCCTACATATTTGTTCTTTTTTGTCTCTGTCTTTGCGTCCATCCGCACATTTTTATGTGACTACTGGCGCATATATTTTGATACAGAATGATATTAACGGTTGTTATGTAAGGTGTAAGACATTTTGATTTTCAAGATCGACATACTATAGGTATATTTTCGTAAGCGAATAAATGGAAGATCTGGGCTCATTCAGAATGTAGGGCTGACAAGAAGACACAAGGCAACTGTATGCACTCCGACAGGGATTGCATCTTCAGTCTCGTGTTTACATATTCTGTGCGATATAAAAATTGCAGGAGTGCACCAGGTGCCGCCTGGTGACACCATAGTCGTTACCAGCATAACACCACACTGCGGAGCTCCACCCGATCCATTTACCAAAAAACTGGGTGAGTGTTTTTGCCTTCAAGCAGCTAGTTCCACAGCGAAAGCACTCGTTGAGTAAAGTTTGTCGACTGTGAGTTGCATTGTAGGACGTGACAGGGGAGTCAACGTGAGCCTTGGGTAGGACGTGATATGGGACGATGATTATCCTGCCTGACTATTGTGGCGATTTCACCCCAGGACATGACGTCGTGACCCGACTCACACAATAGACACTGAGTCGGTCCTCTTTGACATAATCTGCTCCATGTGTCTCGTCTACCTGGCCAGATCCGTGGTGAAACGCTGGTTGTTCGATTGTTGGATTGCGTGCTTCTGTGTTGTTTAACTGCGCTCAGTCAGCTAGATGGGAAGGTAAACTCCTGGACGACAAAGTGTGCAGGACGGAAAATAACTTTATCTATCACACGGTGTTGTCCCGGCATTCGCCCATAAGGATTTAAGTCACTTAAGTCGTACTTACGAAGAGGCTCAATATTTTGTCGTGAATAAGAATGTGCCTTAGATTCGTAATATACAAGCAACGTCTTAAAGCGCGTTTAATTACTTTTTTAATCATTCATTCCTATACTGTGGACTTGGGAAAGCAGTGGTCAGACCAGAATATGTCTTTAGCTCGTGCGTGCTCACATTACAATTATAGGAAAGCGGCTGGTTGAGAAGCATTAGAATTATAGGGAAAGCATTTACCTCAATTAGAAGTATCATGTGAATGGTGTAAAAGTTATTATCTTCATAAAAAGCATCATCATACTTATAGAGATGAGATTAGATTGATCATAAATACAATCGCGATTATGAGAAATCTATTAGCTCGAAGAGAATTAGCTGAATTTTCGAAAGTCATTACTTCCATGAGAATTTTTACCCGAGTTGTGAGAAAGAATTGTCTCATGAGAAATATTATAATTACAAAACGCCATGTGGCGAAAATGATGGGAATTACATGAAAGCTATTAAATTGGTGGGAAATGCCATTAGAATTATAGGATAGCCGTAGGTCATGTGTCAGACACAATCGAAATTATAAGTGTCATTTACCTCCAAGAGAAATATTTACGCAATCGTAGGGAAGACAGGACAGTTCTTAGTTCCATGACATCATGAAAATTGTAGAAAAGTGCTATTTCTGTGTTGAATATTATCCGAATTGCAGGAAAGCCATTAAATCCGCGATAGATGTGGTGGGTTATGTAACGAAGTTATGGGCTCAGCGAAAAATGAATAATA
>Ga0209755_10008120_pt1 | contig 11278 bp, 13 predicted proteins | sample TergutCo191P1_FD_187301 | JGI IMG/M metagenome (GOLD analysis project Ga0209755, IMG submission 187301) | Cornitermes sp. P1 segment gut microbial communities from Petit-Saut dam, French Guiana - Co191P1 (SPAdes) (version 2) | ecosystem: Host-associated > Arthropoda: Insects > Digestive system... | reverse complement strand
ATTAGAAGTTATAGATATTATTTATGGATTTATTGAAAAAGAAAAAACAGAAGAAGAAAAATTTTAAATATAAAAATATTAGAATCGGCACTGCACATAACATCTCTTACATTCGCGTCCTTTCGTCTTCATTCGTGCCCGCACCGAAGGTGTGATTCGTGGTAAATTCTTTTCTTACCCATGCGCAGAAGCCTTATCAATGAACAAATAAAAATTCCTGAAAACGCAATTATTAATCACATAAATCTGCAATTCCATGTTATACTTAAAAAAATTACACGAATACTAAGGAGAAAATTATGAAAAAATGGGTTTGTTCAGTTTGCGGTTATGTTCATACAGGAGACAGCGCCCCGGACGAGTGCCCTCAGTGCAAGGTTCCCGGTTCAAAATTCAAGGAGCAGGCTTCGGGCGGCGCTTTCGCGGCGGAGCATATTGTCGGAGTTGCGAAGGGAGTCGATGCTGATATCATTAAAGATTTACAGGCGCATTTTAACGGCGAATGCTGTGAGGTCGGGATGTATCTTGCGATGGCAAGGGTCGCCGAGCGCGAAGGATACCCGGAAGTAGCCGAAGCTTATAAACGCTACGCCTATGAAGAAGCCGATCACGCGGCGCATTTTGCCGAGCTTCTGGGCGAAGTAATAACAGACAGCACTAAAAAGAACCTTGAGCTGCGTATCGAGGCCGAGCACGGCGCCTGCGCCGGAAAAGCCGATATCGCAAGGCGGGCCAAGGAGAAAAACCTTGACGCAATTCATGACATTGTACATGAAATGGCGCGCGATGAGGCCCGCCACTGCTGCGGATTCAAGGGGCTTTTAAAGCGTTATTTCTCATAGCCCCATTGACTATATTTCTCCGTTATAGTAACTTAATCTCATATTATTCTTAGGAGAAAACTATGGCACAGGCCAGTAAAAACAGCCGTACAGCCAGCGCGACACAGAGATTTATGTGCTCCTGCGGCGGCGAAATCAAGATGAAAACCTTATTTGAGAGCGGCAAGGTAAAAAATATCGCGGAATGTGATAAATGCAAACGGACCGAAAGACGCCCGTCGGATTTCCGCTAGAGTCAAAACTATTTTAACTATTTAAGTTTGGAGGAATTCTTTGGCTAAGAAAAGCAGTTCAGCGGAAAAACGGCACCGCAAGAGTGAAGAACGCCGTCTTCGCAATAAATCGGCAAAGAGCGCTGTAAAAACAAGCGTAAAGAAATTTACCGCGCTGGCGCAGAAAAAAGATCCGCAGGCGGACGCGGCGTTAAAAGAAATGATCAAGAAACTTGATACTGCCGCGGGAAAAGGAATTATTACAAAAAACGCGGCAGCCCGAAAAAAATCGAGAATGATGCGGTATTATAATGTCATAAAAGCAGCTCAATAATTTTAAAATATGGCAGCTAATAAATTTACAAAAGCTGACATTATTGACGCTCTTTATGAAAAAACCGGAATGAACCGCGCTGAGATTCGAGGCGCGGTTGATTTATTCATTGACCAGATGAAAGAAGCCCTAATACGCCGCAAAGTGATCGAGCTTCGCGGCTTTGGGACATTTGAGATAAAAACGCGAAAAGCCCGTACGCGCGCCCGCAATCCGAAAACAGGCGAAAGCATGGTTATCAGTCAGCATGGAGCAGTCGTTTTCCGCCCGGGGCGTGAGCTGAAACAAGCTGTTTGGAAAATTGATGAATCTCAGGCTTCTTCACAGGCGGAACCCGGTAACAATCAAAATAATAATGCGGCAAATTAAAAACAACTTTTTTAAAACAATCCTCCGCCATCTTGGCCTTGTGATTTTATCGTCGGTTCTTTTTGCCGCTTCTTTTCCGAATCTGTTAATTGAGCATGGGATTCCTTTTCTTGCGTGGTTTGCTTATATCCCTATTCTATTGGTTATTCATAAAAACAATATTCCCGCGTGTATGGGATGGGGCGCGATTTTCGGTTTTTCATCCTACGGTTTATTCAATTACTGGCTTGGCACATTCCATCCGCTTGCGGGAACTGCAGTTTACTCAATATATCTTGTTTACCACATTTTTGTTTTTTTATTTTTAAAGTTAGCCGGTATTTTTTTTCAAAAACGCGCGTATTTAGTTCAATGGCTTATATGGCTTGCATACGAATATTTGTCGACTCAGGGGTTTCTCGGATACTCCTACGGCGTAACAGGTTATTCGCAATGGCGCGTAATACCGCTGATTCAAATCGCAAGCGTCACAGGCGTATGGGGCGTATCCGCGCTTGTGACATTCCCGTCGTTCTGGCTCGCGGACGTGATAAATAAATATAAAAAAGAATTTTTATCACGCGAATTCGCGGTTAAAAAATTAAATATTATTCCGGTTGCTGTTTGGGCGGCGGCGTTAATTGCGGCGCTGGTTTTTGGTTTTATCAATATGAAGGATTATTCTGCATATCCAAAGGCGCAAATCGCGCTTATCCAGCAGAACACAGATCCGTGGGAAGCAGGCAAAGCGTCTTCCAATTGGCTGATCAATCAGGCTTACAGGAAAGACCTTTCGATTTTAACCCGGCTCTCCGATGAAGCGCTTGCTTCCGAGCCGAAACCGCAGCTTGTTGTCTGGCCTGAAACAGCGTTCGTTCCGCGCATTTACTGGCACACCAATTACCGCGATGATCAGGAATCATGGTTTATTGTCAGGGAGCTGCTTGAGTATCTTGCGTCAAAAGACGTTCCGTTTTTAATCGGTAATGATGACGCCCGCAAAGACCCGTCAAAAAATCCGAATATGATCGATAATCACAGGGTTGATTACAACGGCGCGATGTTGTTTGAAAACGGCGTTAACACGCAAACATACCGCAAGCTTCATTTAGTCCCGTTTACCGAACATTTCCCTTATGAGAAACAGCTTCCCTGGATTTACAATGCCTTAAAAAAAGCCGATACGCATTTCTGGGAAAAAGGCCATGAAGAAACTGTGTTTCAGGGGGACGGATTTACCTTTTCAACGCCGATTTGCTTTGAAGACACATTCGGTTATCTTACAAGAAATTTTGTCCGTGGCGGCGCCGATATAATTGTCAATATTTCCAATGACGCGTGGTCAGCCAGCCTGCCCGCTCAGAACCAGCATCTTTGCATGGCTGTATTCCGCTCTGTGGAAAACCGCCGTTCAATGGCGCGATCTACCGCTTCGGGGCAGACCTGCGTCATCGATCCAAACGGCAGGGTGATTGCCGAAGCCGCTCCCTTTACAGAAGCATGGCTTAACGCGGCGGTTCCAATCGCGTCAGGCGCGACGATTTATACAAAGTACGGAGATTACGCCGGCGCGGCTTTCCTGACAGCCGCTTTAACATTCTTGCTTTTAGGCGCAGTATGGTATACAATTAAGAAACGAAAAGGGGCTCCCGATGAACGCTCAAAAAAAGATACTGATTGCCGATGACGAAACCATCAATCTGGATTTCTTTGAGGTAATGCTTTCAAAACTTGGTTTTGTCGTGGAAAAGTGCGACGACGGAGCCGAAGTTGTCGATAAAGTTAAAAAATTCCTGCCTGATCTGATCATCCTTGACAATATTATGCCGGGCATGACAGGCCGCGAAATCGCGAAAATAATAAAAAATGATCCTAATTTAAAAAACATATCTATCATTATGCTGTCGGCTCTTGATGATGTAAAAGACAAAGTCGCGGGTTTTGAAGCGGGCGCGGATGATTATATAACAAAACCTTTTAACTTCACCGAAGTGCTGGCGCGTATTAACGCTGTTTTGCGTAACAGGGCGCTTTTTGATCAGATAAAAATGAGAGAAGCGCGTCTTGCCCTCGCGGAAGAATTAAACAAAGATTTAAAACAAAATCTGTCGATCTTTATCGGAAGCATCGAAGAACTGGACAGCGTGATAAAAACAATTTATGAAAAAGCCGAATCAAACAATGAATTGAATCAGGAAGCTCTCATCAATATGGTGAAACCCGCAAGCGAAAAAATACTGTCCGTGCGAAAGCATATCGCAGCTCTTGACGCAAGGATAGAAAAAACTATTAATGAATGGGATAATATTAAAAAAGATGAAATCGGGCTTTCGGTCTTAGAAAGCCATATACGAAAATTTCTGCATCAGGAAGGGAACGTCAGCCAGAACAGGATTGAATCGGCCGGGACGCAGGAATAACAGAGGCAACAATGTCCAAACGGGAAGGGAAAAAAAAAGACAAAGAGTATATTGTGGTTTTGGGAAGAACCACAAGTTTTACCGGTTTTTTGAAATTCGCGACTACAGTGCATATTAAGGGAAATTTCAGGGGCACTATAGAAGCTTCAGGCGATCTAATTGTTGATAAGGACGCAGTTGTAGAAGCGGATCACATAACGGTCAGTTCTCTTACCGTATACGGCAATATCACCGGATCGGTTCACGCGCTGGAAAAAGTCGATATGATGAGCGGCGCGAAAATCCACGGGGATGTCAGCGCGGCAAAGCTTCGAATCGCCGACGGCGTTCTTTTTGAAGGCAAATGCAAAATGACCAATGTGGAAAAGGATATAGAAATTTTCCACAGACCGGCGGAAGAAATAAAGGCGGATTTACAGCGTTCCAATGCCAGATTTGCGTGACGCGTCAAAGCAGGATCAAAAAACCGCGGACTTAACGCCGTTTTATGAATTGACAAGACAAGCGGAAAAAACCGCGGAAGCTGTTATTGAAAAATGCGTAAAGTTACGGATAAAACTTGCATTAGCTGAATCATGTACCGCAGGTCTTATATCGGGCTTGCTTGCGAATGTCAGCGGGGCGTCTTCGGCGTTATGGGGTTCTTTTGTTTGTTATACGAAAGAAGCGAAAACGCGGATGCTTTCGCTTGACGAAAAAGAGCTTGATAAATACGGCCTTGTCAGCGAAGAAACCGCCTGCAAGATGGCGCAAGGCGCGCTGAAAAAAAGCAGCGCGGATATTGCCTGCGCGGTTACAGGGCTTGCAGGACCGCTGGGCGACGGCAGCGATGTTCCTGTGGGAACCGTATGGATTGCCGCCGCGTCATCAGGCGGGGTTGAGCCAAAGAAGTTCTTTTTTGAAGGCGGGCGAAACGAAGTCCGCCTGAGAGCGGCAGTTGCGGCATTGGAAATTATTGAAAAAGCGGTTGACAAAAATTAAATATAATATTAGATTGGAAGTATCCTTTCGATTAACATATGTTAAATAATTTATCTTAAATAAATCCTGTCCTGTCCCGGCTTCCCTGTCGGAAGCGTTACTTTAAATCCGGGAACGGCAATTCATAGGTGGTAAAAATGGCATTAGTAAAAAAAGGCAGAAAGCCGGTATCTCAAAACGGCGAAGATATCGAGAATTCCGATGACGCGGAATCCCGGAGTGCGGATTCTGACAGCGCTGCCCAGTCTTTCAATTCAAACAACGCAGGAGAAAAATCGGGGCGCGTTATTGTCCGCGGGAGAAAATCCTACGCGAATTACGATAACAGGCAAAATAATGATTCGCCTCCGGTATCATCAAATGAAGAAAATGAAAATTCGCAGGCGAATAACGATACTTTGCCCGCGCTTCCAAAACTGCCTTCGATGCCGGATTTATACGGCAAGCCCGTCCCCCGTCAGGATCAGGACAACGGAAAGCCGCGTCTTACAATAAACGAGCTGATAAGGCTCAACATGAAAGATTTAAGAGAGCTTGCTTCCTGCTATAACATCACGCACGACGATATGGTGATCTTAAAAAAGCAGGAAATTGTTTTCGCCCTTTTAAAAGCGCACACCGAAAGAGGCGGCATAATTTACGCGTACGGCTCGCTAGAAATCCTTCCCGACAGTTACGGTTTTTTGCGCAGTCCGCAAAACTCATACCTTCCCGGCCACGACGACATTTACATCAGCCCAAGCCAGATTCGCCTTTTCGCGCTTAAAACAGGCGACACAGTTTACGGCCAGATTCGCAGCCCGAAAGAAGGCGAGCGTTTCTTCGCTATGCTGCGCGTCGAAACCGTAAACTACGACGATCCGACTGTCGCGCAGAACCGAATCCCGTTTGACAACCTTACTCCGCTTTACCCGAATAAAAAACTTGATCTTGAAACAACAACAGAAGGCGTAAGCGAAAGAATTATCAATCTTTTCTGCCCCATCGGCAAAGGCCAGCGCTCGCTAATTGTCGCGCCTCCCAGAACAGGTAAAACAATAATGATGCAGAAAATCGCGAACGCTATTACAAAAAATCATCCCGAAGTTTACTTAATAGTCCTGTTGATCGACGAGCGCCCCGAAGAAGTAACCGATATGGAACGCACTGTCCGCGCGGAAGTAATTTCATCAACATTTGACGAGCAGGCGTCCCGCCATGTTCAGGTAACGGAGATGGTGCTGGAAAAAGCAAAGCGTCTTGTGGAACACAAAAGAGATGTCGTTATTCTTTTAGACTCGATTACCCGCCTTGCGCGCGCCTATAACCAGACAGTGGCGACATCCGGCAAAATTCTCTCAGGCGGCGTTGACTCAAACGCCCTTTACAAGCCAAAGCGCTTCTTTGGCGCCGCGCGCAATATCGAAGAAGGCGGAAGTCTTACGATCATCTCGACCGCGCTTGTGGAAACAGGCAGCCGAATGGACGAAGTAATTTTTGAAGAGTTCAAAGGGACAGGCAATATGGAAATCAACCTTGACAGGCGCATTTCCGACCGCCGCCTCTTTCCGGCTATTAATATTAAAAAATCCGGCACTCGTAAGGAAGAACTCCTTCTTATCGAAGAAGAAATCCAGAAAATCTGGGTTTTACGCAAGGTTATCAACCCAATGGACGATATCGAAATCATCGAACTGCTGGTTGACAGAATGAAGAAAAGCAAGAATAATGAAGCATTCCTTAGATCCATGAACACCGGAACAGGCGGAATGGACTAATACAACTAAAGAGTTGTGTCCTTAAACCCGAAATGCCGGATATCCGGCAAGCGGAAGTTGGACAAATTTTTGAGGAGATAGAAATGAGAGACAAGATTCATCCCAAGTACGAAATGACAAAAATTACCTGCGCCTGCGGAAATGTAATTGAAACGCGTTCCACCACTAAGGACATAAAGGTCGAAATTTGCTCATCCTGCCACCCCTTCTTTACCGGCAAGCAAAAATTAGTTGATACCGCCGGCCGCATTGAAAGGTTCAGGAAAAAATACAATATTAAAGAGTAGTTTTACTTCCATTGACAGTTCATCTCCCCGGTACTATACTTAAACATGATTAACTTAATCGTGTTTAAGTATAGGAGGAGCCATGTTTGCCGGGCGGGAAAGAGAACTTGAAGAGCTTGAAAAATTGTATAAAACCAAAACTTATCAGATGGTGATAATTTACGGCCGGCGCAGAATAGGCAAAAGCACTTTAATAACGCAGTTTACTCAAAATAAGCGTTCAATATATTTTACCGCCGCGGAAACGGATTCTAAGCGAAACCTTGAAACTTTTAGCCGCGTAATAATGAAGCTAAGAGATATAAACGCGCAGGCGGCTTTTTCTTCGTGGGAACAGTCATTTGATGAAATCGCGGCTCTTGCAAAGAAACCTCTGGTTCTGGTAATTGATGAGTATCCTTATCTGGCTCAGGCTGAAAGCGGCATTTCATCAATATTGCAAAACTACTGCGATAATGTTTTTAATAATATACCTTTAATGATTATCCTCTGCGGCTCTTCAATGAGTTTTATGGAAAATCAGGTATTAGGTTACCAAAGTCCGATTTACGGGCGAAGAACGGCACAGATGAAGATTGAACCTTTTAATTACAAGGATTCATCTGTCTTTGTTCCGCGGTATAATATTACCGATAAAGCGCTGGTATACGGGATTACCGGAGGAATACCAAAATATCTGGAAATGTTTAATGACTCTCTGTCTTTAAAACAAAATATTGTAAAATTATTTTTATCCACAGCCGGATTTTTATATGAAGAGCCTTCAAATTTGCTGAAACAGGAATTAAGGGAACCAATTAAGTACAACTTAATTATTGAGGCAGTCGCAAAAGGTTCGTCAAGATTAAATGAGATCGCAACAAAAACAGGTCTTGAAACCAGCGCTGTATCAAATTATATTACATCGCTTGTTTCCTTAGGCATTATGCGCAAAGGAACAGCTATTACCGAAGAAAAAAATAAAAAGAAGACAATATATACGTTATTGGATACTATGTTTGTTTTCTGGTACCGCTATATTTTGGGAAATGAATACGCTATTCAAACATGGGATGCCGAATCCCTGTATGAACATGAAATAGAACCGGATTTAAACTGTTTTATGGGCAGAATTTTTGAAACAATGTGCATTGATTATATTTCCTTTTTAAATACCGGTAAAGAAAACAGTCTGCCTTTTAAAATTCGTCAAATTGGCAGATGGTGGGGAACTAACCCTGAAACAAAATCTGAGGAAGAAATAGATATTATCGGCATTAACGATAAATTATCATCAGCCGTTTTTTGCGAGTGTAAATTCCGCAATGAACTAACTGATATTAAAGTTCTTAACGCACTGCTTGAAAAAGCGAAGCGGTGGAATTATAAACAAAAATATTTTATTTTATTTTCAAAAAGCGGGTTCACAAAGGGAACTCAAAATGCCGCGCAGAAAGAAAAAAACATTAAACTTGTCAGTCTAAAGGAAATGTATCAGTAATTAAAAACGCTTTAGGCGTTTTTCTTCCCTTAAAATCCTCATCTGTAATTTTGCCGCATAAGTCAGTTACGCGCACATTCTCAGACTGATTTTTCAGGCTGTCTTCCAGCTCCCGCGCCGCCGGAGCTTTGCGGTGCAAATTAACGCTAAGAAATATTTTTCCGCCCGGCGCGAGCAGTTTTAAACATCGGTAAAGCAGCTCAGTTAAATCCCTGTTTAAATCAAAGTCATTTGTCATTTTCTTTGAATTGGAAAACGCGGGCGGATCAACAATGATTATGTCCCATCGCGTATTTTCTTTTATCGCGTTATCAATAAATTCAATTACATCCGCCCTGATTAATCTATGTGCGCGATTTTCTCTCTTATTTATTTGTTCGTGACTATTCGCGCAGTTCACGGTAATATTCTTTTTCTTTAGTTCCGCTTCAAAGCCATTTAATAAAAAATTTTCTTTTGCCCAATTTAAATATGTATTTGAAAGATCAACGGAGTCAGTCGAAACAGCTCCGCCGGAAGCGGCATACACAGAAAATGATCCTGTATATGAAAACAAGTTCAATACTTTTTTATCTTTCGCTTCTTCGCGCACCATGGCGCGTAACAGGCGCCTGTCAATGAAAAGACCGGTGTCAAGGTAACCGGTTAAGTTTACCTTAAAAGAAAGCCCCGCCTCTTTTACAATTTTTTCAAAACGCGACGAGCTGATTTTTTCATATTGAGAGAGTCCCTTTTGTTTTTCGCGCTGCTTTAAAAAAATATGTTCAGGTTTAATTTCAAGCGCGGCGGCGGCGCTTTCTTTCATTGCACAAAGCCATTGTGTTTCATCGGTTTCGTCTTTTTCATAAGGGCGTTTGTAAAGAGCGCCGCAGACAGCGGCATCAGAAGCCGCGCCGCAGCCGCCGTAAAAATCCAGCACAAGAGGAATTTCAGGTATATCACGATCGTAAATCCTGAAAGCGCCGGCGTTCACGCGCTGCGCCCATTTTTTTAAATGGCGGAACCGCTTTTGCAAACGGTTAGCGAGCATCTGCGCCTGTTCCGCTGTTTTATCCTGCATGATATAAAAATATCATAACTTGTTTTTTAATTCACTATCAATTAAACTAAACCATGCCGCTTAACATAACGCCTGTTACAAACCACCGCGAAAGAGAAAAAGGCGTTATCATTTATCCTGTGTATTCGCGCCGATCCGAAGGGCTTTCAATCGGCATTAATCTTTTTACCGGTAAAAAAAGCTGCGCGTTTGACTGCCCTTATTGCGAAGTGTTTCCATTCTCAGGAAACGCGGAATTTTCTCTTGAGCAAATGGAAGATGATTTGCGCGCAGCGGCTGACGCACATAAGCAGAACATTCCCATAAAAGATTTTTGCTTTTCAGGAAACGGCGAGCCGACGCTTTCGCCTGCTTTTGGCGGCGCGTTAAAATTAGCTGAAAACATCCGCTTAGAATTTGCGCCGTCTTCTAAGCTTGTTATCATTACAAACGGGACAGGTCTTTCGCAGCCGGAGGTTTTTTCGCTTTTAAAGGAAGCCGCGCAAAACATCAATATTGATATCTGGTTAAAACTTGACGCGGGAACATCCGGCTGGTATCAAAAAATGAACAGATGCGCGCTGCCTTTCGATAATCTTACCGAAAAAATAAAAGAATTTACTTCCTGTTCCACTGTAACGTTACAGACTATGTTGTGCGCGATAAACGGAGAACCGCCGCCGCGGGAAGAAGCGCTCTCTTGGGAAGAGCTTGTACTCGCGTTAGCTGCAAATACGTCATGCGGCAAAGCTGGCGGCATCCGCAAAGTTCAGCTTTACGGAAAAGCGCGCGCCGCACCCGAAGACCCGCTCGCTTCCCGTCTGCCGGATGAATACCTTGAAAAACGCGCGGAATCGCTTCGAAATGTTTTCGCGAAAAACGGTTTATCAATTCCGGCGGAAGTTTATTTTTAAACAAAAAATAAATAAATATGCTATAATAATTTTATCAAAGGAGAAATTATGGAAGCTCTAAAGAAAAATCCCGCGTGGAAAGGCAGGCCTGGACCTGTTGTATTAGTTATTATGGACGGCGTAGGCTACGGAAAATATAAGGAAGGCGACGCGGTCGCCAATTCAAAAATGGATAATCTGACGGAGCTGACAGAGAACAACCCTCACACAAGGCTTAAGGCGCACGGAACCGCCGTCGGGCTTCCGTCCGATGATGATATGGGCAACAGCGAAGTCGGTCACAACGCGATGGGCTGCGGGCGCGTATTTAGTCAGGGCGCGGCATTGGTGTCAAAATCGATCGAGACAGGCGCGTTGTTTGAAGGAACCGCGTGGAAAGAAATAATCGCGAATGTAAAGGGAGAGGCGAAGTGCGCTCATTGCGAGCAGAGCGGTACGCTGCACTTTCTCGGGCTTTTTTCAGACGGCAATGTGCACAGCCATCTTAATCATCTAAAGGCAATGATCGCGCACGCAAAGAAAGAAGGCGTTAAACGAGTGCGAATCCATACGCTTTTCGACGGGCGCGATGTAGGCAAGTTAAGCGCACTTGATTATATCGATCCTTTTGAAAATTTTTTAAAAGAGCTTAACACGGACGGCTTTGACGCGAGAATTGGATCAG
>Ga0209755_10008119_pt1 | contig 11278 bp, 7 predicted proteins | sample TergutCo191P1_FD_187301 | JGI IMG/M metagenome (GOLD analysis project Ga0209755, IMG submission 187301) | Cornitermes sp. P1 segment gut microbial communities from Petit-Saut dam, French Guiana - Co191P1 (SPAdes) (version 2) | ecosystem: Host-associated > Arthropoda: Insects > Digestive system >... | reverse complement strand
CAAGTCACATTTCTGTTTGAGTCATCTGCCCTTGTTTTTACATTTCTTTTAGTTCTTCCAGATTTCATCTTAAAAAACCAATGATCAGGGGACAAATTTTTGTATAACTTTAATTATACAAAGAAATTGTATAAGTTTGCAATTGTGGTGGTTTTAAAGATATTATTGTTGAAGGAGTACAGTTGTAATAGGTATTTCTGCAACTTATGGGATGAGCATTTTGATCTCCCACTTCTAATTTTAATTGTAGTTTGGGATTTAAAAAATTAAACTTTTGTAAATGTATTAACATTTATGGGATAAACGACAATATATCAAAATTTTGTTAAGATTAATATGTTCCAAATAGAATGAAACAATATCCTTAAAAATTTTATACAGTTTTATTCAGTAGATCAAGAGAAATGCCAGTTTTACTAGCATAATGTTTTAGAAACTTGTTTGTGTTTTAAGTGAAATTCTGAAGGTTGTGACATAACGTTTCGTAAGCACAACCTTTAAAATGGTATCTCATCTCATATACTTTGCATATGGCATTATTCTTTATATGTTAGAGGCTTACAGTAAGAACAAAAACACATATTTTCACAATACTCCATCTGCCCTTCCCATAATTTGACATTTTTATTTTTCCCCTAAGCCAAACCCAGAACCTTCTGAACATGAAACTTAGGCAGTTGGTGTGATCCATATTGCATTTGATTCTATGTGACCTCAAGAGTTGATTCATAATCACCAAACAAATATCTGTGATTAATATGCTTGATAATCACATGTCACTAGTGTATAAATAATTAATGTATATCACCGTAAGTTAATGACAGCCAAAACTGACACAATCAGTGGACCGCTGGAACACATAACCAGAGGATTGATTTGTACAGTTTGCAATGGGCAATAGGATAATTTTCCATAATATTCATTTGTTGCTGCAATTTGTGATGAGGATTAACATTATCAGCTTTGGTCACTTCATTAATTGTAATTAACGTGTGTCTGGAAGTACGCAGTGGTGCAGTTGGTTGAGACACTGAACTAAAAACTGGAAGGTCACGGGGTCGATTCCTGATTTTTCATTGACATAATCCTCCCAGCCACACAATAGCCCTAGGGTCGGCAGAGCCTCTAACAGAAATGAGTACCAGGAGTATCTCCTGGCAGTAAAATTAGCTGATTGTCTCAAAATCTGGGAGCCTCAACCTACTGGAACCCTCTGGTCTGTATGTGGGTTGCATTACCTTTTATTGTGTGTATGAGTGTATGATTTCTGAAGGTTGAAACATTATTATTGTAATTCATTTACTTTGAGGGAAATGTAACTGAAAATGAATGTTTATTGCTGCCAGCTGTCTGACATTTTAAACCCCCAAAGTTTTATGTTAAAGGTTATTTCAGGACTTTACAAATTATGAAGCTAATGACATTTTTGTTTATATTCTCAGTGAAAGAATTGCTTCTTGTTTTTGACACATACTATATAAAAATGTTCATAGAGGCTATTTCATAAAATATTTTAAGTTTTTATTATGATTTGGTGATAGAGTTGATCCTCTTGCCGGGTGATGGTACCTTCTAGTAGTAGACTTCTGTTGTTATCATTCTGGAGATCCATACTGACTCCATGTTCAAGGTAAGACTAAGGCCAGCAGGAAAACATAAGAATCTAAAAAAGTGCAGCAATACATCCTCCATGGTGTCATACCCACATGAAGGATACATACTGAACCATTTTATGAATGATATTTGACTCTGTATAAGTCATTTCTTTTTCCAGTGCCCAGAACATGCTTCTTCCATAGTTAGCATGAATGAATGTAGCAACAACGATTAAATTGCAGGTGATGGGGTTAACATTCCTGGCAGCAGGCACTTCCATACCTGACCTCATTACAAGCGTGATAGTCGCAAGAAAAGGCTTTGGTGACATGGCTGTGTCCTCCTCAGTTGGAAGCAACATCTTTGATGTCACTGTTGGGTGCGTAATTTATGTCCTTTGGTACATTATGCTGAAAAAGTTCATCAGTTTTGAGTTGGAGTTTTCTTCTCCTCCATTAAATATAAAAAGGTATATAACACTTTCAAAAATAAATTAAACATACAATATAAAACTGTATAAAAACCATGCCCAAGATGGTATAACAGTTCTTCCCCATGGAAATGCAATGCAGATTTCTTGATGTGGAAGCCACAGATTATGTCCATGTCCACAGATAAAAGAGGATGGTCAAATGAACCAAATCTTGTATTTGTTAAAACTGGACACAAGTAGAAAACTCAGGCTGGTGAAGGTATTGTATTCAACAGCAAGAAGTGCCAAATGGAACATTTTCCCTAATATGAATACAACAGACACATGAGAGGTTATTGGGTCACTGAGTGGAACAGACAGCCAAGTACCGTACTTAACTGTGTCAACTTTTTGTTCTGCTTTGGACATTTTTATAATTGCATGGTTGACTAACCAAAACTAGGAAGATAGCTGAGTTGTACAGTACAACAGTAACATAGACAAAACATATTTTTTTTGTGTAAAAGTATCTACTTACATTACTGGAAACTTTGAATGAACAAATAGATCTGGTTAAATTGTGTGTCTACACTGAAATGAAACTCATTTGTGGTATTATGTACATAATGCATAGAACACATGTCTGAGTAACCTCTCTTGATCTGTCCACATTGTAAGTGTCCCTTGAGAACTGAAGTAACTTACAAATTGGAAATCTGAGAATAAAAAAATCATGTTTTGATTGGCAATCAAAGCTCCATCATAGTGCAGAAGTTAAGAATGAATGGAGCTGTTTATCTGCTCAACCTATATGCCTTCATGATATGCATGAGGGCAACTTTACATGTGCCATCATTAGCAAATGTGATACAAAAAATGCATCTGTATGACCCTTGGGAACCATTCATAAACCACACATTTCTGCAGGGCACAGTTTAAAATGTATCACTGATAGCATTTCTGCATTGTATGTAATACCAGCATTGTCACTTATCTTCTGTTGTCAAATCTGCAGCCACCTGAAAAATTCTTCTGGCTTGTTATTCATGTTTTGAAATGGTGTGGGCTTATTAAATGTAATCTGTGCGAAGCACCAGCGTCCTAATTGCTGTTTAGTTCTATAATTAATCTATAAGATAACATGAAACATAAAACTTACATGATCACATTCAGACATGTGATTAATATTTAATTTTTTTTTCTTCTTCTTTATTTAGGTTACCAGTGCCTTGGTTACTCTTTGGGATCATCTATGGCAAGCCTGTTGAAGTAAACAGTGTTGGGATGGTGTGCTCCATAGCCATCCTTTTCATGATGCTATTATTTGTGATCGCTTCCATCGCCTGTTTTCACTGGAAGATGAACAGGGGGTTGGGATTCACCATGTTCTTGCTATACTTTGTCTTCGTGGCTGTCTCGCTCATGTTTGAGTACAATATAATTTTGTGTCCCTTTTAGTGTCAAAAGACGACCAAGATATTTTTTTACACCCAGAGCGGTATTATTTGTTTGGGGATTGGGAGGGCAAGGTGGTCTGGGGCCGGTCCCGGGGACCCTGTTGATTGCTCGAAAAAGATAGAAAATGTTACTTCTATTCATCGTTACATGCTGTTTTAAATCATAGATAGATACGTTTATACAAGTACATCCATTACATACAGTTAGTTTGTCTGTAAGGTATCTGGAGTACTGTACATACCAAAAGACATTGACAGATATTAGACTATTTTGTTAGATATCAAAATGAATACATCATTTCATATGTATGAATATCATTCAACATATATAAAATATTATACATGCCCTAATATATTGAATATATACATATATATTTTGTGAACGTTGGTTATTGTTGTAGAAACACATAAGTAATTTTCTTGGTTGTTTTGCAGTGTGTTAACTTGTTTTTCAAATGTTTGAAACCACTTTTTTTTTTTAGAACAGGGAAAATTTTTAAACCAAAGATTAATTGGTAATAGTAAGGTTGCATAATTAAAAGAAATCCATACACCAATATAACAAATGTGAAGCAAAAGTTTCTATACCTTACACTGATATAATATCAAGCAGTTTTTATTGAAACGAAGAAACTTATTATATACCATTTACATTTACATAAAGAAAAGCTGTTAACTTGTAGATTATAAACAAGCTATTTTAGGCCTAATTATGTTCTGAAGTTGAGAAGCTCTGAACGTAAAATCACATCTTTTAATATTAACTGATGGAAAATGCAGCCTTTCTAATCAGCAATAACATCTTCACATTTTCTCAAAACACTAGTTAAATTATTGTTTTGTTTTATTATTGCTCCACGAAAAATGTATACTGGTGGAAAGTATTATATAATTATCATTTTTCTTGCGTAATTCTTGCTATGTACAATGTGTGATAGCATAGTGTATATTGATACACACTAGCGTGAATCTTAGGTATGTAATTATGGTTGCTACATGACGAAAGTACTCACATAAAACACTAAATACATGGACGGAATGAAACATGAAATGCTCTCTGTTGTTAACATGTGCTACCAGACTTTCCAACTGTCACAAACAAATTAAAAAATTATAAAAATATATAAAAGAACACATTTACTTCCATATCATGTGTGTCTCTTTTTTACTACTTCTTTTCTCTAATGACTAGCCAACTGCAGTTCTGGGATTGCTGCCTCGCCCAGCTCCGTGAAAGCAATAAGCAATGTTGCATGTAGCTGTACGTATTTATTGTTGTTGTTATTGTTGTTGTCTTTGTAAGTAAATTGTTAATGCATGTCTTGAGCACAACGTAGAGGTGCAGACAGGGAAAAACTTCATGATTTTGCCCCCAAGTGAACAATTTTAGTGCACAGTGTTGTCAGGTGTAAACTTCTTATGCTTGGACACTCCCAGTGACAGGAGATATGAACAAAGAATAAGTGCAACAAGAGTGAGAACTTCACAACTCAAGTATGAATCTACTATGAACAAAGAAAGGATCAAGATCAGGAACGTAATATTTGTAAAAGTCTGTGAAATAAGAACTAAAGAATCAGCTGATTAATATTTTGTTCATGGAACTTGTGACAGCTATTTCATCATTGATGGTTTTGCAGTCAGGCACTATGTAATATCATTTGAGGAGCTAGAAAACTTGTAATGAGAGTACTGAAATGAAACCTTCAAGCGAAGATGGCACTGACATGATGGACCTGCAATGCATTTTAAGCAACCTATTTCACTATTCAGCTAAACTGGTACTTTCTTAAGTCTCCAGGTATTCATAAGTCTTAACTGTTACTAAGACACCAGTCTGAGATAGTAATTTTTTAGAATTAGGTATGAATTTCATGAAACATTTGTTACAGCTTAGATCTCTGTTACATTAATGTGATGAAATTATTGGTATAAAGGTTTGTTTACTTACCATTCTAATGCACAACAAACAGTGCCATGGTTTCACCCCGACATCATCTCTCAACATGATGGTAATTTGGAATGGATTTATTTGCTCTACTCTAATGTTTACAACAGTAAATATCTGCTGCACAGAGAGGATGGTCACCTTCAGGTCCTCCTATTTTCTGTGTCATTCAGTTTTTTATATAATATGATTCTGTGCTGGAAATAATGATTTGAGGTTGAGTAATATATAACAGTGAGTTGATAGCAGTTTTGGACTCCCTGGAGTAAGAAAGAAATTGTTGCTGTGTGCATAAATTTAGTATGACTTTTTCCATGAAGTGGATTGTCAGCATCACTAAAACTATCCACCAATTGATCAGCTCTTATTTTGGACATTTAGTCTCTGTATCTCATATGTTGCAGTCTCAAAGCCAGAATAGGTCACTCAGTTTAGTAACTGGGCTCTGCCAAGGGCTACAAAGAGTGATGACTCCTGAAAGAGACAGAGGGTTCTCACATCTGTAGTGTTCAGATCAGCTGTGGGATCTATCCAGCCTCCAGTGGATAAAGGTAGTGCTTTCACCAGGAATGAAACAGCTGAAGCTTGAAGCTGACCACTCACCACCATTTAGTGATCAGGTTAAGAATTTATGAAGCTAACCCTCTTCTCCCCTGTATGTCTTCAAGGCAAGGTTGCACAGGTACAGCTTTACCTTTTATCTTTCCACATGTTTCTGCCCCTCACTGATATTTAAATGCAGTATAAGAGGATCTTCATTTTCATATTAAACAGTAAATACTGTGTTAGAATTGAAAACCAGATATGTTAGTTTGAAATGCTGGAATGAAAATTCTGTTACTCCTGTAACCAATTAATGATGGTCTGAACAGAAGGATAAGCTATGTTTCGAGGAATAAAGAAGAGTTGACATACAGATAAATATTTTTTATACTACGCACATTTATTGAGAGGAAAATTTAAAAATTGAAGCAATTTGCCAAAATTTTTCAGGTACAGAATCAAAAAAGCAGAGGAGAGCAAAGGTATGTCATTGCAAATATACTTGAACGTACACTTGGCGTGAAAGCCAACACAGGACTATTGAGCTAAAGTGAACATGATATGCAGGGTATGATCACTTTTCTGTAAATATTTTTATACCCACAGTCAGTGCAGCGTATTACACTCAACAACACAAGCATCAAGTCATACTACAAAAACAATATGTCTTTCTACAGCATCAGTTAGTATCCTTTCTGCTCTCTTCTCCTGCCTAATTTAGTTTTTGGTAATTTAAACTTCATTCGTTCTTTCAAATAACCCTTGCACAATTTTAATATGACAGAGACTTTAGATTGTAAAAATATATTGCCCCTCTCCCTATGTACCATACAACAAAGATGTTGAATGAAAGCTCCTTAACATTCTAGACATTATCATAAGATGAAGATTCATGAAGCTCTGACTTCTTTTTCCCCAGGAATAGAGCTCCTGTTGCCCAAGCCATTTAGGTACAGTAGCAAAGAGAGCAATTCCTGTCTTGCCAGAATTTGAACTCCAGCCGTTCAGCTACTTTGCTGAGCTGTCTGCCACTGTCAGCGTGACTAGACTGATTCAGCTCTGGAATGAAAAATCTGATGACTATGCACAGTCAAAAGAAGCTTCTCAATTTCTTGGCACCAAACATAAGATAGTAAAGGTGTGCAATCCCAGGTCACATTTAGCGTTTTGGAGACTGGATCTGGCCCAGTGATACAGGCCATCTTTCCCTGACTGGTCCAACAGATTAGAATCCCCTGACAACAGAGTCAGATCCAGTCCCTGATACACTCTGTTTTCTTGTAATAAAGTTAACCGATGAATGGCATCAAAAATTTTAAGCAAGTTTATTTCACACATCTGATTATACACTGTAGTGTTCATGCAGCGTGCAGCATGGTTTGTGTCTCATAACTTCAGTACCTTATATGCAGCATTGCCTATGCATATTTGATGTAGGCCTTCAGTTTTCTTGGATCTCAAACTGACATAAATTACCACTAAAACATTTAACAGTTCCATCGTATACTTGTATAAATTCAAGTAAACGGTTAAGCTATTCATATGTTAAAGCATCATCCTGTGGAAGTGGATGTAGGAGTAGAGTTGAAGCTCTGCATATTTTAGTCTTGGCACTGGACCGAGATGAATGGTCATGTCCATGCTCCAGCTGCTTTACTGACAGGAAGAGCCATTTTATCCACTGGAGAGGAAGGAGGCTGCATAATGTACTGGTGGCATATTTCTGAAAAAATTGTAATTAATTTCAAAATGAATTTATTTAATATTCTTGAATATTTAATTGTGTGAAAACATAAATGTAATCTAGTTCACATTCCTTTATTTCACATAGCACTGAAACAAAATAGCCACAAAGCTAGGGGTTAGTTTCAGGTGCCTGTATGTTTTCAAATTGGTACATTTGTTATCCCATTATGCATTCAATCTGCAGGTGGGAAAATGCATTTTCAGTATTGTGTGACATGTCATACTTTTCCATGTAGCTATGTGAACAGTTTCAAAACAAATGTGAAAAGTTTGACTGCAGTGAGAGTGCCATAGCTCAAACTGGGCCTCAGCTAGGGTTGAGATATTAACTTAGTTCGTTTGAATCTAGACAGAGCAGAGAAATCTCCATTTTTGTAGAACATAGTAACTGAGTTACGGAATGCAAAAAAGCAAAAATTCATATGCAGTGTAGTAAAAAGAAAATATATGTTCAAGATACAAAATTTTGTTTCTATTAACATGAAGTTCGCCTTTAAAAGAGATATTCTAATAAGACCAATCAGAAAAACATCCTATAGTGTTCATTTTGAAGATTATGGTTGTTAATACACTTCTTCCTTTAGGTTTTATGTCGCTACATTAATCATAGACTGTAAGCCTTATTGTTACAATATTAGTTTTATTAAATATAAATCCATTTTTCAAAATACCCATAAACTAAGCAGGTACAGAGATTGGCACAGTTGTAGTTCAGAGAATTCTCTGCTTCTACTGAATTAATATTTTCTAAATATTGTCTTTTAAAAATTATTTCTGTATTTCCTGACTTAAAATGCCTTCCCTTTGAAAATGGTCTCTTAAAAAAAACTTTTTAAAATATGTTTGCCAAGAAATCACTGTAAATAACTGAAGGCATTTGATACATGGAACGAATGTGCCAAATTTAAAATGGGCCTAAATTTCATAAACATTAACACTGAAAAATTGGATTGAGAATTTCCATAGAAGCAATCATTTTGATTCATGTTATTAATAAAGATATGGGAACAGTGCTTGCCTGTCACTGCTTTATAACTGCTATCAATATCTGTGTATAGTGAGACTGCTTGTGGCAAGGTGAATTCCTGCACATTCTGTAAACTTTTTATCTTAGCACCAGTTGCTCCAAACCTGAGGGACTTGCATCCAGTATATCTCAATGTAGTAGCAGCATTCTAAGACTCTTTACCTATGAATGACATGTTCCTGGTTCACAGACTTCCCTCCCTCTAGCACACCCCATCCTCCTTCCCCGAGCAGAAATATTGTAAAAATTGGAGAGAAGTATTTGTGTATAGGTCTGTTCTTTGTAAAGCCCAGAGATACTGTGACTTATGCTAGCAAGAACACAGTAATAACAAGGATCATCAAGACTTCAGTCTGATTGGTTATTGTGCAGGTACAGGTTCAGTTATTACAGTCACCATTTCCAACACTATAAACAGCAGTTTTATTCTTTAAGTAGATTTCAAAGTACAGCAGAAGGCAGGAATCAGATTGACACTTATTTGTAATAGAACTGTTTATATCAACTTAGTCCTTGTACACATAAATATAGCTGTATCCATATATTGCCATAAAGGCTTCATTGTTCTCCAAGTGCCTAGAATTACATTTTGTGTTTAGTTTTTGGTGTTGTATGTGGTCACTACATCAGCTGATAGGGGCACATATCAAGTAAAGTGAAAGGTATGGTTGCTGACTAGACAAGTGACGCAGTGGAAAATAAACGTAACAGAGTGGACTAATACTTATGTAAGTCATGTTCATATTAGACAAATGTAGATATTATACTATGCATTTGTTTCATACAAGGGAATGAGCCCATATAAATATATAGCCATATTCATTACTTCAAACTAGAAACATAATCATAGTGTATTATAACATAGGCCTGCCTGGTGGTACAACATGCAGTGTTTGTTCTTAAACATTGATATTTAATATTGATATAGGCTACAGAAATATTATATATCATGGACTCAGGCTTCTGACTGCATTGGGACTTTGTTCTTGCTCTTTCGTGTGTGTGTGTGTGTGTGCGGGAGCGCGCGCGTTTGTGTGTGTGTGTGTGTGTGTGTGCTTGCGTGCATGCGTGTGCGTGCGTGTGCTTGTGTGAATGAAGACATACTTATTACTAAATTAGTTTAAACATAGCATATTGCGGTTAGAAGGTGTTGTTTTCGTTGAATATCAACTGTGTTGCAAATCTTGCAATCCGCGATGTCTGTCCACTTGTTTAAGTGTACATACACTCTATTTAAAACTGTAGATATGTGTACATGTATCTGTTCATTTTTTCCAATTTCAGTGTTGACTGCGGATTGACCTTTTACCTGACAAAAAGTTTGTTACATATTTATAGAAGAGTGAGAGAGAAATAATCAGGAGTTTGTTTGTTATCCTGATACATAATGAAAATGAGAAAAAAATATATAAAAACATTTTATGTAGATTGTTATTATTATGAGGCCATGTTGTGCCATGGTTTGTTAAAAAGTTTGCAGACAATACAACAAACTAACATTTTGTTGCTGTATGTGGACTCTCAAGAAAAAAATTTTCCCAAAAGAAAAACTCAAAGTCCTGTAGACATTTTCTTTATTTAGAATTAGAATTACTGTATTTGCTTCATTTACGATCATGACTCTTCTTACAGTGCAGCAAACCACCAGGTCAGAACTTCTGCCTTTAGCGCAACACACACAAGCATAGTCAGTCGTGACGTCCAGTTGCATTGCTGCAAAACTTCTCCGCAGCTGTACATTGTGTTTTAGCAATGATATTTGTGCTAACATGTGATTATAATGCTAAATTGTCAAAATATACAAGCTTTGATTGTTAAGTAGGCCTATCATGTATTTTAATACACCTTTGACAAGAATTTAATTTAAAGTACATTATATTTGCTCCTAATATATAATCCTGAATCTCAAAAATCATGTTTCAATAAATATACTGGAGTTTCAAGTGTTTCAGCACTCGTCTGCATATAGTAAGAGTTATTCTGTCCAGTTCAGACCCAAAGACTTTCTCCTTGTCAAACATTGCTGGCTAGCTGTGGCTGCTGCTGAAGGAGCTGGCAGGCTTGGTGGCATGTAGTCTGTATGTTCCATAGAGTGCCACAACAAGTTGTGTAAGAGTACACATTTTCTGTCCTACCAATACATGGTTATGTTGTTTACTCTGTCAGCCAATTCATTTTCAGTGTCCTATTGTCTTCTTTGAAACCTTAACTCATACATTTGGTCAGTTGTGGTGGTAAATAATTTGTCATCTTTAAACTAAGACAGCTTTCCTCATAGGGGATGAGGGGGAAAGAAAGCAAATACAGAATTAACAATTTAGCAAGAACAGATATCTTGTTTTGTGTATTACTTTCCATTAATTGGCTGTTACATTTACAATGTTCTCAGTAAGTGATAATTTACTTAGTCCTTTGAGTAGCACTGAAAATATGATGTACAGGTAATTAGCAGGTGTTAGTGTTGGATACAACACACATAATTATTATATTTAGGGCCAGATGTTTAAATAAGGGTGTCATTTGAAACTGAACTGAATCGCGTAAACAAT
>Ga0209755_10008118_pt1 | contig 11278 bp, 10 predicted proteins | sample TergutCo191P1_FD_187301 | JGI IMG/M metagenome (GOLD analysis project Ga0209755, IMG submission 187301) | Cornitermes sp. P1 segment gut microbial communities from Petit-Saut dam, French Guiana - Co191P1 (SPAdes) (version 2) | ecosystem: Host-associated > Arthropoda: Insects > Digestive system... | reverse complement strand
TTTTAAAAAAATCGTTATTCTCTCAAAGCATGTCGTTCTACCCGTGAATAATCGCATTTACTTACCCGCCAAAGTATGTTATACTCCCTTATGGCTAAGATCAATATGAAAACCCCCCTTGTCGAGATTGACGGGGATGAGATGACCCGCGTTCTATGGGATGTGTTAAAAGAAAAACTTTTAAATCCGTTTATCGACCTGAAAACCGAATATTTCGATCTTGGGTTAAAAAATCGTGATGATACAAATGATGAGATTACCGTCAAGTCGGCCGAAGCGATTAAAAAATTCGGCGTGGGGGTGAAATGCGCGACGATCACAGCCAATACTGCGCGGCAAAAGGAGTACGATCTTAAATATCTGCTTCCAAGCCCTAACGCGACAATCAGGGCGATTCTTGACGGGACTGTTTTTCGAAAACCGGTTTCTGTCAGCAGGATAAAGCCGTCGGTTAATACATGGAAAGCGCCGATTGTAATTGCACGCCATGCCTACGGCGATGTTTACAAGGCGGCTGAAATGGAAATTGAAGGGCCGGGCAAAGTCGAGCTTGTTTACACAAAAACTGACGGCACGGAAAGGCGCGTTAAAGTCGCCGATTTTGAGGGGAGCGGAATCGTACAGGGAATGCATAATTACGATGAATCAATCAGGAGTTTTGCCCGTTCCTGTTTTATCTACGCAATTGCGGAAAAACTGCCGATTTGGTTCGCGACAAAAGATACAATTTCAAAAATTTATGACGGAAGATTTAAAACAATTTTTAATAATATTTACGAGAGCGAATATAAAGAAAAATGCAAAGCCGCCGGAATTGAATATTTTTATACATTGATTGATGATATCGTAGCGCGCGTTGTAAAAAGCGAAGGCGGTTTTCTGTGGGCATGCAAGAATTATGACGGCGATGTTCAAAGCGATATGATCGCGAGCGCCTCAGGGAGTCTCGCAATGATGACGAGTGTTCTTGTTTCGCCGTCAGGCGTTTATGAATATGAAGCGGCTCACGGAACCGTTCAGCAGCACTACTACCGCTGGCAAAAAGGCGAGAAGACCAGCACCAACCCCGCGGCTCTTATTTTCGCGTGGACAGGCGCCCTCGCCAAACGCGCGGAATTGGACGGCACTCCGGAACTGGCAAATTTCGCGCAACGTCTTGAAAAAGCGGTACTCGGCACAATCGAAGACGGAATAATGACAGGCGACCTCGCTAAATTATCCGACCCGCCGCCTGTTAAGGTTCTCAATTCATGGGATTTTATTGACGCAATCGCGGAAAGGTTGAGTAAATAAAAAAGGGATATTTCACGGCAGTGGAATATTCTGTTCGTGAATTATTTCAAATGACGGTGTTCCAAACACATATCTTGGCTCTTTAACGCCGGCGTCTGTTAAAATAAGCTTACTATTTCCTCTGTTCCATAATTTGTAACTTTTACCTGCTTCAAGAGGCGGGCATTTGAAAACTCCTCTTCGTCTGTTTCCGACAATATCCTGAGAATAAAACATGAACACTCTCAAGTTTAACGGCTTTCCCGCGGGAAGGGTTACTTGCTGCCAATATTCTGTTCTGTTGTCAACGAACGGTATTTCAATTCCGTTATAATCAATCAGTCTTACACCGAACGATCCTGATATCCAAATCGAGTGTTTTCTCATAAATGTAATAACGGCGGTTTCTTTTTCATTTTCAGCAAATGAGTACGGAATAACCGCAGGATTAAAAGAACATCCTGTTAAACAAAATATTGTTAATACAAAAACAGTTATAAATATTTTTTTCTTCATCATTTTTCATCTCCTAAAAATTGTCTAAATACGCGCTTATTTTTTCCATAGCTCGCGTTTTATTCCGCTCAGTTATAGGTCCTGAGAATCCCAGCGCCCTGTTAATTTCCGCGCTGTCAGCGTCTGCCGCGTTAAACATTTTATCAAAAAGTTTTAAAAACGATTCTGTCGCTTTCTTTATCGGATCATGTCCGTAATAAATACCCGCAACTTGTTTGAAAGAACCGGATTCTTTATAGCTTTTAACAGGATTTCCTTCAGAATCAAAAATATCCAATTTCGCGGATATTTTAAAATCGGCATAATCAGTAGGCGCGCCCAAGATAACAAGCGGAGTCGCTACCACAAGAGGCGTGAAATATATTATAAAAATAATTGGCAGAATGATAATGCTCAATACGCCGAAAGAGTCGCTGTCCCATTTGTTTATATTTAAAATATCTCCCCAGTCATCATAAAAATTCAAAACATTAAAATTGCTGTGTTTGTCTTCAAAAGTAATGGAAAAATAACCGTATTCTTCGCTGTTTGAATCCAAAAAGCCTTTTTTCATCAAGTCGCCGCCCTGCCGCACAATCTCAGCGTCGCCAAAATACCTTAAATTTAATATCTTCCCCGAAAGATTTTTATTATTAAAATCCATATCCTGATACCATAGCGTGGCGCTTACGCAGCCTGAGAAAAATGTTATTAAACAAAAAAATGCGGTTAAACAATTAAAAAAACTTTTTTTCATTTTGCCTCCTGTTTTTATTCATTTATATTTCTATCATTTCGCAGGATAATCAAAAAACAAGTAAGAAAAAGTATACTTATAGGTAACAAAAGTATACTTTAATGAGAAAATAAAATAAAGATACCCCTGCTTTCCAATCATAAATGCCACTTTTCAAGACATTTTGTCTTTTTGAGTTTCCATACAGATATGTAATAACTCACGGTTATTCTTTATCCCCAATTTTTTATAAATTGTGTAAGCGTGTTTTTTTACGGCAGATAAAGAAATAAACAGTTTCTCTGCGATCTGGGCATATGTCAGGCCGCTGCATATAGCCATAGCAACCTCGTTCTCCCTTTTTGACAATGATGATATTTCTACTTTTGACATTGGCAGTATATCCGCGCTGTCAATTAATGCGTCTTTTTTAAAAAAACGATTTATACAATAAACCAGTCCCGGCGCCTGATATGATAATGTAAAGACAGCCCAAAACAGCGATGAAATATACGATATTTCGAATATCTGATTCGAGAAAGGAATAAAAGATCCCATAAAAACCGCAAAAAGAATTACTGTTATTTTAGTAACAGTCCGCATTTTATTTTCCAATAAATTCTTATCGTTGGTTTTTTCTTTTCTTAAAAATATGGGAAAAGTTAAAAAACAATAAAAAATAAATCTTGATAAAAATAAAATATTGAGCAGATTATTGACAAGTAAAATATTTTCGATAACAGCTTCTGTTATAACAAATATGGGTATCAATTTAAAATATTTTTTATCAACTTCGAATAAATAATATCCCCATAAAGGAACCGTTATATACAATGATAATATGCCGTTAACAAGTATCGGAATAAAATTATTATACCTGAATACAAGCGACAATGTGATAATGACAGCAAGTAAAAATATATTAAATAAAACAATAAGATAGAGTAATTCAATTTTATTTTTATTTTTAAAATATATCCCGGCAAACAGTGTTATATGAACGAGACAAATACTATATACAATAATCCAAACAGTCAGATTTATAATTGTCATAACATCCTTATAATTTTAAGTTTTTCTAATCAGCTCCATCGGCTTTAATCTTCCGGCCCTAAGCGCCGGAATCCATGACGCGAGAACTGAGCAAAAACACGCGAATAATCCTATTAAGAAAACCATTTTCCAGTCAATCATAATCGGAATTGTTTCAAGATAAAAACCCGGATCAAGTATTTTAACTTCATCTCCTTTAAATAATCCTGAAAAGAAACTTAATATTTTTTCAAGGGATCGAATTAAAACATTAATACTGCTCCCGATTAATAATCCAAGCGCAATGCCGATAATACTGCCGGCAACTCCCGTAAGAAAACTTCCGATTAAAAATATTTGCGTAACGCCTGTTACATTAGCGCCTGATATTTTTAAAATCGCAATGTCTCTGTGGCGCTCAAGAACAAGCATGCTTGTAGCTGAAGATACATTAACAGCGGCTACAACGACAATTAAAGCCATTATAAAAAGAAGCAGTTGTCTTGATGTTTCATAAGCGCTGTATTGCGAGTGTAAAAGCTCCTTCCATGTATAAAAACTGTAACCTGTTTCAAGAACATCGTACAAGTTATATACAAAATTATCCGCATTTTTATACGGGTCTCTGATTTTTACAATCAAACTTGATGAATACTGGCCATTGGAAAAAACTCTTTTTCCTCCTTCATCATTAATAATGCACCACAGGGCGTCAAGCTCGTTATAACCGCAGGACATAATTCCTCTAACGGTAAAGGACGCCATTCTGGGTGAAAAACCGCTTCCCGCCGAACCGGAACCATCACCGCTTCTTACTGTCATAAGCCTTACGGTATCTCCGACAGAGGCTCCTATATTTTCCGCGAGAGTTACGCCGATTACAATATCGCGATCTGTTTCCGGTTTGTGTATGCCGTCAATGATTTTTAAAAATCTGTAGCTTCCCGCATCATCCCAAAAAGACGATTCAATTGAGCGGACTGTAATGCCTGTTCTTCCAGTTTTTCCTGCGAGCACTCCCATTCCGCGCATCTCAAACCATGTTCCCCTAACGCCTTCCATTGCGTTTATTTTTTCCGCGGATTCTTCGTATCCGAAGCCCATATTTTCAAATACCTGAACATGCCCTGTTCCAAGTTCCAGGTATCGATCTGTTATCCCTCTTATCATACCGTCTGCTACAATCAATGTGACGATTATCGGAATTAAACTTACAGCGATACCTGCGGCGGCTCCGCGCAGATAGCGGACTCCTTCATGCGCTCTTGCCCAGAGATATCTGATTGCTATAAAAAACGCGGCTCTGTTTTTCAAAATGATTCTCCGCAAGATTGTTCCTGTGACAATATGCCGTTTTCCAAAACAAGCCTGACAGACGCTTTACCCGCTACTTTTTTATCATGCGTAACAACGATTAATGTTTTGCCTCTTTTTTGCGCGCTGTCGTAAAGCAGTTCCGCGACAATTTCGCTGTTTTGCGGATCAAGGTTTCCTGTCGGCTCATCGGCGAGAATCAGCTGAGGATCGTTTACCATTGATCTTGCGACAGCGATTCTCTGCCTCTCTCCGCCGGAAAGCTGCGACGGAAAATGCGATGATCTTCCTTCAAGATTTACGTCGGCTAACAGAGATCTCGCTCTATCAAGCGCTTCCTTTTTTTTGAGTCCCGCGATATAAGCCGGGAGCATTATATTTTCAAGAGCGGTAAAATCTTTTAACAGATAGTGAAACTGAAAAATAAAACCTACGCTCTTCGACCTGTAACGTGACATCTCCTTTTCCGAAAGAGACGTAATCTCCGTTATTTTATCAATGCCGATAAAAACGCTTCCTTCGTCAGTCCGGTCAAGGCCGCCGATAATATTAAGCAGAGTGCTCTTTCCGCTTCCGCTCTGCCCGCTTATCGCCGCTGATTTTCCTTCTTCAATCTCAAAATTGATGCCTTTCAGGATATGAAGCGTTTCAGCGCCCGATACGTAATTTTTTACGATGTTTGTTACTGTTAACAAAACCTTTTTTTCCGGCACATTATTCATAACGCAAAACCTCCGCCGGTTGAATTTTTGATATCTTTCCGGATGCAAAGAAAGCCGCCGCGAGCGCTGATAAAAAACCAAACATAAAAATGATAATAACTTCATGAGGTATAATCCGCGACGGTATTTCTTTGATATAAAATATTGTGGGCGAGAAAACAGCGAAGTTATCCACCCATCCCAATCCTAAAAGCGCTGCCAATTCATTAATAAAACCGATTACCGCATTAACAACCATTTCAACAAAAGAAAAAACTCCGGGGATATTCGACGCGATTGCTAGCCCCAATATCATACCGGCTGCGGCTCCTGTAAAACCGGTTATCGCGCCGTCAAATAAAAAAACAAAACGAACGTCGCTCTGCAAACCGCCGACAGCCCGCAGAAGACCTATTTCTTCGCGCCTTTGAAGCACAGTTCTTCTCTGAGACTGGAAAATATTAAGACCGACGACAATAAAGATAAGGCCCACAAGAATAAACATAAAAAGTTTTTCCGTCCTCAGCGCTCCGAAAAAAGAGCGGTTATAATCGCGCCAGCTTGATAATTTTATTTCAGGAAAGTTATTTGCCAGATTTTTTCGTATTTTCTCTAGAATACTTTTATCCTGATAACGGTTTACAAGTTTAATTCCCATTTTTAAATCACTTTCATTATCCAGAAACGAAACATCATCCATATTTAAAAAAGCCCATGTGCTGTCATACTCATAATATTCGGTTCTGAAAATACCTTTAACAATAAATGTTTTAAGTCCGCCTTCTTCCTCGGCGGATAAAATGCCTGTAATTGAAAATAATGTTACTTCATCTCCTTTGCCGACTCCAAGACGCCTTGCAAGCTCTGATCCCAGAAGAACCGATTCGTTATCCGCGATATCAAAGCCGCCCGATTCAAAGCGTATTTTTTCTTCCATTGAAGAGTCAATCTCCAATGTATTTTGATTTACTCCTCTGACAAGAATCGCGTGCTGGCCGGCTCTTCTTCCGCGCGCGATGGCCTGAAACTCCTTGAATGGGACAGCGGCTTTTACACCCACAGTTGAAAGCGCGATTTGCCGAAGCTGTTCTGTATCTTCAGGATGAAAATTTTCAAGACGAATATGATATGAAGAGATTTCCAGAATACTTTCGATAAAACCAAGCTGAAAACCGTTCATTACGGCGATTATTACAATTAAAGCAAGCACGCCGAAAGCGATACCTAAAACGGACAAAACGGGAGAACTCCCCCGTCCGTTAAATATATACTTTGACGCTACAAAAAACACCCATGACTTTTTCAATTATCTGACCCTTTCCTCTTGAATTTTCCTTCCGTCTTCCCAGACCGCTTTAAGAACAAGAATATTATTATAATACAGTTCTTCAACATCGGTTTTTCCTGTCGTACTTACAACGCGTTCCAAAACGCCGTTCTTGTAATTTCGTTCAACAATTTTATCTCCGTTCGCGTTGTACTCAAATCTGGCTGTAAATTCATTATCTCCTTCTGTCTTAATAGTTGATGTTATGCGATCATTTGACCATATATTTTTGATTATCCATACAACTTTTTCATCCTCGTCATAAAATGTCTGACTTATGATTCTTCCTCTGTCATCGCTTTCGTAAACAATTTTTGAATCTTTTTTTACAAAAACATCGCCGAAGAATTCAGGCACTATATTCTCCCGCTGGCTTGTAAAAAACGGATCATTTACAGCATCCATTAAACGCCTTGGAAAAGTAATCAGCCAAGGCTCGTCTTCAGGCTTCATATCTTTTAAGAATTCGCGTTCAACTCCCCTCAGCGACAATGAGCGGTTGTACCGGTAATGATCGGTGTATGAGGCAGTAACATCTTTTTTTTCTTTATCCCATAAAAAGACTGTTGTGCTGATTATTAAATTATCTTTTGCCGTATATTCTATCTTGTCTTTACTGCCGTCTTCATAAAATCTTGTCTCTGATGTTAAAAACGCTTTTTCATCAAAAGTCTCAATAAACCCCGTCAACGGGCTGTTCTGTATCGGAGCCGGCTTTTTTACTACAGGTTTCTCTTCCACAGTTTGGATACCTTTACTCTCAATCTGCTCGCCGCTCTCTTCTCTCTGCTCTTTATTCTCTGATCCCTGCTCTTTGCTCTCTTCTCCCTGCTCCTTCTTCTCTGCTCCCTGTTCCTTATTCTCTTCTTCCTGTTCCCTGCTCTCTGCTCCCTGTTCCTTCTTCTCTGTTACTTGCTCTTTTTTCTCTGCTGTCTGCGTAGACGCGGGAGTCTCTTTCGGTTTTTCTTCTTCTTTCTTTCGTTCGATGAAAACCGCGTTTAATCTTGATGTTCCGTTTTTATCCCTGAAAATCCATTGGGTGCGGATAATTTCGTTTTTTCTGTATAAAGTTCGAATTTCAGAAGTATAGTCACTTTTAAAATACGGTGTTATCAAATCAGGGATATCATGGTAAGGCGAGTAATCAATCGCAAGCGCGTATTCGTAACGCAAAGCGACAAAACGCGTTCCAATTTCTTCAAGAGCCATACCTCCGACATTTGAGCGGAACCACCGCATCGGTTTTTCAGGCACCCTGACAACCGGAGATTTTTCTGCTTCCGCTTTTTCTTCTGCTTCCTTTTTCTCTTCTTTTTTTTCTTCTTTTGCTCCTGTTTGTGTCGTATCCAGTTCCTGAGTAAGAGCGATAATTCCCACGAAAAGCAGCGCTGCAAGAATAGCGCATGTTAGAATTTTTTTATTTAAAATAAAATGTTTTATCATGCTATCCCCGTAAATTCACGCGAAAATTTAACAGGGTCAAAATCCTCAATATCTGTGTATTTCTCGCCGGTACATACATACACAACAGGCAGATGCAGATCACAGGCGAGAGAGAAAACAACTCCGCCTTTGGCGCTGGAATCGTACTTTGTCAGTATTACCCCGTCAAGCTGTACGGCAGAATGAAATATTTCCGCCTGCGCGAACGCGTTCCTTCCGGTGGTAGCGTCCAATACCAGAAATTTCATATAACGCAAACTTCTTTTATTATCTGAAGATGTTTTTGATTCTACTACGCGGTCGATCTTGCGCAATTCTTCCACAAGAGCTGATTTTGTGTGCATCCTTCCGGCTGTATCCGCGATGACGATTTCTGCGCCCCCTGCAAAAGCCGCTTCAAGCGCGTCATAAACAACAGCGGCGGGGTCTCCGCCATGCTTATGCGCTATTACGCGGATATTATCATTTGAAGAGCCGCCACAGTGAATTGTGTCATTTAACTTTTGTCCGTGGATTTTTAATTGATCGATAGCGGCGGCTCTGAATGTGTCGGCGGCGGCAAGAATCGTCTTTTTTTTATATTTATTGTTAAATAAAAACGCGAGTTTGGCGGCTGTTGTCGTTTTACCGACGCCGTTTACACCTAACAACAGAATAACGGTAAACCCGTCATTCACGGCGGAAAAAGGTTTATTTACTTTATTAAGCTCTTCTTCCAGCAATTCCGCAAGTTTTTGAGGAATAATTTCGGCATTGTCTTTTTTGCATTTCTCTTTTAAAATTTCCGTTGTTTTAAATGCATGCGCCGCTCCGAAATCGCCTTCTATTAATAAATCGCACAAATCGTCATATAATTCGTCATTGTTCGTTTTCTTCCCGAAAAAAAAGTTTTTTATTTTATCGCCGAATTTCATTTAATTCCCTTCATTAATGGCAGATGCGGCATCTTCCGCAGAAGCTGAGACCGCCGAAGAAGAAGATTCCGCCGCAGCAGAGGGAACAGGTTTTTTTAAGGGAACCGCGATAGGAGTTGATCCGCTGTCCGCTGAAATAAGATACCTGATAAAACGATATAAACTGTATGAGCCGGCTATTCCGAGGCCGATAAGCGCGCCTGTCCTGACATAATCAAGCGTAGAAAGATTATTAACAAATTCCTGGCTGACAGAGCTTGAATTATAAATGGCATACGCGTCTGTATACGAATGATGGGCAATCCACGCGGTAATTCCCGTCAGCCATGTAGCGCCCCACGCCCAATAATAAATGCGCCGATCCCTGTCGACGCGCTTTGGGGGCAGAGGCTGCTTTGTTGTGATTGAATAAGAAGGTACCGCTTCCGAAGAATAAGGCGTTTGAAAAACAATCGCTCCTTCGTTAGAAGAGCGCATTTTCATTTCTATATATTCAAGATGATTTACAGGCAGACGAAGCGTTAAAGGAGCTGTTCCGACAAATAAAGCGCCCTGATAAACCATTCCGCCTTCTTCTCCGGCGATTATTACATCGGTGTAATTAACAGGGTTTAAATTAATATCAATTCTGGTGATCTCATCCGCGGAAAGAACAGTTTCAAAAGAAACGCTTTCATGCTCAGGGGCCGTCGCTGTCACAATTATTGTCGCCGGCGCCAATTCAATTTTATCAGTGCTTCCTCTTCCGGCAAAAGAGCGGTTAATTAACACAAGCGCATCCTCTGGCTGCGCCGCTATTTCAATAACCGCCGGCTCATTGCCTGACAATACAATGACAAGTCTCTGTATAAGTTCATTCATCGCGCTGTCAATATCTTCCTGAGAAAAAATTACGCTGTCCTCCCAGATAAATGATCTTGTATAGACAGTATAAAGTTTGACAGATAACAGAAATCTTCCGTAAAAATCTATAACAGAGCCGGAAAGAAAAGCATCTGCGTTATTCGACACGCAAAATCTTGTTTCGGCTCCCTCAGCCGGAGCCGCCGGAAAGGAGTAAGAAAGATTTCCGCTTGTCAGTTTAAATTTCGGTTCTCTGTTAATAGGAGGAGCGTTATTTTCAATTTCTTCCAGAGCTGCGCGTAACTTGACAAGATCATCATCTATTTTTTTTACATTCTGGCGGTATTTCCATTCAGGATCTCCACGGTACAACGCCGCCGAACGTTCGTCCATTTTAGCGGAAACAGCTTTTGCCGCAGTAGAACGGGCGCGCGACCATGAATATTCCTCATAATAAGCGTATTCAGGGGATATACGGGTACGGTAACTTATTGAATTCAGGCGTTCAACAATCTTTCTTGATATAACGGTTGAAACATGAGATTTCTCCGGCGGCAGCGCGGATATGTTAAAATTTGTGATACACAGAATCCATTCGTTGTTTTGTGTTTTAATTTCCGCTTCATCTTTTTTTCCAAAGCCAAAAATTGACACATTCAATGTGATTAAAAGTAAAAATGTTAACAGGATTCTGTTTTTCAAAAATGCTCCTTTTAATCCGCGCGGGTAATTCAGTTACAGGAAACCGCGCTTATATCATTATTTTTCCAGGTAAACTTTAAATATTCTTCAATGAAAAGGTCTATATCCCCGTCCATCACCGCCTGAATATTTCCTTTCTCGGCTTTTGTACGGTAATCTTTTACCATCGTATACGGCTGAAACACATAAGACCTTATCTGGTTACCCCACGAAATATCTTTTTTCTCCTGAGAAAATTTCGCGTTTTCTTTTTCTTTCTCCTGACGATAGTATTCGTAAAGCCGCGCTTTCAGCATGCTCATCGCGATTGCCCTGTTTTTGATCTGGCTCCGCTCATTCTGACAGGCGACAACAATGCCTGTGGGAAGATGGGTAAAACGGACTGCGCTGTCTGTTTTATTTACATGCTGCCCACCTGCGCCTCCCGATCGGTAAGTATCTACCCGCAAATCCTCAGGCCTTACATCTACTTCAATTGTATCATCAATTACGGGAAAAA
>Ga0209755_10008117_pt1 | contig 11279 bp, 8 predicted proteins | sample TergutCo191P1_FD_187301 | JGI IMG/M metagenome (GOLD analysis project Ga0209755, IMG submission 187301) | Cornitermes sp. P1 segment gut microbial communities from Petit-Saut dam, French Guiana - Co191P1 (SPAdes) (version 2) | ecosystem: Host-associated > Arthropoda: Insects > Digestive system >... | reverse complement strand
TTGAGATTGCTGGAACCATAATTACGGTCGTGAGCCTTCTGAGTGTCATTGACACTCTGCGGCACTGGCTAGGATTTTAGGGGGACATTATGTATTTTCAGTTACTTGTCAGCGTGGCCTTGCTTTTTGTCGGAATTTCTATGCTTGCGCTTGCGCAAATCCTAAAGAAAAAGAAACAATAGGCTGGGTTTTCCGGGGCGCGATGGTGTCGGAGGCGCAACGCACGTTCTGGGCATTTATTTCATGCCCAGGGCGGGCGCATCGCCTCTCGGGGTGCCGGGGGACTTTCCAATGCCCCTCCTTACGCACTCATCTCAAAAAATACGCCGTACCCTCACCCAATTTCAAACGAAAATTGATTTCCGTGGGTTCCCCAGTTCCGCGCATTGACACTTTTCCCGCCATATGCTAGAGTATCCATAAGAGGGACGATTAACTCAGCGGGAGAGTGCTACCTTCACACGGTAGAAGTCACTGGTTCAAATCCAGTATCGTCCATAAACAGGCCCGACATTTTTTCCACCAGCATGTCTAGATCATCCCTAGAGCGAATGCCGAAACGATTCAGCACCTCCGTATCGAAATGCTCGAAGGCAATGACGCCCTGTTCGTACTCGCACAACATGTTGGCAAGGTAAACGACCTGCACAAGTTCCCGATGGGGCTGCGGAGCGGCCGAGGGGTTGTGATGGTGGCGAATGGCTATGATCATGCCCTCGGGGAAATTCCACTTTTCCGCAATCAGGGCGCCGATTTCCGCATGATTCAGGCCAGACGAGATATCCTCGAACGTGGAATACGGGATGTCCCTTGCGGTGCAGAAATTCTGTATCTTTTCCAGCAGTTTGGGGTGGATGCCCGAAAAGACGATTTTGCCGATGTCGTGCAGAAGACTGCTGACGTATGCGTCATCGATGATGTCCCCGCACAGGTTAAAATGCATGACGATATTGTACGAAAGGAACGCGGCCTTGTGGCTGTGCTTCCACAGGAGTTCCTTTTCGTCGGTATCGCTCCCCAGGATGCGCTGCGTCTCGTAGGAGTACAGCAGATTCCTTACCCCTTTTATGCCGATCATGTTCACCGCGTCCAGGATGTTGTTCACCCGTTTCCCCAGCATGTAATGCGCGGAATTGACAATCTTGAGCAAGCCTGCGACAAGCGCCGGATCCATGGACAGTCGTTTGGCCACCTCGTTCATCTCCACGTCGTAGCTGTCAAGAAGCTTCCGTATTTCCAGAACATGTTCGGGAAGCTGGGGAAGCGCGGTGACGCTGTTGACGATCTTCATGGAAAGCACCGAGATGTTTTCAAGGTGAACCTGATTCAACGGGATTATTATTCGGGCGACGGTTTCCTTGTCGTTGATGCTGACGTCGAAGCAGTCCTCGTCCAGACCTATTTTTTTCAGCATCAACACGAGAATCACCAAACCAAGCCCCGCACCTTCGGTATCGTCGAATATCTGCGCAAGGGCTTCGTCAAGGGTGTTGTACTGCCGCGTGCGGGCAAGTCTGTCATGGATGCGGATAAGCTCGGTGCGAGTGGCCACGACGTTGTTGTGGATCTCGATATGTATGATGTCCTTCTGTATCTGCAGCACCAGTTTTACATACAGGCCGTTCTCTTTTTGCAGCCGCAGATAATGGTCCGCGTTGCTCAGCGTGGACTCCTTGAACAGCTTCATCCCTTCCTTGTAGTCGTTGGAATTGGAAAGATCCAGCTTCTGTTCGGTGAAGTACAGCCGCTTGAAGTTCGCTTTTTGGGCGTTTGCGGCAAGCTCGTGGACGCAGTAGGCAATATGGTTTTTAAGCCTTTCCTGACCCACCGATCTTAGAAAGGTGGAGATGACATTCTCCATGTTCATTTTGACATGATTGGTCAGGGCGAACGTGTTGATGGTGATGGGAAGCCCCGACAGGATGGCTTTGTTGATTCTGGCCTCGTCTATCTGTGTGTCTTGCGTTTCGTTCGGGGAAGCCATTTCCTATACCACCTAACCGCGGAATTCCGCCTTAATCAGCGGTTCCCTAAATTACGCATCCACGACAGGGCGTACACCCCTCGCATACATCCCATCTATATCATATAGTGATTGATATGTCAATAAATGAAATCTGGGCACCGGAAGCCCTTGCCGTCATTTTCATGATCGTACCGCTTTTAAGGCCCCTCATAAAGGCCCTTTGGCCGCTGGATGGGCTTGTCTGGTTACCTTTTGTCGCCATGGGCATTCTGGTGGCGATTTTTCCCGCATACGGTTTCCGTCCCGAGGTCATTCCCGCGCTGGTTTTCGCCGTTTTTTTTAACTTAGCAAACCTGTCCGCTTTCATTAGAAGCAAGATGGGGAGAGCCGGCGACAGGTTCGACGAAAGGGAGCCTTTGCGCTCCGTGGCCGGGTTGGTTCTGCTGGCGATCGTGGCGGTTCCCATGTTCGCCTTCGCACCGCGGGTTCATGTCGGGCGCGGGGAGGAGGCGGAACCCGCTAGGAACCTGGCCGTACCCCGCGGACTTTTCGACCGCGAGTACGTCCTGCGGATACACGGGCCAGTCGATGCGAACCGTCCGCTAATATTTATTGTTCCACCAGATGTAGGATCCGCGGCCTCGGTGGAACTTATAAGCGAGCGGTTGCGTGACAAGGGGTTTACGGTCGTAACCTATTCCCGCAAGGACTACGATGCAGTTTTTATCGATGAGAACGGGCGGAGGCGCGCATCCCCGGCAAAGTTGCTGGGGCACTGGCGCGTCTTTAGAAGGGCCGCGGTTTTTGCCACCGCCAACGAGCGCGGGCGGGAGCTTGAGGCAGAACGGCGCAGCGATCTTGAATTCCTGTTGCCGCAGCTTCCCGCCTTGCTGGGGGTCGCAGGACAGGACGATTTGCCGCCGATTCTGTTCGTGGGATATGGCGCGGGCGGCTCGGCCCTTGCGTACATGGCCGGGGAAAGCCAGTTTGCGGAGCGGCACAGCAATGCGCTGGGGGTGGTCGCCGTGGAAAGTCGCCTGTGGTCATCGTACCAAGAGATCCCCCGCACCATCGAACCTTTGACTGCGACGGGAATGCTTCCTAGGTTGCTCACGAACATTGGCAACTGGTTTGATGAAAGAAGGCGCTCACGGGTAAGCCCCACGGGACCTTTGCCAGAGCCGGGTTTGCCCGTCCTGTATGTTGTTTCTGGCAGGGCCTTGGACACGAGCCGTAGGCAAAACGCATACCAGGCGGTGTTTCACGCCCTGCGTTCCGGCTACGGCCCAGTCGCCTTAGCCGCCATCGAAAGCGCGGGGCCGCTGGATTATCAGGATTTTCCGCTTACCCAGCCGATGCTTTCATTTTTCTTTTCGGCGGGATCGAGGGGCGCAGGGAGGAGCGCGGATCCCATCGGCGACACGGCGGGGATTATCGGAAACTTCGCATCGTATCTGCTGGAACGCAAGCAGGAGGCTGGCGATTTAGACGAGACGGAAGAGATCGAGCAGGAAGTGCCAGCCAAGCGAGAAATTAACATTCCGCCCCGCAGCGCCATAAGAGGTGCGGTGCATCTAGAGAACAGAGGATTGCCAGAGTTTCGATTCTTCTAAAAAGTCTTCACCAAAATGCGATACCTTTATACTGTTTTCGTCATCATGAAAACGCATATCATGGTGAAAACCGTGAATTGTCAAGATTCTCTTTCACAAAAACCGCATCGCCTCCCCAAAAACCATTGCGCTCTAACTGTAGGTCAAGTACACTTCAAAACCTGCCGCTGTATTTTCTAGCCCAGAAAATATGATCTGGCGAAAAGCTGGTAAGGCAGAATTCAACACGGAAGGAGTACAGCATGGTTACATTTCTCTTGGCAGTAGTTGGTCTGGTGTTAGGTTACCTGATTTACGGTACCATCGTGGAAAAGGTGTTCAAACCAAACGCAAAATTCAAAACTCCAGCGATGAGGGCGGATGCCGACGGCGTTGACTACGTTCCCATGAACTGGAAAAAAGTTATGCTAATCCAGTTCATAAGCATAGCCGGCACCGGCCCAATCTTCGGCGCCATCGCCGGCGCGCTTTGGGGGCCGGTGGCTTATCTCTGGATTATCTTCGGCTGCATCTTCGCCGGTGCGGTACACGACTATTTCGCAGGGATGTTGTCGGTTCGCAACAACGGCTCCTCGGTTTCTGAAGTCGTGGGCAAGTACCTTGGAAAGGGGCCGCGCAACATCATGCGGGTGTTTTCCATCGTGCTTCTCGTTCTGGTCGGGACGGTATTCACCACAACCCCCTCAATGATTTTTGACAACATGATTGCTCCCGGTCCCAGAACCCACTGGTACTTTATCGCACTTGCGGTAATCATAATTTACTACATCATCGCGACTATAACACCTATTCACAAGATTATCGGGCGAATTTACCCCGCATTCGGGATTCTGCTTACTTTTACCGGGGTCGCGATATGCATAATGCTTTTTGTTAAAGGCTACATGACCGGCGCACCTGAACTAGCGCTAAGGAATTTCCACCCCAACCGCGAGGTTTCAATGCTGGCGATGGTATTCCCGTTCCTATTCATAACGATAGCCTGCGGCGCGATATCCGGTTTCCATGCGACGCAAGCCCCGCTCATGGCGCGGTGTATCAGAAACGAAAAGGAAGGGCGGAAGGTCTTTTTCGGATCGATGATTTTGGAAGGTTTCATTGCGATGATTTGGGCGGCGGCGGCGATGACTTTCTTCGGCGATGGCGAAGGGCTTCGCGCAGCCTTGCCCGCACCGAATGTCGTAACCGAAGTCTCGCGCGGACTTTTGGGTCCCGTAATCGGAACCGTCGTGATCCTCGGCGTAATCTTATTCCCAATAACTTCCGGCGACACCGCTTTCAGGGCGGCCCGTCTTATCCTGGCCGATTCCTTCAAGTTTTCGCAGCAGCCGATCAAAAACCGCTTTGCGCTGGCACTTCCGATTTTCGCCATCGGCATAGCGCTCTGCTTCATCGATTTCGGCATTATCTGGCGTTACTTTGCCTGGTCGAACCAGACTCTTGCCACGATTGTTCTGTGGACGGCGGCGGCTTACCTTGCAAAAACAAGCAAGAACTACTGGATCGCGCTTATCCCCGCGACCTTTATGACCGTGGTCGTTACAAGCTACATCATAATCGCCCCCGAAGGGTTCGGAGTGCCCTACTATGCGGTAGGATTGACCGCGGGATTAGTTACCGCAGTCGTCCTTTTTGTGACGTTCATCTATTTCGTCGCAGTCAAACAGCGCGGAACTTTGGTGGAAGAGGAGAAGCGCCTGCTTGAGGAGCATCAGATTTCCTAAGAATCGCGGTAGTGGGCAAAACTTGTGGTGCAAGCCAGAAATCAAGACACTACAGGGCGTAGGATGCCTGTGGTGGGCATGCTTATTCTGCGTGCAACAAGTCTTGTCCATTACCAAACTCCACATCTCGTCCAGCTCCGCCGCCTCGACCTGCTCCCACAGGATCATCTCGGCCTCCACCGCACCCGTACTGGCTATATACCCGAGGTTGACCCTGCTCGTCGTTTTTTCCGTTTTTTTAAGTGTCGCTGACTTTCTGCTTCGACACCTTCAGCACCTGCGCCGTGTCGCGGATCCCGAACGCATTGGCCGCTATGTTTATTAAGGGCGTAGCCCTTGTGCGGTTAATACCGCGCCCCTCTGGGGCGGTTCCACTGGGGGTGCGGGGGATTTGTTCCCCCGCAAACGTAAATCTTTCAAGGATAAATCTTCAATACCGCAGAGCTCTGCTCTGCGGTTGTTTATTGCCTTCCCCAAAGCAAACGTTCATTTGAAAGCCTGCTGCGAGTGATGGCCAGTGTGGCTTTGGTAAACCCGCGCCGCTGCGACCAGCCGAGGTTCCGAGAAAGAATTCCCCACAAGCTGAAAGCCGATGGGCAGCCCTAGGCGATCGAACCCGCACGGAAGTGCGATGGCGGGGAGTCCCGCAAGGTTGATCGCTGCAGTGTGTTTGTTTCCCATGTACGCCTTCATGGGATCGTCAACGGTCTCGCCGAGTTTGTGCGCTGCGGTGGAGGTGACTGGGGAAAGTATCATGTCGAAACGCTCGAACAGGTTGTCGTAAGCGTTCTTGACAAGAATCCGAACTTGCGTGGCTTTTTTGTAATAGGCGTCGTAGTATTCCGCCGAAAGCACGAGCGAACCGAGCATGATTCTTCGTTTTACCTCCGTCCCGAATCCCTCGCCGCGGGAAAACTTGTAGACATCGGAAAGCGTTTCTCGTTTTTCGCTTCTGTAGCCGTATTTCAGGCCATTGTACTGGGCAAGGTTGGACGAGGCTTCGGCGCAGGAAATGGCGAGGTAGGCGGGGACGATGTAGTCCGTCAACGGCATCTCGAATTCCTCGACGATTGCGCCAGCGGCCTCGAACTCCTTTGCCGCCGCCAGAACCGCAAGCCTCACGTCTTCTTCTGTGTCCTCTGCAAGACAGTTGCGGGGCAGGCCGATCCTTGCGTTAGGCAAACCGGCTTTTGCCAGACTTTCGCTTCGCCGCCCTTCGCCGAATTCGAACGGCCTTTCGATTACGCACGTGCCGTCCATGCCGTCTGCCCCCGAGATGACGGAAAGCAGCGCCGCACAGTCGTCTATGTTCCTGGCCATTGGGCCGATATGGTCAAGGGACGAGGCGCAATCGATAAGTCCATAGCGGGACACCGCACCGTAGGTCGGTTTTATTCCAGTAATACCGCAGAAGGCGCACGGTTGCCGTATGCTGCCGCCCGTGTCCGAACCCAGCGACAGGGGTACCATCCCAGAAGCCACGGCTGCGGCGCTACCCCCGGATGACCCCCCCGGCGTCCGCGAAAGATCCCAGGGGTTGCGCACTGGCCCGAAAACGCTCGTCTCGTTGGAGCCACCCATCGCGAATTCGTCCATGTTTAGTTTTCCGATGACGATCATTCCGGCTTTTTCCAGTCTTTCGACCACGGTGGCGTTGAACACCGGCACATACCCTTTCAGCATTTTCGACGCACAGGTGGTCTCGATTCCCGCGGTCAAGATGTTGTCCTTGACGCCAATCGGCACGCCCGCAAGCGGCGAGAGCGTTTCCCCCTCGTCGATTCTTGCCTGCACTTCTTTTGCGCGGGCAAGGGCTTTCTCTTTTGGCAGGGCAAGAAAGGCGTTGATTTGCCCGTCCGTTTTTTCTATACGATCGAAGCATACGTTCACCGTTTCGGTAACACTGATTCTTTTGGCCTTTATCGCGGCCGATAACTCCAGGGCGGTCATGTCAAACATTGTTATCACCTTTTGCTCATTCGATTGTTTTCGGCACAACAATCATCTCATTGTTTCTGTGCGGGGCGTTTTCTCGAAAAACGTTTGCGGTTTTGAATGGCGAACCGCACTCGGGTGTGTCCGTGGCGAGAATGCCATCGATGTTTAGCTCTGCGAGTTGCGTCATGCCGCGCATGATTTTTCCAAGGTCTTTTGTCAAGCGGGTTCTTTCGGCGGACGAAAGCGCAAGGTGGGAAATGTCTTCTAGGCGGGCGATCAGCTTGTCGTCGATTTGCATGTTGATAGTATAGCGCGGATGCCGGGACATATAGAAGCGCGTTTCGCCTTATGCGAGGGTCTACACGCTGTAAAACATTTCCCCGTACACCGGGAACGGCCAGTGCTTTTTTGACACAATAGTTTCCAGCTCGTCCACCGTAAGGCGCAAGTCGGACATCGCCGCAAAAACGCCGTCGCGGTAGAAAGTCGCCTTGGCAAGAACCTCCCGGTCGGCTTTGGCCTCGGCTTCGCCCAGCGCGTTTTCGAGCGCGGTCAGCTTTTTCAGCAAAGCCCCCGACAGCTTCGAGATGCCGCCCAGCAAATGGGTTTCCAGCGACGTGTCGTAGCCGCGTGTCCCGCCAAGTGTCAGCTTGCGCTGCAAAAGTTCCGCAAGCTCGTTCTGGTAGCCAATGCACGCCGGCACGATGCTCGCTTTGACGATCTCCAACATACTCAACGCCTCTATGTGAATGGTCTTGCAATACGCCTCCATGCGAATCTCGTAGCGCGAGTGCATTTCCTGCTCGGTAAAAACGTTGTGCCCGGTGTAGAGGTCGATGATCTTCCGGGAGACGAACTGCGGAAGCGCGTCAACGGTGTCTTTCAGGTTGGGCAGGCCGCGCCGCTCGGCCTCGGCGATCCATTCCGCGCCGTAGTTGTTTCCGTTAAAGATGACGCGCTTGTGCTTGCCGACGGTTTCCCGGACAAGCGCGGTAAGGCTTGCGGAAAACTCCGCCGAGCCGACCTGCCCGGGCGACTTTTCGAGGGTGTCGGCAAACCCGCACAGAACCTCGGCGACGGTGGTGTTGAGCGCGATGTTCGGCCCGGCGATCGAGAACGCCGATCCCAACATTCGGAACTCGAACTTGTTGCCGGTAAACGCGATGGGCGAGGTGCGGTTGCGATCCGTGGTGTCCTTGGGGAAATGCGGAAGCACCGTCACGCCGATTTCCATCTGGTGCTTTTCCTTGCCGCGGTAACTCGAGCCGGACTCAATCGCCTCGAGAATCTCGGTAAGCTCGTCGCCAAGGAACATCGACACGATCGCCGGCGGAGCCTCGTTCGCGCCAAGCCTGTGATCGTTGGCCGCGCTCGCCGCCGAAATCCGCAGCAGCTCTTGGTACTCGTCCACGGCCTTCAGCACCGCGACCAGAAACAGCAGGAACTGCGCGTTCTCGTGCGGCGTTTCCCCCGGTTCCAGCAGGTTCGTCCCGGCGTCGGTGGCAATCGACCAGTTGACGTGCTTGCCGCTGCCGTTGACCCCGGCGAACGGTTTTTCGTGGAGCAGGCAGGTAAGGCCGTGGCGGTTGGCGACGCTCTTTAACAGTTCCATCGTTAGCTGGTTGTGGTCGGTGGCGATGTTGGTCGTGGTGAAAAGCGGCGCAAGCTCGTGCTGGGCCGGGGCGGTCTCGTTGTGCTTGGTCTTGGCGTAAACCCCGACCTTCCAGAGTTCCTCCTCCAGCTCCTTCATGAATGCCGAGACTCTGGGCTTTATCGCGCCGAAGTAGTGGTCGTCGAGTTCCTGCCCCTTGGGCGGCCGCGCCCCGAAAAGCGTCCTTCCCGCGTGAACCAAGTCCGGGCGTTTCCTGTAGGTCTCGGTGTCGATAAGAAAATATTCCTGCTCCGCGCCGACGGTGGTAATCACCCGCTTGACGGAATTATTGCCAAAAAGTTTGAGTATGCGAAGCGCCTGTCTGTCGATCGCCTCCATCGAGCGGAGCAGGGGGGTCTTCTTGTCCAACGCCTCGCCGCTGTACGAGCAGAAGGCGGTGGGAATGTAAAGCGTTCCATCCTTGACGAAGGCATACGAGGTGGTGTCCCAGATCGTGTAACCTCGCGCCTCGAAAGTCGCGCGAAGCCCGCCCGACGGAAAGCTCGACGCGTCCGGTTCCCCGCGTATCAGCTCCTTGCCGGAAAACTCCATTATGACCCGCCCGTCGCCGGTGGGCGAGATAAAGCTGTCGTGCTTTTCCGCCGTGGCTCCGGTCATGGGCTGGAACCAGTGGGTGAAGTGCGTCGCGCCTTTTCCCACCGCCCATTCCTTCATGTCGTTCGCCACCACATTCGCCACGTCCAGATCGAGGTGGGTACCCTGCGACATCGTTTTTTTCAGGGCCTTGTAAATGTCCCTTGGCAGCCGCGCCCGCATGACCGATTCGTTAAAGACCATGCTGCCGAAAATAGCTGAAATATCCTTGTGCATCCGCCCCCCGTTCCCTACAATAAAACTATGCCTGCGGCCGCGCAACCGGACATGGTCTTTTCGTCCCATATCGACACCTGCACCTCGCCGATGTGCGCCTTCTGCAACAGCAGCATACACAGCCTCGACTGCCCGATGCCGCCGCCAATCGTTAACGGCAGCTTCCCTTCAAGCAGCATCCTGTGGTACGTCAAGCCGCGGCGGTCGTCGCACTGGGCTTTTCGAAGCTGATCGTCCAGCGACTTCTCGTCAACGCGAATCCCCATCGAGGAAATCTCGATCGCGCATTCCAAGAGATCGCTCCAGAACATGATGTCGCCGTTCAGCGCCCAGTCGTCGTAGTCCGGCGCACGCCCGCCGTGCCTTTCGCCCGATTTCAAGGTATCGCCGATCTGCATGATGAACGCGGTCTTGTGTTCCCTAAGATATTCGTCCTCGCGCTCCTTGGGAGTCAGGCCGGGGTACGCGTCCTCAAGCTGCTGCGAGGTGACGAACTTTACCTCCCTTGAAAGGCTCGTCGTCAACACCGGGAACATTTCCTTCAGCCTGTCCGCGGTGTCGCAGATCGCCTCGACAATCGCCGACACCGTGCTTCTTAGGGTTTGCTCGTCGCGCGACCCGCGGTCGATCACCTTTTCCCAGTCCCACTGGTCAACGTAAATCGAGTGAAGGTTGTCCATGTCGTCGTCGCGCCGAATCGCGTTCATGTCGGTGTACAGCCCCTCGCCCGCGGGAAAGCCGTACTTGTGCAACGCCATGCGCTTCCATTTCGCCAGCGAGTGGACGATCTGCGCGTTTCCCCCCGTTTCGGGAATGTCGAACTCCACCGGACGTTCCACGCCGTTCAGGTCGTCGTTCAGCCCGGTCTTGGGGTCGACGAACAGCGGCGCGGACACGCGCTTGAGGCCAAGCGCGCGGGACAGGTTGTCCTCGAACGCCCTCTTGATGCCGCCCACCGCGGTCTGGGTCTCGTACAGGGACAGAACGGGCCTGTAGCCCTTGGGGATAAACAACTTTGACATAGGAGTCTCCTTGCTGCGTTAAAAAAGGCGCCAACCGGCAACATGGCGAAGAGCCACCTGCCTGCAAGCGCCCTTGTTTGTCTGCCTATAGTAGACCTCGAAAGCGCGGGTTTTTCAAGTATGCATTTCAAGTGCCGTAGGCGCTTCGTTGGGTTTTGCCCACAACCCATCGTTTCAATTTAACCGCGGGGCTTTGCAAAGCGCGGCCAAACCTGTACAATGTTCAGAGCTTCAAAAGTTGCGTCTGACAGCCATGCTGTGAGCGACAATTAAGGGGAAATGCGATGAACATACTTCTGGTGTATCCGGAAAATCCTGCCACGTTTTGGAGCTTCAAGTACGCTCTAAAATTCATCAACAAGAAGGCCAACCTGCCGCCCTTGGGGATTCTTACCGTCGCCGCGATGCTGCCTAAGAGCTGGAAACTGAAACTGGTTGACATGAACACCTGCCGGCTAAAGGACAAGGATATTTTGCGGGCCGATTTCGTGTTTATCAGCGCCATGAATATTCAAAAGGAATCCGCAAGGGAAG
>Ga0209755_10008116_pt1 | contig 11279 bp, 6 predicted proteins | sample TergutCo191P1_FD_187301 | JGI IMG/M metagenome (GOLD analysis project Ga0209755, IMG submission 187301) | Cornitermes sp. P1 segment gut microbial communities from Petit-Saut dam, French Guiana - Co191P1 (SPAdes) (version 2) | ecosystem: Host-associated > Arthropoda: Insects > Digestive system >... | reverse complement strand
ACTTTTTGGATTCCACGGAACAGGAACTGCGCTACTGCGTTGACAAGAACCGGGACTTCAACCTTGTCATGTTCAGCGTCGATAACTTAAGGCAGATTGCCGAGGCGCACGGCAGCGAGGCGCGGGATGGGGTGCTGAAGGTGCTGACGCAACGAACCCGCAACAGCCTCAAACAGGGCACCCTGCTTGCCAGGTACAGCGACGAGGAGTTCGTATTCACGCTTCCAAATGCCAAAAAGGAAACCGCCGTAAAATTCGCCGAATTGGTTCAAAAGAAGCTAGTGGACACTCGCTTTGAAATAAAGAGCCTGAAACTCAATATCAAGATATCCCTTGGCATCGCCACCAAAACGGCTAGCCTCAGAACGCTGGAGGACATTATCCATAGCGCGGCGAAGGCCCTTGCCAGCGCCAAGTCAATGGGAGGGAACAAGCTGGTTTCCTGACAGTTATGCGCTTGCCAGGCAGGGGCGCTTATCAGACGGCGCGGGGACTTTTTTCGTCGCGCGACGGGCGTCTTTGTTTGGCGCGCCTGACAACTCGGATTGAAAACACTGCGCTCCGAAGCAAGCGATCCAAAAATCGCCCGAAATGCAACGTCAAAACCTGCGCGTTTTGCGAAAAATGGAAGTATATTGCATGTTTGCCGCGCGGCTGGCGAAACAATGAGAAAACAGCAAGATATTCCGGAAGCCACTTGACGCTAACCTCAAAATATGGTTCCCTTACATTAGGTAGTTTTGGCGAAATTACCGTAATTGCGAGATGTTTGGCTAGAGGCGCTAAAACAGGCTGCGTCGAACAGAGACAAAGGGGTTTATAGAAAGGGCATTTTTCTGGTTACCTGCAAAAACGCGCTTTGCGCTGGGATGCAACAGGCGACATTTTCCATCACTCCCTGAATCATTAAGCCAATTTCGGAACTACCCGGCTCGGTATTAGGGCTGGTTACATGTTTATAGGAGGTTTGCATGTTCAAACGTTTTAAGAGCAAAATTCTCGTCCCAAGCATCGGGGTAATGATGCTCGTGCTGATTCTGGTCATAGTGTACACGTCCGTGTCCGTCGGAAACCTTACCGACGAGCTGGCGGAGGAAAGGGCCTCGATGATTTCGCAGGCCACGCATTTGCGCCTTGACGAGCTGTCGGATCTCTCGGCGCTGTCCGCGCGGCTGGTGTCCCAAAGCGATTACATTGCCGATATTCTCCGTACCTACGATACCGCCGAACAGGTCGCCGACAGGAACGCGTTTTTTTCGTACGTGGAAGGCAGGAGACTGGAAATCGGGGCGGGCAACCTTCTGGTGCTTGACAACCAAGGGTATGTTTTCCTGCGCACGAACATCCCCGGAACCTACGGGGACAACATGGGCGGAGGGGCCAATGTTCAGGCGGCCATGCGTGGCGAGACCATTTCGGTGTTTGGCGTCGGCGCCCTTGCCATTCGCATGTCGCTTTCCACTTACACGCCGATAATGGACGGCGACGAGCAGATCGGCGTTTTTATCGCGCGTATTATCATGAACGAGGACGCGTTCGTCGATGGGTTCGCCGAGGTTTTTGACTCGCACGTGGTGATCTACACCGGTACCGAGGTCGTCGCGACCACAATCCGGGACGCCGCCGGCAACCGCGCGCTGGGCGGCGAGGCGGATCCCCGCATCGCCCAGGCCGTGCTCGAGCGGAACGAGATATTCAGGGATCTAATGCCGGTTGACGGCGCGCCGCACCACGTGTACGTCTTTCCCGTGCACAACGTGGCGGGCACCCCAATAGGCATGTTCTTCGTGGCGTTCTCCCACGAGCGCACGATCGCCGCCACCAGGGCGCGCCAGATCAACATGATTCTCATCGGGTTCGCGGGGCTTGCGCTGGCCTCCGTCGTGATGTTCCTGTTCGCCATCAAGCTGCTGAAGCCGCTCAACCTTCTGACGCGCAGCCTCAGGGACATCTCGAGCGGCAACGCGGATCTGACGAAAAGGCTGCCGGTAATGGGCAGGGACGAAATCGCCCAGGCTTCCGGCTACTTCAACCAGACAATGGAACAGTTCAGGAAGCTCATCGTCTCGATCAAGAAGCAGGCCGGAGATCTGTCCAACATCGGCAACGATCTCGCAAGCAACATGACGCAGACGGCCTCGGCGATGAACCAGATCGCCGCAAACATCCAGAACATCAAGGGCAGGGTGCTGAACCAGAGCGCAAGCGTCACCGAGACCAACGCGACTATGGAGCAGGTTACCGTCAACATAGACAAGCTGAACAGCCACGTCGAGCACCAAACCGGAGCCGTCTCCCAGACGTCGTCCGCCATCGAGGAGATGATGGCCAACATCCGGTCCGTCAGCGCGACCCTGCTGAAGAACGTCGAAAGCGTGCGTGATCTTCAAGAGTCGTCGGAGACCGGCAGGAACAGCCTGCAGGAGGTCGTGTCGGACATCCAGGAAATCGCCCGCGAGTCCGACGGGCTTCTGGAGATCAACTCCGTCATGGAGAACATCGCCAGCCAGACGAACCTGCTTTCGATGAACGCGGCGATCGAGGCCGCGCACGCCGGCGAGGCGGGGCGGGGCTTCGCGGTCGTCGCCGACGAGATCCGCAAGCTCGCCGAGTCTTCCAGCGAGCAGTCCAAGGTAATCGGCAGCGTGCTCAAGAAGATCAAGGACTCGATGGACAAGATCACGCGCTCCACCGACAACGTCCTCAACAAGTTCGAGGCGATTGACCAGGGCGTGAGAACCGTGGCGGAGCAGGAGGAGGGCATCCGAGGCGCCATGGAGGAGCAGAGCCGGGTGAGCAGGCAGGTTCTCGGCGCGTCCGGGCAAGTGAGCGAGATAACGCAGCAGGTAAAGGGCGGCTCGCTGGAAATGCTCGAGGGGAGCAAGGAAGTAATTCAGGAAAGCAAGAACCTCGAGAAGGTGACGCAGGAGATAACCAGCGGCATCAACGAGATGGCCGCCGGCGCCGACCAGGTCAGCAGCGCGGTGAGCAACGTGAACGATCTGACCGGCAGGAACAGGGAGAACATTTCGTCCCTTGTGCGGGCCGTTTCGCAGTTCAAGGTTTAAAGCGCGGGAGCCGCTGGGTAAATCCAATTGGGGTTATTCAGCGGTTCCCTAACATTAGACCTCTTGCGAAACTCCATAAGTTCCGCAAGAGATCCTGCCGCTTTGCCAGCCAGAGGCGCTCGCCTCCGCAATGAGTCGGCTCGCATATTTTAGAGGCTCGCATGTTCAAACGTTTTTGGAGCAAAATTCTCGTTCCAAGCATCGGGGTAATGATGCTCGCGCTGGTTCTCGTCGTCGTGTATACGTCCGTGTCCGTCCGAAACCTTGCCGACGAGCTCGCGGAGGAAAGAGCCTCGATGATCTCGCGGGCCACGCATTTGCGCCTTGACGATCTGGCGGCTCTGTCAGCGCTGGCCGCTCAGTTGGCAGCCCAAAGCGACGTTATCGCCGACATCGTCATAACCTATGCCGACACCCAAGTCGTGGACAGAGTCGCGCTGCTGGCGTACCTGGAAGGCAGAAGGCAGGAAATCGGCGCGGGCAACCTTTTGGTGCTTGACACCCAAGGGTACTGCGTCATCGGGACGAACTTGCCGGAGGCTTACGGGGACAACATGGCAATAGGCTCAGCCAACGTTCGGGCGGCCCTGCAGGGCGAGACCGTGACCGCGTTCGGCATCGGCGCGCTTGTCACCCGCATGTCGCTTTCCACTTACGCGCCGATAATATCCGGCGGCGAGCAGATCGGCGTTTTCATAGCGCGCATCGTCATGAGCGAGGATGCTTTTGTTGACAGGTTTGCCGACGTGTTTGATTCGCATGTGGCAATCTACGCGGGCACCGAGGTTGTCGCGACCACCATGCGGGACGCGACCGGCAACCGCGCCTTGGGCGAGGAGGCGGATCCCCGCATCGCCCAAACCGCGCTCGAGCGGAACGAGGTATTCAGGGAGCTCATGCTGGTTGACGGCGCGCCGCATCATGTGTACGTCTTTCCCGTGCATAACGTGGCGGGCGCCCCAATAGGCATGTTCTTCGTGGCGTTCTCCCACGAGCGCGCGATCGCCGCCGCCAGGGCGCAGCAGATCAACATGATTCTCATCGGACTCGCGGGGCTTGCGCTTGCCGCCGTCGCGATGTTCCTGTTCGCCATCAAGCGAAGCCGCTCAACCTTCTGACGCGCAGCCTCAAGGACATCGCGAGCGGCAACGCGGATCTGACGAAAAGGCCCGGCAGGGACGAAATCTGGCTAGCCAGCCCTTGACGGAGCGGAACTCAGTTGCGCGCGACGCGAAAGCCAAGATTATCGCTTCCGTAGCCGGGGATGCCATCAGACCGAATCGCCGAACGAGATCCCTCGGGCGGGCTGAACCAGCTTCCGCCGCGAACCACGCGAAAGCCGCCAGAATCCGCCCCCTTGGGGTCGGTCGCCAAGGCCGCTTCAGGCGTCCCCCACCAGTCCCAGACCCACTCCCACACGTTTCCGTGCATGTCGTACAGGCCCCAGGCATTGGGCGCTCTTCCCCCTGTCTCGCGCGTCCTGGACTCGCTGTTGCCGGAATACCACGCGTAATCGCCAAGGCTGGCTGCGTCGTCCCCAAAGCTCCACCGCGTCGCGGTTCCTGCGCGAGCGGCGTATTCCCATTCGGCCTCCGTTGGCAGGCGGAAGCCGCTGGCGTTCCAGTCCGCCGTCACCGCGTCCCATGCGGCGTTTCTTTCGGTCGGCACCCTTGAATGCAGCCATGCATCGGGATCGGTATTGCTTACGCCTTGCACGCTGTACACTGGCTCAAGCCCCTGCAAAATGCTGAGCCTGTTGGCGAACGCTATCGCGTGATACCAGCTCACTCTTTCCACGGGGCGCCTTGGCTGCGCTTCCCCGGCGGCGGGCGAGCCGGAAAAACGGCTGGGGTTGTAGCCCATCACTGCATAGTACTGCTCCTGGGTAACCTCGCGCGCGCCCATGAAAAAGCCCCCGGTCAGCGTAACCATGCGCTCCGGCGCGGGCGACCAATAGGGCATGTCGTCGTTCTGTCCCATCGTGAAGCTGCCGGGCGCTATCCACGCCATTTCCATGACGACTCCGCTGCCTATGTCCACCGTTATCGCGGCTTCGCGGCCTGCGTCCGCCGTTACCGTGGCTTCGCGGCCTGTGTCAGCCGTGTCTACGACAACCGTTACTGCGGCTTCGCGGTTTATGTCAGCCGTCGCGGCGGCGGGTTGCTCGCGCCCATTGCTCGCGGGATCGTCCGTGGCGCAGCTCGCCAGCGCGAAGATCGCCATAACGGCGGCGCCAATCGAGATCTTGAAGCGCGGGCTGAGGTTCACGTAGATCAAGCCCGCGATCATAATCGCCGCGAACAAAGCCCACGACGCGATCAGCGCGACGACCGGAAAGAAGCCCAGCAAGATCGGCGCGCACGCCGCCAGCAGGACGGCGGACGGGAGCGCCAGAACGACGCGCCCGATGAATCCGCTCATCGCCTTCGCGTCCCATTTGGCCCGCTCCTCCTCGCTCATCGTGTTGTACCCCGCGATCAGGAAGTTCGCTTTCCCGGTCTGGACAACCAGCCCAAGCGCCAGGCAAAGAATCCCTCCGAAAAAATTCGCGGCCGCCACCCCAAAGTCCATGCCCTCTTCCTTCCCGCGCCGCGGCAAGCCTGGCTTGCGCAGATCGCCGCCAACGCGGCTCTGTCGCGACGCAATAATCTTCCGCGCGTCGCGCCGCGCCAAAAACGCGCGCACGCAACCATGCGAAGCCGCAAGGCGAGCAAGCGCCCCGCCTACTCCATCTTCAGCGAGTCCAGCCTCTCCAGCGCCCAGAACGTGTACTTGCGGATGCGCGAGTCCGGATCCTCCTTCAGCTTCTCGAGGATCTCGCGGCCTTGGTCGCTGTCAAGGCGCTCCAGCGCCTTGACCACGCAGACGCGCACCTCCTGGTCCGGATCCTTCGCCGCGACCACCAAGCCGCGGAACGCCGGCAGCGTGTCCATCAGCGAGAGCTGGTACGCCGCCTCCCGGCGCGGCCCCACGTTCCTGTGCGACAGCTTGCGCTTGAGCCTGTCGATGTAGCCGGACTCCTCCAGTATCCTCACGAGGTAGGGCTTGAGCGAGGCGACCTCGTCCTTCAGGATGTCCACGATGCGCGGCTCCGCGTCCTTGCCCTGCGCCTTGAACACGCCGATCAGCTTCTCGCGCAAAGGCGGCTCCGCGTCCTTGAAAATCTCCAGCAGCAGGTTGATGTCCTTGCGCGAGGTGCGCGCCGCGAGCGCGCTCTGCGCGTGCTCGCGGAACTCGTCGGAGGAATTCAGCACGTCCATCAGGATTTGGATTCCCTCCGCGCCCTTCGCCTGCCCAAGCCCGAGAATCACGCCTATGCGCACCGTGTCGGTCTCGTTCTCGTTCGCGACGACCGTCTTCAGGATCTCCATCGCCGCCGGGTTGCCGTGCCTTGCTATCGCCTCCGCCGCGGCGAAGCGCACCCTCTCGATCGGGTCGCGCAGCATCGACGTCTCCTGGTTGATGAGCTTTATCTCCTCGAAGCCAACGAGCGCCGTGATCGCCGCGACGCGCACGTCCGGGTCAACGTCCGACAGCGCCGCGCGGATTTCCTTCGCGAAGCTGGAGTTGCGCACCGTCGGCAGGATCGTCATTATGGAGGCGCGCACGCGCGCGTCAGGCGACGCGAGAAGCAGGCGAGCCTTGTCCTCGAACATCTCGTCCGGGTAGTCGGCGAGAAGCGCCGCGAACTCCATCGCCTCTTCCGGCGTGAAGGTAGGCAGCGTCTCGAGGATGCGCTGGAGGCAGAACGGCAGGTGCAGGCGCCCCATGATCTTGAGCGCGGAGACGCGCACGGCGCGGGGGTTGTCCGCGCGGCTGCCGTTGAGGATCGCCAGGATGCCCGGCAGGACAGAGTCGGGGCTGAACGCGCCGAGGACGCGCACGAGCTCCTCGCGCGCGGGGAAATCGAGGTTCGCGAGAAATCGAAAGAGGATCGGCGCGTACATCGACTCCGCGGTTCCGGGCAGCGCGGGGAGCAGAAGCTCGAGGAACGGGCGGTCGCCCTCCCTGCGCGAAAGCTCCTCCGCAAGTATCTCGTGCGCCCGCGCGTTCCCGCTGTTGGCGATCGCGGAAAGCGCCTTCTCGTAGATCTCCGCGTTGGACGGCTCGATCTTGCCGCCGTCGAAGAACGCGAACGCCTTCTTCGCGAGCGCGCAGATGTCCTCCTGCGTCCCGCGCTTGCCGGAGAGCAGGCGCGCGACCACCAAGAGCGGCGCGCCGTCGCCGACCGGAAAGTCGCGCAGGAAGCCGGACGCGTTCACGTCCAGCGCCTTGCCAAGCACGTTCACGCAGTGGTCAAGCCCGCTGGAGTCGTCCAGCGCGCACTTCGCGAGGTTCGCCGCGAGAATCCCGCACCTGTCGAGGAACGCCGCCGAGTGATAGCGCAGCTCCCTGTCGAGGTTCTCGGTCTCCATCGTCGCCATCGCGAAGGTCCTGTCCTCCTGGCAGTCCGGATCCAGAAGCTCCAGGACGCGGGCGCGCTCCTCCGGCGCCATGTCAACGTCCTTAGGGCTGTACATGTCCATGAACTCTCTCGCGATCCTCGAGCGCGCGGCCTCGCGCACCTCGTACACCGGGTCGCGCGCGAGCTTGTCCCAAAGCACCTCCCAGACGCGCGCCCTTTCCACCGCCTGGCGCCCGGCGCCGAAGCTGCCCGTCAGGATCTTCCGGGTGAGCGGGTGCGAGTCGGAAAGCCCGTCCTCCATCGTCTTGAGCGTCAGCTCGGAGTCGTCGAGGATGAGCAGCTTGTACGCGAAGTAGCGCGCGTGCCACTCCGGATCGCTGGCGATCTCGCGCAGGAGCGCCGCGTGCCCGATGAAGCGCGTCTTGCAGAACGACGGGTCGAAGCTCTCGCCCCTGCACGCGTCGGCGAGCAGGCGCAGCACTTTCTCCTCGCCCTGCGCGCGCGCCCAGTCGAAGAAGAACGCGCGCAGGCGCGGGTGCGCGGAAGCCGCGAGGAACGCCCTGAACGCCATTTCCGGCGGGCAGTAAAGGAGCACGCGCCGTATTCCCGCGACGTCGGGGGAGGCTTCGAGCGCGCGCGCCCACTCGTCCGCCAGCCCGGTGCGGCGCGCGACCTGCGGCCCCATCTTGCGCGAGTACCTTTCCATGCGCCTGGAGTAGCGCGCGAGCTTGCGCGCCGGGTAGCGATCCCGGAAGCTCTCCAGCGCGGCCTCCGCCGCCGCCTCGTCGCTCGCCGCGACGAGCTTCCTGAGCCGGGACTTGAAGACCCGCGTCATGACGAACCACGGGACGAACGCGCACAGGAACGCAAGCGCGACCGCGGCGCCTGCAAGCGCGGGCGCCGGCAGCGCGGCTAAAAACTCAAACATGGCAGAGCCTCCACAATTTTATTTCGCGCCCAGGACGTTGTACGTCTGCAGGGGCTTTTCCTTTCCCTTCACGCGCACCATCGGCTTTTCCTCGAGGCGGAACCTGTCCTCGATAAGCTTGCGCGTCTCGTCGGAGATTATTATCTCGTCCGCCTCCGCGACGTTCTCGAGCCTGGCCGCGAGGTTCACGGTGTCGCCTATCACCGAGTAGTCCATGCGCTGCTCGCTCCCGAGGTTGCCCGCGACAAGGGGGCCGGTGTTCACCCCGATCCCGACGCGCAGGCGCGACGCGTCGTTCTTGAAGAACTTGCGGCTGCGCGAGCGCACGGTTTCCTGTATCGCCAAGGCGCAGCTCACGGCGTTAACCGCGTCCTCCTTGCCGGACGCGAGAGGCACCCCCCAGATCGCCATAATGCAGTCGCCTATGAACTTGTCTATGTATCCCTTGTGCCTCAGAACCTGCTCCACGGCCTCGCCGAAGAAATCGTTCAGCACGTCCACGATTTTCTCCGGCTCCCTTTTGGCGGAGAAGCTCGTGTACCCTCGGATGTCGGCGAAGAACACGGTCGCGACGCGCTTGTCGCCGCCCAGGTTGATCTTGTCCGGCGACTCAAGCAGGCTCGCGACGACCTCCTGCGACATGTAGCGGCTGAACATGTCCTTGATGACGCGCCTTTCCTCGCTGACGTCGCGCACGGTGCGCTTCAGCTCCTGCTCCAGCGTCTGGTTGGTGAAAAGCATCGTCAGGCCCTCGCGTTTCCCGCGCGGCGTCCGAAGCGGCGTCACGTTCAGCGAGAAGTCCATGTCCTTGCCGTCCCTGCGGTAGATTCCCTCGAGGCCGATGATTTCCTTGCCCTCGACCAGGCTTTTCACTATCGTCTTGACGGCCTTCGACGAGAGCGAGTCGCGGAAGGCTTTCTCGAGGTTGCGCCCCAGGTCGTCCTCGCCAAGCCCCATGACCTTCGCCGCCGGCTCGTTGAAGTAATAGATGTCGCCCGCCGCGTCGGTCGTTACGACCATGTTCGTCATCGAGTTGAAGACGTTTTCCTGGTAGCGCTCCAGCGAGTCGATTTTCTTGGAGGACGCGCGCGTCTCGTCCAGAAGCCGCGAGGTTTGCATAGCGCCGCCCGCGAGCTTGGTGTACGAGTCCAGAAAGTGAAAGCGCTTGCGGCTGAAGTGCCCCGGCGAGCGCGAGGCGACGAACAGCGCGCCAATCTCGCGCGGCGGGCTGACTATCGGCAGCGCCATCGCGCTTTTCATGCCGGGGTTTATGATGGTCTCACGCAGGAAGGCCGGCTCCTTGCGCGCGGGGATCTCGCCCGGGCCGCGCGCGTTGTTGTATACGACGGCCTCCTGGCACTCGCGCAGGAAGCGCGCCAGCTCGCTCCCGCCCGAGATCGTCTCCGGCGCGTCGTGCCTTCCCCGCTTGTAGTTGAGCTTGAAGTCGCTGAGCTTGTCCTCCGGCTCTTTTAATAGGTAGAAAGCCGTCAGGTCCGCGTGGGAGACGTCCTGCGCCTGCTCGACGAAGGCGGCGACCATGTCCTTGAAGTTCCTCTCGCGCGCAAGAAGCGCCCCCGCGCGCACGAGATCCCGGTCGTCGGGCAGGCCGGCGTCCGCCGCCTCCTCGGGAGGCGCGGCCTCGCCTTTGAAAAAAGGCGCCAGTCGTTTTGCAAGCGTCATCATAACGTTCTTTAAATTATACCCCGGCGCGCGAAAGTTGGCAAGGGAGAAATTTGACCACCCGCAGGCGGCTAGGGAACCGCCGATTATTTAGCGGGAGCGGCGGTTCCCTCGGACTAAAGTCCGATGACATCCGCTCGCTGCGGCTTTCACGCGCAGCCAACGGGCGCAAAGGTCGTCCGCGAAAAAACCGCGCTCCCGACGCGCGCATTCGCAAGAGAAAAAGCATTTGCGGAAAAAAGGGAGCAGAGGCGTTGCCGCGCGGCAAGCCTCTGCCTGCTTGTTTTTGAGCGGCGCGCTTATTGGCGCATAAACGCCATGTTGCCAATAATCAACGTCTGCCCGTCACTGGAAATACGGAAATAAAATGAAGATCTTACCCCATCGTTGTACAGAATTATCATGTCACCAGCGGCAGCCCAATGAGTAGGAGGTGCATGACGCAGACCAGCAGTAGAAATAGCACCAACACCACCAAGACTAAGATAAGGCAATCCTGACGTGGTTCCATCCGAATTAAAAACGACAGTTGAGCCGCCATGCAAATTTGCCCACCTGCCCACCAATCGCTGCTCGTTGCCGCCAGCACCCGTGCCAGCGCCTTCGCCGCCAACGCCCGTGCCAATACCATTGCCGCAACCTACTACCAAAGCGCTGAGCGCCAGCACCATTGCGAGCAGTCCAATCGCGAATTTCCTTGCCATAACTTCCTCCAAAATAACGAACCGCGGTGTTAAAGCCTCCGCAGGCTTGGTTTTGGCTTCATACGAAACCAAATGGAAGCAAGACCGCGAGAAAAGCCGCAATGTCTGAAATGGCCTCGCTTCCGTTAAGGCAGATAATAGCATACTTTACGGCAAGTCATCAAGTCCCCTGCAAACATAAAAAATGGTTTTAAGCGTAGGGTTGTGAGCATGACAAGTCTGAGATCGGTGCTGGCTTTTAACATGAAGCTGCAAAGGCAGGTTCTGGGGGTTTCCCAGAAAAGGCTGGCGGCGAGAGTGGGCACATCGACCCATTACATCGGGATGATCGAAAGCGAGAAGAAGTTCCCCACGCCGGAAATGCTGGAGCGCATAGCCGCCGCTCTCGACATCGACGCGCCGGCGCTCTTCTCGACGAAGGCGTACCCCGCGCCCGGGGACGGGACCCTGGAGGCGTTTCGGCGCGATCTCGCCAGCGACATCGAGCAAGCGAT
>Ga0209755_10008115_pt1 | contig 11281 bp, 10 predicted proteins | sample TergutCo191P1_FD_187301 | JGI IMG/M metagenome (GOLD analysis project Ga0209755, IMG submission 187301) | Cornitermes sp. P1 segment gut microbial communities from Petit-Saut dam, French Guiana - Co191P1 (SPAdes) (version 2) | ecosystem: Host-associated > Arthropoda: Insects > Digestive system... | reverse complement strand
ACCTTCACTCCACCCTCTCACTCGAACCCATTCATGAGTTTATTTATCGCTTAACAGCAACATTCTCCCACAACTGCTCCACAAACCCCATCCCCCTCGTTTGCCAAATAGGGAATTATACTTTACCTGATCTCCGCGTGCAGTATAGAAAATATATACACAAACGGACCAAACACCTACTATTGTAAACCTTTCCCCCAGCAGCTACGGTGTTTTTTATATAGTACCTATTTTTCACTGCCGATACCTTTACGTGTTTCACACGCACATACATGAATATTCAAAGTGATACTCTTTTAAATTGGTTGTTGGAAAAATTTGTTACCTCACATGTATTGTATGAATATCTGAGCAATAAATCCCAAATAAAATAAAAAATAAATAATCAGCTCCGTCGTCACTATACAATACGACGCAGAATATTCTACAAACACCACCCAGCTCTCAGCTCACGTTACAAATAATACAAGTACAATAATCCAAGTCCGTGCACATCGGCTAATTATACAAGATGTGAACTGATACAATTTTTACTTAATTTTAATCCACTCTATCACAGCATATCAATGTGACAATTTTATATACTAAATTTACTTACAGCTCTCTACAATAAGAACTTCGATATATCACATCACAAGGTAGCAAAAATTCAAGGCTGTTAAAAAATATTGACAATGATGTAAATGGGATCCCATAAAACTTTACATTTTATATACACTATATGTAACCAGCCTTTTTAAGTCTTGTATAGCATTGGCCTTATTATTGTCCTAATGACCGAAACTGGTAGCCAGTAATGCAATAAAACACTGTTGTGTTAGAATGAGTACATATTTATTATTATAACCACCATACATTAATACACCAATTATTTCACCACATTCACTTTCCCCATGCAGTGCTCACCATGAAACTGAAATTCACTGTGTGGAAAGTACAGAATTCAATAAATTAGCCCTCCGACATTTGGGGTGTTAGTCACTTGCATAGTCACAGGTGTCAACAGTAATTCACAACTCTCCCGAACAATACCATTCCTGAACCGCAGTACCATGAAACCATACTGAACATCACAACAAACATAAACTCCCCTGGGCATGGAAAAACTGAACGCAGCATCATCAGGCATTTTGCTATTTAAAAAGCATTTTTCCTGTCTTTGATGAAAATGAAATATGTTATCCTTATTAATATATCACCCTGAACATAAACTGTTTGAAAATTTATAAGGTTGTAGCAACAGTGGTCTAACAGGTAATTTAATAATTCCTACCTTAAAATTCTTGCTTGTAACTGAAATAAAATATGTTACAAACAAATAAATAAGCAATAAAATTACTTTATTGTGTGGTAGGCCACTTTCTGTGCTACTGAAAGATCATTGTGTAGGCCCACATAGAATGAAGTGGCAGGTCTCGTGTTTCAGACACCTGTATGGGCAGATTACGGGATAATACTTGAAGTTAAACCACAACTGCTTTCGTATACAGTACTTCCAGTTATCCCTTACTAAATTCTATATAACACACACTAATCGAAACATAATTACAAACAATGAATGAAAGAAGAAATGAATGTATGAACAAAAAAGCGGCCCAAAACAAGTGAGTGTTAGTGCCTGATATACAATGTCTGCTATAAAACACACATGAGAAGGTTCAAATAGAGGTGGGTCACTGATTGCCAAAACAAAACAAACTGGACAAGATACGTGCTCTTTTTATCAAACAATGCTTATAATGACCTAAATTATTAGTGGGAAATTTCTGTCACTGCTTCTATATTTGTGGTGCACAAATAATAAATGTGTATTCTATAGGGATATCTGTCTCAGCTGCTAGTTTAGGGTTATCAAGGTCCCCTGATATGCTGTCTGGAGCATCCGCAGTTTCTACTAGTAATGCTGAAGGACCAGGACATTGTGGATCACTGCATATAATTGAAGTTGATGGATTAGGAGACGAGATTAGGGTATAACACTGTTGTCATATATAGACATTCTTTGAGGCTTCTTTTAACATGTTGTCCAGATCTTTGCAACTGCCAAAGTATCAGCTTTGAAATTAAAGAAATGTTGCTGCAACACTTTTCTAATTTGTGCAGTTGACGATTCCACTTTTGTGAGATATAATGCTGTATCCATGAGTATTTGGATCCCTAAGGGACAAGGTAATTTTTTGTGGTAACCCACACTGCCTTGATATGCAAGGATCTGTTTATCCACTGACACAACATCCCATTCCAGAAGAATGGGATCTTCGATATAACAGTAGTGACATAAGCCACTGTCACTGAGTCATGTAATGCTTCTGTAAATGTCTGTTCCTGAGAATGGCAGAAGGTCTTGGTAAACGGTGAGGGACACAGTCACTGTGTTTACATGTCTGTCTCCAGTATCACCACAGGTTCCATCATTTAAGTCTATTAATAGTGGAAATCAACTTCCTTCCAGTGTCTTTGGTGGTCAATGGGGTATGGTGGAAAGTGAAGTAGACAGTGTGGTCCTACATTTAACATACCAGCTGTTTTTCTAAAAATAAGACATAAAAAAATCTCTGCAGAGTCTGTAAAAACTTTCAAAATTTTCAAACCACAAATATGGGACATACCACAGGAAGTGGGCTCTGTACCCACAGCAATTTGGGCCCTCGGGTTGCGGATGGATGAAAGGTCTCTTATATGGAGGGTAGCGGTGAATATATTGAAAAAGCAGTTGCATACAGCTCACAAGGAGTAGTCATCAAGCTTGGCTGTTGGGCAAGGTGCTAACTACTCCTCACCACAAAAACTGGCCTTTTTAGAAAGACATACATGTGCCTCAGGCCTGGACTGATTCTTTAGTATGATCTAAGCATGGGAGAAGGTCATGAGATTTTGCACATGGAATGTAAGGAACATTTATAGGTCAGGTTCACTTACAACAATAGCCAGGAAATTAGCAAAGAATAAATTAGGTGTTTTTTTGTGTGTGTGTGTACAGGAGGTGTTTGCTGGGAGGAAGGGGGAACTGTAAGAGGAGGGGATTATGTTTTATACCTTGGAAAAAAGAACAACCATTAATTGGGAACAGGATGGTTTGTACAAAACAGAATATTATAGGTAACTAAAGGAGTAAAGTTTGTTAGTGATAAGATGTCATACATAGTTCTGAGAGGTAGCTGGTGTAATATTGTTGTTTTGAATGTACATATATCAAACCAGAGGAACAATATTGATTCAAAAGTCTGTTTTATGAGCAATTACAGAATGTTTTTGTCATTTTCCTAAGTACCATATGAAAACTCTGTTAGGAAATTCTAAAACAAAATTGTATGTTTTCCAACAGACAGCTGGGCATGAGTCTGTATCAGGATATGTAATGATAATGGGGTTAGAAAAATACGCTTTGTCACATAAAAAAATCTGGTTGTCAAGAGCAGGATGTTCTCACACCAAAACATCCATAAATACACCTGGAACTCTCCTGAATATTTCTCCAATAATTTAACCCTTATGATTATTTATTTACAGAATAGTAAGTGTGAAAACACTATGCTGCTCAAAAACTATGTTAATGTGGATATTTCCCTGAAACTGAAGATTGTGAACTACAGTCACCAAAATTCAATCATCTTATATTCAGCTAAGCAAAGCACAGTCTCCTGTCATTGTTGCAGTAATAGTTGAATTTTACTGTATATACACACACACACACACATATATATATATATATATATATATAAAGTTGCACCGGCAGGTTTACCCCTGGGAAAGACTCGGTATGCATTGTATAGGAGGTTGGGTAGGCTCCAGGGCCAGTGTGGACGGGTGCGGAAAATCCCCCCCACCAGGATTCGATCCCCCGACATTCCACCCCATACTGAGTCGCTATTGAGTGCAGTATCCCGGCCCACATATATATACATATATGTATATATACCAGTGTAAATAAACAATAATATTATAATTGCTGTAATACAACATATTTTGTTAGTGAAGGAAAATACAAAAGAACCATAGGTGTAACAAATTGACACCAAAATGGTGAAACACATCAAAAAGTTCTGCACACTGAAAAATTTTACATGAGATGTGAATTTTCTAAACCATATTAGGTATCAACTAAGTTAGTCAGTTACAAAATTAACCCTACCTTACGGTGCACATGGACAGCAGCTAAATACCCTGTTATACAAAACCAAACTGAAATGGTTAAAATGGTACAAGCAGTCTGTCCTGTCAACTTTGAAAAATGTCATAATTTATAGTGAGCCTTCTAAATGAAATCTTGCTCAACTGCAATAACAAAACATCATTTATCCAAAAATAAACAGATACATATTTCCCAATGTATCAAAAATATATGTACAGTTATTGCTCCTCACAACTTTATCGTCAGTTCACATGCAGCAACTTTGCAAGCCTGTAAAAAATATACATACTCAGTTCCCATGGGGACATGAATGGAACATTGGAAAAGAAGTATTTTACATTTTTCTGGCAACTTATATGACCCATGAATAGACAAACACTATTTGTTTGGAGGAGCAACATTGCCAATAGCTGGAATTATCTGACAATAGATGTCAATACCCTTCAGGAACACATCTTCATTGAGAAATTCATCATGATCATGAAGCAGTACTGGAGTCTTATTCATTGGAGAGAATCCCAGAGCAGGTAAACCAACCTAAAAATAAACATTATCAACTTCCAAGCCCTTTGAGGAAAAACCACACAAGCCATTCTTGTATTCCAAATATATACAGTAAAGTGGAATCATCTTCATACATGAGAAACTGTCTGTACTCTATATATTGTTATACATCCACCATTCTTCCTCCCTAAAAATGAATGAATAGTACACGTAAATATTTCTACTCTGTGGCCTAAAAGTAAAGTGCTACCACTTACAACTCAAAACACTTACACACAATTACTGACACTCTTCCAAATGCCTGAAGAATGGAAAAGACTCTCACATTGAAAAAAAGATTACAACTGCTTACTATGACCACTAGTCAATATCAGTAAAAGCAATCCAGGTAATGAACATTCCAGACTCGATGTAGGGAAGCAGACTGTCAATCCCAACTATGTTGTAAGGTATACTATCGCATAGTTTTATTGAAAAAGTATCAAGAAAGGTATACAACAGGAGTGGAAATGCATGCAACAGGAAAGTGTGTTTAATGATTCTTGTCAGGAACACCTTGTTATTACACGTAAAGTCCATTCAAAATACACAATACATAATTTCGGACTTACCTCTCTCAAGTAACGGATATCTGTGCCTCCTGGAAATATTATAGGCTTCAATTCTAGCTTCCTAAAATACAGAAAATAAAATCTCATACACCGTGGTTTGTACATTGTGTTATGAACCATATGAACTATAAATAATAAACATAACAATGATCACAATCCTGTTTATATCATTATTTAAAGTATAATATGCTACATGTTGCAGACTTTTATAGCCATCATCAGGTATATCAAATTAAAAAATACTCTAAGTATAGAACAAATGAAACAGTAATTTTCATTTCATTATTCTATCATTAAAAATTGCTTATTTCATATACCTGATGAAGACCATAAAGGCTAAAAAATATAATCTTTAACATATTAAATGACCATATATACAGAGATGTGATGGTGTATTCTTTATTTCTAGTTTAAAACCATATTATTTCAGAATGTTATTAAAAAGGATTTCCATTTCTATTCATGCCCACTTCTCACATGGATGTGTACATACCATGTGTAATAAATCAAGAAGGAGACATGCTGGACACATCACAGACACAACTACAGTATTTCAAATGGGACACACTTATAAACACCGCTGTTAAATCTAATCCATGAGGCAGAGCTGTCAGCCAAATATTTGCGGAGATACAAACAAATGTGCACTTAGATCTTTAAGTAACTTGGGTATAACAACAAATAAACGCACTGAAATGTGCATGAGGCTGTATAATGAAACTTGGATATTACATTTATGAAGTGACAATTTAAAATAATGTAATATAAATTCAAAGAAAATTTATGTGGCTACTGAAATTCAGTACACTATACCAACACCGTATTACTTGCAACATGTAAATCTAATTCAATATATTGGCATAAAAATAAAATCTAGCTAATTTCTTTCACATGTTCATTAAAATAACATGTTGCCATCTGCAGCACTGTACACACCTTGTTCTCAACAGACAGAGTGCGGCCATTACATTTTCATTATATGCACACAGCAGACATTTTTCATGTCATCCAATGTGTGTACTACCTTTATTGCTGGAAAGTATCTAATGCTTCAGTATCCCTATTGAGTAACAGCATTGTCTGTTTCTTTCGCTAACCTTCACAGTAAGGGCTGGAAAATTCTGTAAACCTAAGCACAATAACTCAAGCAAAACACTGAGTGGCAGGAAGTTAAATCATTACTCTGTAACTTTTCAAATATTCAGCATATATAATTAATTTCAATAAGAACTCACATATCGTCACAAGCACTCTTGAAAGCAAGCCACCATGGATTGGAACTGTCCAGTTTGGTCACCTGAAATTTTGGGTCCTTCTGCACAATCTCAACATTTGTGCCAGGCCCAGCTTCAGAACACCATTTATTCACCATATCTTCAAACTCTGCATGATCAACTGTCACAGCCAATCGTACATCAAACTCTACTACAAATTCTGGAGGAACAACATTAGACTGAACACCACCCTACAAAACAAAAATAAAATTTCAGCATCTTATACATTTTGTTCCACCCAACAATGCCTTCAGTTTGAATTTTGTTTATTTTGGAATAACCTGTCACTAAAATAAAACTGGCACTCTAAAAGACTTTCCATGTATGAGATCTGAGTTAATATGGTGGTGAGATTTCAGATTGTGGCCTTCTGAGAACAGGTAAACCTTTTAACACCTGGCACAAATAATCACAATGGTTACTCCTGACAGAAATTAGGAACTTTACAAAAATTACAATTATTTGATGGATATCCTTGTATTTGCCTCAATTTTTCAAATCTGTTTAACTCAGAAAATCAATTTTTCCTCATTTAAAATATTCACTCTGTTGCCCAGTTGTCCTCTCCTGTGTATTCTGTTGCATGAGGTGGTCAAATTACTGTCCCTAAACTAGCTATGTCCCATTTACTGAATTATACCACACAGCCGTGTGAATGACAACCACTATTTTGTGGGACCACACCATCTTCACTTTCAGGGCAACGTATATTTCCACACTGAAGATAAAGGCAGAATGTGCCAGAACACTACAATCTAAATTTTTTCCGCATTAATCCTTTGGCACCTAACGCAATTTATATCTTTTATGCAACCTGATGCTGAAGATGTGGAATGTCAGATTAAGGTAAGAGCGCTTAATAGACTTCCATATACAGATCTCACTTAAAACTTCATTTTCTACAGTCCCATCATGGCAATTATTACTGACATCAAAGGGATAGTACAAGCTGTGTTTAAAATTGAGCATGCTAGCCAGACCTTCCACTCTGTAACTCTTACATAAAAGCAATTTTAAGGAAAAGGTCTGCAGAATGAAGCCCAGTACAAGGAACATATTTAAAGGATGACATATAGCAAGAACTTCTAGACCAGGTTTCTTAACATTTTATGTGACATGGATCACTTTGGAAGTTTGGTGAAAACTATCTATTCTTCTCAGAGAAATGTATTTAAATACATTAAATAGAGATAGTAAAATTTAATTAAGTAACAAAAATTTTGGGGGTCTATAGACCGTAAATTACTTCGTTGCCTACATTGCATATCAAATGAAAATCTAAATTTCAGCTAATGGTTATGGAAAATAAAGTTGCAAATTTTTTCCATCCAAATTCATGTACTCCCTGGAACCTATACATTGGCCCCAGTTTAAAAACTGCTGTACTAGACATTCCTGCAAAGAAAATGTAAGCATGAGTAGCATCCTAATCAAACTGAAGAAGTCTACATGTTGTGAGGAAAGACCAATTACATCATGTTCCAAATATAAGCAAGTTATTTTACTGTTTCTATGGAGTAATCATTCACTCACACAAGGAAAACCTTGCAGCATTTGGTGGCAAGTCATGCAGCTCCCAAAAGCAGCCACAAAATAACAGGTACATTCTAACTTGTAAGTGGACACAGTGTAGTAACATTCATGCCAAAGGGATAAGAATTTTTCATACATGAGAATATGCTTTTTTACATCACTAACAGTGTTAATGCTGGATGTTAAACAGATGTGTATATTTCACATTATGCTTATCTAAATAACGTCAGAGCCAACTACATTTACCATGCAAATTTCAAAACAGGAATTTTCTTAGTTGTCAATATTATCTGAATTATCCACGTAAAAACAAATTCAGAGTTTGAAAAAGTTTTATCCAAAACATACGTAAAAATACTTCAGTATGCAAGTCTGCTCTAGAATTATTTAGTCCATATCAATAACAAATACAACCCCATTTTATACAACATTTCAAAAGACGCATAAGTTCGGATAAATGTGATAGAAACACCCACCTTGACACTTAATCAAAAGAAATTCTGCCTGTAACCAAAGAGAATTTCATGAAACTGAACTTGGTATTGAACCTAGAAATTCAATCACTTTTCTAACAGCAACTCACATTCATAATGACTTACATCCCAAGCCAACACCAAACTATGTAATTAGACTGCATCACCACACTGATCTATTAATTTGTTGTACTTACCACACCATCCTTACTGATAATTGCAGACATGAAACAAAGATGCAACAATTCCTTAATTTCTATTGCCTTAAACATTTCTATGTTTTGTGGCACACTCATCTAATGAGCCAATTCTCAGACGTGCCAAATAACCAATAACTCTGCCATCAAAATTCAAATGGCCACTACCGCACTGCAGGAAGATTTTCTGTTCACAGTGCAACATCATATTTCTTGAAATGGCCTTGAGAACATTATAAATGAGAGACAAAATTGTTCCAGTGTCTCAGCACTATCATGCGTTTCATCACGAAGGTAAAGACAGTATAGACATAACGATACAATATCCACCACAAAATTACATTAGAAACTTCACAAACTCCAATGACTGTAACTCATTGTTTCCTTTCCTTGGAAGATATCACTTCACACACACACACACACACACACACACATATAAACAAAAACAAGCAATAACAAATTATGTTGCCTAACACTTCTACTGTTCACTTCAGGTTCTTACAGTAAAACATAAAAACCTACAGAAGTTCATTCTAGAACGAAACAGAATTCTTTTTCCCATTCTGTGCTCTGAATTCTTGTCAAAAATTATATTGTAAGGATTCATAGCCTGAAACCTTGAAGCTGTGTTTATGAAGGTCAATCATTATCACCTTCAGTTGTGTCAGGTTCACAGTGGTGACATCACCAATAGTTAGACTTGGGTCGGAGTCCAACTTCTTCTTCTCTTGCTCTCGGAAGTTCATGAAACGTTCTACAATGATACGAACTTTCTCTCCTGCCGTATCAGGTAGCAGCAAAGAACCATGACCTGTAGTACCTGGGCAGTGCACCAACATCTCTGCAGAATTGAAAGCACAGATACCATTCCTTAAATTTTATTAACACTCACAGCAAATTTTAAAAACTCTCCTTTCACCCTACTCTGTAGCAGATTAAAATTTATATATTACATTTAGTGCTACTTTACTTTTGAACTCTCTTCACTATCCAGCGTTCAAAACCCAAAAATTGAGTACAACATATCGGACACAGGCTAAGACTCCACCAACAGTTAAACAAGTTAGAGCAAATGCTGTTCAGATGAGACCATTATTTGGGGCCCAGAGATTAAGTACAAAGAGCACTAGCTAATGGCTACAGTTCAGTGGCTGCTTCTCCACCATTTTATGTGAAAATGCAGACTGGGCCTATCTGTCTATGAAACAATGGGTGGCCCCATCATGAGGGTTATTCTGCACATTAACCTTCTGGTGCCGGAATTATTTTTTTAATTTTAGCACATCCTGTATATAAAATGTGAATAATACAGGAACCAAATTCTTTATAATTATGAAAGAAACTGCATTTTGAAGAGGAAAAAAACGAAGAGTATATACCAAGTTTAAAATATTCAGTATCTATATTTGTTGAATAAATATATAAAATGCAACTTTAGAGGTTAGCGGTGCGGTACGACCACTATAGTGGTCATTAGGCGTCAAAGGGTTAATAGTGTTATAAGGAACTGATAATAATGTATCCTGGTAAGTTGAGCAGACACAGTGGGCTTGTGCAGTGGTCAGCTTGTTTATCAGACTGCACGCCTTTCAGAGGGGGGCAGAGCAAAAGATAAACTTTAAAACTAACCACACCATTAGCAGGAGATATGCAACAACGTTACCACAAAGTGCTACTGTGTGATCTGTGTGTTGCTCCAAAACTGAATGTTCCTAAACATGTATTGCTTTGATGCCGTCAGTCATCATTTTGAACATTTCCACGACTTACAAAGCATTCAGTCACAGAGAAAACATCGGCTATCAAAGCTCAGATTTCCACTCCATCAAAAGGATTTATCTGATAAAACAAGTTGTTTGGAGGCAGCTTTTTACATTCTTATGTTTTATGTTTTTAATATTCCACTGGCATTTTCATCCAAAAAATTTATATAATACTAAGCATTAACTGACTGTTTTATTAGGCTGATATATATATATATATGTGTGTGTGTGTGTTTACGAATGAATATGTATGGTATTTTACTAGTGTGTTCCTAATATTACATTTCCATGCTAATGGCTAATGTAGGTGGCCGAAACATGTACCAGAATAATAATTAGTTTTGTGCAGTAGCTGGAAATAAAACTCGTATGTGTTTAATTACAATTTCAATAAGCTCCCAAGCAAATTTCATCCTTTGCACACCACAGTGTAGCATCATGAAATATCACAATACAATCTACTATCTATATACATCTATTGTACTGAGAACAATAAACAAAATACAAGAAGAACCCAATTTCTATTTAACGAAACCCACACACAAAAAAACAAAACAAACAACTAAATGAACAAATAAATAAATTCTAGTTTAAAAAGGTATTTACGCCAGGCACTCCGCTCTCCATAAAATATTGGAAACTGATCAGAGGGATTTGCCATGCCTTCATCCAGAGCAAAACCAACATTTAACTCAAGGAAGTCAGAGGTGTTGACAAACTTAGCCATGCCGTCCTTTCCACCAATCTCTTCATCTGAAATACAAAAGAATAAACTGAAATCATTCTAAAATTTG
>Ga0209755_10008114_pt1 | contig 11281 bp, 13 predicted proteins | sample TergutCo191P1_FD_187301 | JGI IMG/M metagenome (GOLD analysis project Ga0209755, IMG submission 187301) | Cornitermes sp. P1 segment gut microbial communities from Petit-Saut dam, French Guiana - Co191P1 (SPAdes) (version 2) | ecosystem: Host-associated > Arthropoda: Insects > Digestive system... | reverse complement strand
AAACAAGTCTGTATAGTGTTTCCATTACAACAGCACACCAAACAAGTCTGTATAGGAACATACATCCACTAATCATGTCAGAATCAACGGAAACATTAAATTTGCATTTTTTATAAAACATTTGGTTTTCTTTATTATTACTTCTAGGAATACATTACCTCTGCATTACAGAGGTAAGCCGTGCCACCAAAATTAAAAGAAAAAACTGGAAATTCATTAATAATGTGTTTGTTTCACTCTTTAATATGAATTTAAAAGAAATGTAAGTGACAAGAATGTTAACCATGCCTGTCAACAAATGTATCTCAGTGAAACACAATTTCCTTTTACTTCAGCCATTACAGTCACAAGATTAAGTATTTGTTAATCTTCTTAACCCTAAGACAGTCTTCTAATGGGACACATTTTCCTACCAGTTAAAACCAGGAGAAAATTATGCAAACAGTTTATAAAGAGCCAATGTTCTCATATTTCAAAACAATACAGACACATACCCTGAACACATTTCTTGACCTTTGTCCGCTTCCTGAACATCTTCCTCCTTTTCTTCTTAAGTTTCACTGGAATTTCTTCCGTGCCGGATTTTTCTGCATCTGCATCAGCCTCATTATCACTACAGGTCTGCCTTTTACCTCCAGGATATTTGGAATTGGGCAAAATATCAAGCTTTCTACAAAATGACTTCGTGTTTTCATTTGGTTTGACACTTGAACGTAACCTGCGACACACATCAGGGAAAAGTCAATGTTTACTTACAAATGCCCTTACCTCAAAGTGCAGAGAGCTTTTCACAGCAATATAAGTAAAGAAAAATGGGCCTGTTTTTATTACAAAATCAGTAATTCATGCAACAACAACCCTGACACAAAGTAAAACTTTGTAAGGAACAACAACCTACTGTGAAACATGAGGGTTCATGACTACCACAACAAAAACTGATCACTGAACCACATTCTGAACGGTGAAGTTGTACATGCTACAAAGGGACATCCAGGAAGGGGAGATATGGCTCCACTCATTCTTAACTTCACCACTAGATTGCTGTGAGTGGTCAGCCTCTTGTCCCAGCTGCTTTACTCCCGGGAAAAGAGCTGTCCAATAACCACTGAACAGCAGGCTGAGTGGGCCCCAAAACAGGTCTGGACACTTGAGAGAAGGGAAAAATCTCTTCCCCCTGCTTGGATTCAAACCCCAGACCACCCAGCCTGCAGCCCAGTCAGTATAATGACTATGGTATCCCATATGCTGTACTGCATCCTAAACCAGTTCAAAACACTCCATGTACCAATAACACAAGGACTAAATTCACTTGTTACAATTTACGCATATTCTCCCTTTAGAAACACAGAGACAGAAAGAACATATGTACATCTATGTGTGATGAACAGAGAGACAGATGGACGTAAGCTGCCTGTGATAACAATAGGTCCTTCAGACAGAGCTCAGACCCCAACACAGAATATTTCATATATATATACCTGATGTCAGAAAAGAGCCATCATCTGAAATGATGCATATTTCAATTAAAATGAGATGTTGGAAAGCAATCAATCGCTGTGTCAGTATAACACTTCATCACAAATTTTCAGACTTCTCTCTCTCTCCCTTATATCATGGTACATGGTCTTCCCACAGCAGTCAAGAGTTGACATGGTTGTTCAAGGAATTACAAGTAGTTATGGAACCCCAAGAATCATTGCTTTAATTTCAATAGCTCAATATGGACTCTGTCCTAACTGAAACTATATACAGGTATACCCAACAGAACATCTCCCTGTATTTTCCCAATAGAACACCTCTTTGTTGTTAATATATAATCTTCATAAAATGTACTTGTCTTTTAATATACAATGTTTTTCAGTCAATGTTTATATATATAAAAAAACTTAACATCCCAAAAATGCAATTCATTTTTAACACAGATGTGCAGGAAAAGTACTGAGTTATATCCAAAAATTGTACATGTTACTGCATACAAAGCAACTGTTTGTTAACAACATTGTCTGCTGATTGGCAAGTAATGTATTATGCATTATACAACCTAATGCGACAGTTTGTTACTTATATATAGGCATTTTACAGTGTTTAATGACATTTTAGGAAACTGGTTGGGGGTTTTAGGTTGATACTGTAATGCCTCTAAACTTTTCCCGTTTAAAATAATGGGAAATAGGCTTCTGGCTAGCGTTTTCACACAGAATGCCTCTTTTCAGGAACAGATTACTAACATTAAGTGCGAGATGGCTGTACAGTAAAAGTTGTGACATCTGGCACCTCTGGGACCAAAGAGTTGCCAGATATCATAATTTTGTAGATATCAGAATGTTATGCAGAATGTGTATCTTACTGTACCCTAGCAACCTCATAGAGAGGCTAACCATTTAATTTGTCCTCTAATATACTGTCTCATTTTCCCTGCTGCACTATCTATTCCCTCTCTGTCACTTTTACATAATATGGTGTCCACAAAATAAAAAAAAACCTACTGGCTGAACTCTTGGAATTTGTGCTGTGTGCATGTGCAGACAGTTGACGTAACAGTCAACTGTTAACAGGCCACTAGTCAATTTCTGGTAAACAGAGCTTTCTGAATCATCCAATGCCAGGTACGTCAGTCTCTACAGACAATTATGTAGTTATCTGACTGCACAGAAATAGCTACAGTTTTTAGAATGTCAATTATCTGTTGAATTCACCAATTTTAAGTACTACCACGTTCAATGTTATGCTTACTCCTGTTTGTGTTGTGCTGTTGACTTGGGAACACCAAGACACAATTCCTTAGTGTCACCTTCACTATGCTCATCCTTTTCTTCATCCTCCTCTTCCTCTTCTTCTTCTTCCTCCTCCTCCTCCTCCTCCTCTTCTTCTACGTCCAAATCCTCAACTTTGACACTGCCTAAAATTTCATGTTTTATCGTACTGTAATATATTTACAGCAACAAAAACACTTTTCAAAATTCTAGAGACCTGCAATTAACTTCAAACTTATGATTTCTCCAGTACTGCCCATAACTAATCTTATATACAATGCCCACATAAAACTGCACCATCCTAGTTCAGACACATTCAATTCATGAAGGAACCACAGAGTAAAGTGCTGAACGTTTCATGCAGGACAAAAAGAAATAAAATTTTCCAGAATTACAAGGCAGGATGTGCCATAGCTCAAATGATTTAGAAGCTGACTTCTTACCAGGTTCAGTTCAAAGGTGGAGTATATTGCATTCACAGACACAGTGGTACTAGGGTAACCTTTTCTCTGAATGTTCCAGCTCCCAAAACTGATCGTCGTTATTCCAAATCCTTCCTTATTTGAAGTTTCATGTCTGACCCAGAACTTGGCTGGATTCAACGTAAAGAAGTTTCAAATATCCAAAATTTTAAATACAAACAGTAAGCTGTGTCCTGAACATACTCTGAACTGAAATTTGAGCACTCCATAACTAATACTGGGATTTGCACTTACCATCGGAACTGCCAGCATCTGCCACATCATGATGTACATGCTTCTTATGTTTCCTTGCCTGTTTGCATGGTGTAGGGCCCTCACTAGTTTCACTAGGTGTCTTGTGGGCATCACTCTGCTGTGAACTATCTGCCTGAAATCAAATAACACAATGTTCTATCAAATCAAATAGCATAATTTTAATATCAAACATACTAAATTCTTGATTCCTACAGAGATTATAAACATAATATCCAATACCAACAGAAAAATATGGATGAATTACAGAAGATGCAGAACACAGCCAAGCCTTACTTTAAGGTGTTATTCCACCAGTCAAACGGCTTACAAAAACCATAAGAAATCTATGTCACAACAGACTCCAGGGTGAGAGTGTGGCATGGGAGTAATACTAGCATAATTTAAATCTTCAGTTATGAAATGACCTATGGTAATATTTTAAACAAATATTTGATTTCTGTTTTTCTTTGAAAAGATGCATCCCCACTGTTTTTTCAACTGCAGATATATATTCTCAAAATATAAAAATATAAACAAATAAAAAGGTAAAGTTCACCCTAGAACAGGCCATGAAGGTCCAGAAGGGAATAAAAAAGGCAACATATTTTGGTTATTCAAGCCACCAACAGGCATTTTTGAAACATGAAAAAGATACTAACACTGCAATAAACATGACATTTCCACATTTATATTGTATTATTACACTGTAAATGTGGAGACATCTTAAACATTTTCTACATAAAAAGCCTTGATAATAAAATCTGTTAATATGTAACTTGAAGATAGAAAGGGTTATTTAATATTTACCTCTAAGTTAAATATTAATACATTTTGTTATCAAAGTTTTGTGTAAAAATGTTTAAGAAATTTTCTTTGGAAACATTTGCAATGTACTACTACATCGCAAACGTGCACATCTCATACCTATTGCAGTATTAGTATCTTTTTACTGTTCTCAAGAAGAGGTCTGGTGATGGCTTAACAGCCGAAACATGTTGACTGTTTTATCCTGTTATATGTTGCGAATATGAATGATTTTGAGAAAACACATTTGAAATTTCTGTTCAGAAAATTTTGGAAGTATGTAAAATATCAAAAATTGCAACTGCATGAAATCTGCATTTACCACCTTTTTAATTTGATAGCGATAATGAGTCACTGGAGTAAGGCATGTGACATGTGGAAAAGGGAAATACACTACATTTACCTGAATATAAGACAAGAAGTTTTTTTCTAATTCACCATTTGAAAAATGGTGGGTCACCTTATAATCATGCACAAAGTTGAACACATTCTGTATAAGTATTTGTGTAGCAGCATCTTACCTTTGCATAAATGTGGTAATAATTGTACATACAAATTTCCTACAGATATTTTTACAAATCAAAAATTGCAAAAATTGTGATGGTGCAACAGCAGCAGCAATGACAATGGAGGCGACAATAATGACATCTACAACTATCACAACCACTACACAAACCACCAACCACCACCCCCAACAAGAACAACAATGATGACAATGACAACAAGTAGTAATAGTGGTGGTGGTGGTGGTAGTAGTAGCAGTAGTAGTAGTAGTAGTAGTAGTGGTTGCAGTAGCAGCAGCAGTCTTTACAAATAAAAATTATGCCTGTACTGAGATTAAACTAAGATTCAAACACATGACCACATACATGAGCATCGAGCAGCATAATAATGCATAAGTTAATTTCATTTCCCATTTGGATCTTAATTTACCATAACTAGAATATAACACAGGATACACAGAACTCAGAGTCTGTGCAACAGGAATGTTGGTATGAAAAGTTCTACTGAGAAACCCCCTGCTGAAGTTGTATGACTAGAACAACAGCAGTGTGTATGATAACATTTTTCTGGTAATATATATCATCCACTAACAGAATACCAAATTACCTGCTCATCCTCCGAATTAGTGGCCTCCATACTGACACTATTCTCACTACTACTCATCTCATGATGTCTTCCTTTCAGACCAATCATGGAAGTTTTACCAAGACCTAGAAATGGAGCTTCACTAGTTATTTGGCTATAGGTACCACCACTGGTCCATATGAACTTGATAAGTGCCGATGCAAGATACAAGCTCTGAAAAAACAAAATTATATAATAGGTTATAATTGTAAAGATTGATTATTTTTAAAATGCAATTAATTTACAACTCACATGCATTATTACCCAATGGATCTGACATGGCTTACTCTTCTACCCTGATGATCGAGGCACGAGGTTCCTCCGAAATGTCAATAAATATCTACAAGGCTGCACAGTCTCTCAACCCAGAAGACAGCTGCCTTCATCATTATGATAAACTCTAATCTCACTCAGTTGTAATACGTATCAATCAATTTCAAAAGCTCTTAACTAGGATGGAATACTTAACGAACAGAATTTAAGAAACACCTAAGTTTGCCATTACTTTCTGAATCTATGGACTGTAGTAAATATAGAGGCATATCACTTGCACCAACTACATACAAAATTTTATCCAACATTCTGCCATGTAAGTTAATTCCATATGCAGAGGAAATTATTAAAGGTAAAGCAATCCCATTACAGGCCTGGACATGCCCCGAGGGTTCCAGGAAGAGGCTACCAGATTTCAAGACAATCAGCACATAAAGGTGGTAAGGTAGTCAGCCCTACGCACCAGTCGCCGTTACACCCCACGAAATACTTCTGGTACTCATTTCTGTTAGAGGCTGAGTCGACCCCAGGGCAACAGTACAGCCGGAAGGATTATGTCAATGAAAAATTCCAATGACACCATCAGGAATCAAACCTGCAACCTCCCGGCTTGCAGCGGTGCTTCAACCAACTGCACCACCATGTGCTCCCAGAGGAAATTATTGGGGATCACCAATGTGGATTTCGATGCAACAGATCAACTAATGATTATATATGCTGCATTTGTCAAATACTTGAGAAAAAAACAAAAATGAAGCAGTGCATCAGCTCTTTACAAACTTCAAGAGAGCTATGATTCAGTTAGGAGAAAGGTCTTGTATAATATTCTCACTTGAGTTTGGTATCCCCATGAAACTGTTAAGGCTAATAAAAGTGTGTAAGACTGAAACATATAGCAAAGTCTGGGTAGGCAAGAATCTGTCTGACATGTTTCCTATTAGAAATGGTTTGAAACAAGGAGATGTTCTATCGCCATTCTTATTCAACTTTGCTTTAGAGTATGCCGTTAGGAGGGTTCAGGTAAACCAGGATGGCATGAAACTAAATGGTACACATCAGCTTCTGCATTATGCTGATGATAATATGTTGGGAGGAAGTGTACATACTATAAAGTAAAATGCAGCTTTGGTAGTGGCTAGTAAGGACACTGCACCAGAAAGAAATATGGATAAACTAGTACGTGGTTATGTCTCGAGTTTGGAATGTAGGACGAAGTCACAATATAAAGATTGAAAATAGTTCCTTTGAAAGGGTGGAAGAGTTCAAATATTTGGGAACTACCATAACAAATCAAAATTCTATTCAGGAAGAAATTAAGAGCAGATTGAAATCAGGGAATGCTTGCTATTATGCAATGCAGAATCTTTTGTCTTCCAGTGTGCTACCCAAAAATTTAAAGATTAAGATATACAGCACTATAATTTTGCCTGTTGTTTTGTATGGGTGTGAAACTTGGTTGCTCACACTTAGCAATGAATGTGGGCTGAGGATGTTTAAGAATTGGGTGATGAGGAGAATGTTTGTGCCTAAGTGGAACAGGGGAGTGGAAAAACTACAAAATGAGGAGCTTAATGATCTGTACTTCTCAAGCAATATTGTCCGGGTGATAAAATCAAGAATGGGGTGGGTGGGGCATGTAGCATGTATGGGAGAGAGGAGAGGCATATACAGAGTTTTGGTGGGGAAACCTGAAGGAAAGAGGCCACTTAGGAGAACAATGCATAGATGGGAGGATAATATTTAGATCTTCAGGAAGTGGAATGTGGGGGTATGAACTGGATCGAGCTCGCTCAAGATAGGGAGAGGTGGTAGGCACTTGTGACTGTAGTTATGAACCTTTGGGTTCCATAAAATGTGGGGGATTTCTTGACTAGCTGACCTGATAGCTTCACAAGAAGGACTCTGCTCCATGGAGTGAGTGAGTGAGTATGTATATCCCTCTTCTATAAAGAATGTACCACAAAACTGCGGGAGTGTGTGTTTAAATTCGAGAGAATATGGCACTGAAATATGAACATTAAACAGAACAAGAATATTATAGTGATACAGTTCGCTTGTTTTGAGTAATGATGGTTCTATAAATGTAGCATCATGAATGGTCCACCTTTTTTTTGTCTGTAGACATAGCTTTCTATTGCACACTGCCAGCAATAAGCGAAAAAGACCAGATGAAACCTGTACAACACAGCACAAGAAAATACTGAACTGCATGTCGATTCAGCAACACAATGGACAGAAATCACACATCTCTGTTTCATCTAAGAGTGATACACATTAACCCAGCATTTTGCACACAAAACATATTGACAGATTTTGTCTCTGTATCATACTAAACAGCAACTATCCTCAAAATGTGAAGTATTATTTGGTTGTCATTGCTCTCTGATGGATTAAAAACAATTAACAATCTGAAGCTGTTAAATGCTACAACTCACCTGTTCTGTATGGTCCTTTGGTTCCAGCTTGCACAGTAAGCCATATAAATGCAGTACTGGACCAGCTTCCAAATTCTTAATAAGAGGAGGCAGAAGATCATGGACTTGCTTACTGCAGTGTTTTAGCTGTGCAGCTTGCCAAATAATATCTGTGTGTTCATTTGTTATTTTACATTCCATTGCCAAAAAACTTAGTATTACATGGCTCTGTTTGATTACCTGGAGAATACAGAACAGACTAACTTTCTGACTGGAACACAGTGGTTTACATGTTTATGGTGCTTAGATACAGTTGAAATAAATCTGTATTTAACTTCTATACCACTACAACGTTTTAAGGTTCTGATAGAGTAAAACACATTACCAACAAGCAGCAGTTAACATAATGGCGACTGGTGACACACAATAATACCAGGAGGTGCAACAGTTTTCTGTAATTTGTCAGATATGTGCCAGTAATATGTTGTCCACTGACTGAGCTTCTGTACATTCCTAGGCTGTTCATTACCTCATTTACTGTATGCCTTTTCCATGATCTCTGATCATATAAAACAACAGAAGGCTTAACAAAAATCACCACCACCATTCCTTTCAACATCATCGTCATCATCTACAATACAATACTTTTGATATCTGATTACATAACTTCCACACAATCACTTAAAAAAACCCTGTGGTTACTTCATGCACCACCAATATATTAAATTCCCTATTTGCTGTCTGTCAATACTTACCTCTACGTGAAGATTTGGACCAAATATATGTGATATTATTTGATTTTCAATCAACCAATTTGCTAAGTTCTGGCCCACATTTTCAACTTCTATGATGCTTTCATTGTTGCACAGTTCATTGAACATGCTAATATGGCTGTTAATTTGTGCAATTCCAGCTAAGCGCATTGTCAGAGTTGAACTCGTAAAATATTTAAATGCTAAATCCAAACCATCTTTATCAAATGTTAATGGTGAATCTAGAGGATCCTTCACGGCACTCCACATAAAGTCTGAAAAAGAGAGAATAACACTGCTGATACCTTAACCAATACCACTAACCCTCATATGGTGGGAAAGACCTTTGAATATTTGTATGTTTTCATGGGGTTTACTGTTTGGCTGCTGAAATACCCCACATGAGACACACTTAACTTCTCAGCCGAATTATGTTTAATGGGAAACGTGTATCTGATTTAGTGCAGATATATGTCAGAGAACAAAGGTATCAACTAGTAAAAAAAATTATAAAGGAATAAATAGAATTTAAATCAGTGAGGGCCTAATCCAGGCTGATAAAAGGCAATTTAACATCCTTTGAATACAGTTACGTCAATGCAGAAGAAGCATATGAGTAACTGGATGGAAAAATCAAAAACTAAAATCTCATAAGACATATTCTGGACTAAACTATATGCACTTCCTACCTCATATACAAACAAATGTAAAGAAAACTATTATTTCTCACCTGCCATGGTCTTGATTCCTGGCATGCGGAGGTCCTTATCTGCCAGGTTACACATGTATCTCAACACTTTTGATCGAAGTGGCACAAACAACTGCATGATTGAACGGAAGTTAAGCCACAGTTTTAGGTTACAAACAATTGCAATTATGGCATGAGCTATGGAGACAGGAAGAGTGTCTGGACTTTGACGGTCAAAACAGAAAGTCATTGCATGCACTCCACCACTCTTGCAGAACAAACACACATTACGCAATAGATACACTGGAATTTCAGGATCATGAAGATCACAGAAAACATTCAAATTTCCAGCCTCTTGAGGAGATATCTCCTCCAGCTTGGACTGAACGCTATGTTTGTAGGCAACATACAATGGAAAGTTCAGAAGAAACACCTTTGACAGAAAGTGTAATAATTTTTCCTTTTCTTGCATGCTCCACACTTCCTCTTCCTCTTCTTCTTCTTCCTCCTCCTCTTCCTCTTCTTCTTCCTCCTCTTCTTCATCTGCTTTCCCTCTTCCATTATCCTTATTAATCTTCAATGACTGATTTTCATTGACCTTTCCTATACCACTTTTATAACTGTCACCACTACCACTCTCATTCTGGTCACTTTTCTTTTCCAAATCATTTCTATCCTTGTTGTCAGTTTCTGCTAAAGCTTTACTACTGTCAGAACAATCTGAAGCAATGATGGCTTTCAATTCTTCTGGCTTATCATCTCCCACAGTACCTTTCACATGTGTGTTACCACTTCCTTTATTACTGTCTGAACAATGTTCATTACTTAACTCCCTCTCGTTTTTCACCAATGATTTAGCTTTAACCAAGTCCTCTCGTAGCTCTTTCAATTGACATACTGCCAGGCACAATATACTCTGAGTTATCAAGTTAAACCTTTCAAAGTTCTTTGGATCACGGAAACAGCACATACACTGTCTGAAAATAAACACAAATACATTAGTAAAGAACATGAAGCACTACTAGGAGCAATATCAGTAATATCCAAGAAAATAACCTGCAAGTACTCATACTTCATGGCATTTGTGAATACTGAATGCCACATCCATATCCACTGCTACTATATATGAGCCACAAAAACAGGCCTGGAGCAGTCTAGTAGAACCAGGGTGGTGCAATTCAGCATATGTCAGACTAATATTCTTAAACAAAAAACAGCTGTGTACCAAAAAGCAACATATCACTATTACAAGCTTCTGGCTTCATTGTGTGGAAATACACCTGCTGGAATTGTGGTTGAATTCATAGTGAACATATATATCAAGGTTGTTATGAGCTATGATAGTATGTACAACAGCAGCTTACACAATTAATTGCAAAAACTCTCGAACAACGCTGTGGGAACTTTTACTGTAGTCAGAAATGACCCTTTGACATGGCCCGACTCGAGTGTCACGTATCACACCAGCTATGCCAACCAGAGCAGCACCACAACTCAGAAACAGCCCTTCTACTAACCAACCAACCAACCAAAGAGCTAATTGGAGGGGGGGAACTTGCGCAAGTGCAAGCCAACATCCCTCGGTCTGTTTAGCCAATCCTGTGTTTTACCACTTCACTGGACTTAGTAAGAGACACCTAAAACGATAACTGGGATTGGGCTTACACTAATGAGTTTCCTGTCATGGTTGATGATCTTGACATGGACAAATTGAGGACTGTTGCTCAAGGGGCAGTAGACCTCTATGGGGGGG